>ERZ1643251.5353-NODE-5353-length-10526-cov-15.986630_pt1 | contig 10526 bp, 9 predicted proteins | sample MGYA00579261_ERZ1643251 | MGnify/ENA primary metagenome ERZ1643251 (study PRJEB29033, sample SAMEA4952267) | chicken gut metagenome | biome: Broiler Chicken; feature: Gastrointestinal Tract; material: Caecum | place: Ireland | collected 2018 | study: Broiler...
CTCTTTCATTTATTTCTGTTATTTCAATAGAAGAAATTCTTAATCTTTTTAATCCATCTATTTTTACTATATCATTTAAAAGATCAGCAAAATCGTAATCATTATCGTGATAATTTCCAGTATGAATACCTGTTAAAACTACTTCTTTATGACCAAATTTAATTAAATTAGTTATTTCTTTAATTACATCTTCTTTTCTTTTGCTTCTTACGTTTCCTCTAGTATAAGGAATTATGCAATATGAACAAAAATTATTACAACCATCTTGAATTTTAATGAATGCTCTAGTTTTATCAAAATTATTTAATTGCATATCTTCAAATTGAGTATTAGATAAATCATAAATTTTACTTATTTTTTCTTTATAGTTATTAATATAATCAACTATTTTTGATTTATCTTTGTTACCTAGCACTATATCTACGCCATCAATAGCTAATACTTCATCACTTTTCATTTGAGATAAACATCCACAAACAATTACTAATTTAGGATTTTTTTTAACTGCCTTTCTAATCATTTGAAAAGATTTATGCTCAGCTACATTAGTGACAAAACAAGTATTAATAATATAAATATCAGACTCATTAATACTTCCTTTTATATAACCTTCATTATCAAGTAAATCACTCATAACTTTAGCTTCATAAGCGTTAACTTTACAACCTAGATTTATTATATAATATTTCATAAATTATTTCTAAAATCTTTCAAATCTTTTAAAAATTTATCGTTGTTATTATCTTTACCAAAGATTGGTGATATAAATTCACTATTTTTAAACTTTGGTTGACTTTTCTGTGGTTGTATATTAGGTTCTTCTATTTCTAAAACTGGTTCAACAGTTAAACTTTCTTCTTGACTAATTTGTGAAATAACAGGTTCAGGTGTTATACTTTCTTTTGAATCAATTTGTTCTAAAATCTGATTTAAGTTTTGATCTTTAGTACTGTTTACATTTTCTAATCCATCACTATTTTTAGAATCCAATTGTAATTTTTTTTCTTTTACTGCTTGTACTAATTCTTGATAACTAATTATAGCATTAGCTTCTTGTTCTTCTTCAAAAGAAGTCATTTTTCTTCCTTCTTTGTTTTCTTCTAAAGCTTCTATAACTTTTTCAATATCACTTTTTTCTTCTTTATCATCATCAATTGTAACTTCAATTGGTTTTACCTTTTTAGGCTTTAAAACAATTAATAAGATTAAAATAATAATTACAATTAAAAAAGAAATTATATAAGGTATCATACTTTCTATATTCATAAAATCACTCCATCAATTCATAATTTAAAATACTTAACAAATAAATAGGTACAGTTTCAACTCTTAAAATTTGTTCACCTAAAGATACTGATTTAAATCCAATTTTATTTAATTGTTCTTCTTCTAAATCGGATAGTCCTCCCTCAGGACCTATTACCATTACTATTGTATCATAATTTAAATTATTTTTTATCTCATTTTTTATATTATTTATTTTTTCTTTTGTGCTACATAAAATTTTTAAGCCTTCAAAATTTAATTCACTAATTTTTTTAACATTTGAAATAATTGGTATATCCAATCTTTTTGATTGTTCACTTGCTTCTTTTACAATCTTATTCCATCTTATAATCTTTTTATCTTCTTTTAAATCAAGTTTTACCTTACTTCTTACAGCATAAAAAGGAACTATATAATCAACACCGAGTTCTGTTGCTTTTTGTAAAACAAATGACATTTTTTGTTCTTGTAAAAGTGGTATACATAAGATAAATTTAACTTTTTTATTATTAATTTGTTCAATTTGTTTTTCAATATTAACGTTATAATCTTTATCTAATTTACACAAATACAAACTATTATTATAAACTACTTCAATAAAGTCTTCCTTCATACGCATAACTGTTTTTATATGATATAAATCTTCGTTTGATAAAATAAAAGTATTATCTTTTTTTTCTTTTGAAAAATAACGTTGCATTATTTATTATTATTTATCCATTCGTTCAACATTACTTCTGGTATAAACCCAATTTTTTTATCTACTATTTGTCCTTTTTTAAATAAAATAAGTGTTGGAATAGACATAACTGAATAATTTCTAGCTAAATTTTCAAATTTATCAACATCAACTTTTACAACTTCAATATTTCTAGATACATTTTCTAAAATAGGACCTAACATTTTACATGGTCCACACCATGTAGCAAAAAAATCTACTAATACATAATCACCATTTATTTTTTCATTAAATTCTTGTTCTGTTTTTATTTCCATTTTTATCTCTCCTTAATATTTTTCTATTTTTCCTAATTCTACAAGTCTATCTAAAGACTCTTTTGTAATGACATCATACTTTAAAAATAATTGAATTGCTTGATTATTAAATTCAGATTCACTTATAGCTTTGTCATTATATTTATTTTTTAAAACTACAAACTCATTTATTACTTTTACACTATTATCTGCCAAATCCGATAATATTGGTGTGTTGTTTAATATTTTTTCACGACAGATTGATTTTTCTATATAATCTACATCGTAAAAAATTAAAGAAATGACATATAAAAATACAAATGATATAACAAAATGATATATAACACCAACAACAGCACCAGCTAATTTAGAAGGAATACTTAAAATTATTGTTGCTTTTAATATTTTTTCAAAAATATTAGTTATAACCATTAATATTTTCAACACTATCGATAAAACTATAACACATATTATAAAAGCTAAGGCTTCATAAATCAAAATATTTAGTATTTCAACATTTTTAAGTATACCAAATTCGAAAAATGGTAGATGCTCATACATCAAAACTGATAAAGGATTTTTTAAAAAATATGCAAGAATTACAACAACTATAAAGCCAACTGTTTTAACTAGTTCACTTGTTAATCCTCTTTTAAAACCTAAAACAGCTCCAAATAATATAAAAATAACTATACCTATATCTAAAATATTCATACTTCACCTCTTTATAATTTTATTCGATAACTTCATACTTATAATTGTTATCTATTTTAGTTATCTTAATTTGTAAATTATCACTAAATAATTCTCCTGTTATAGGATTAGTAATATCACTTTCTACAAATCCAGATTGTTTTAATTGTAATAAAGTTATAGTGATACTTTCTTTATCATTTTCAGGTAATTTGAAAACATTGCTACTAGCCCATGTTTTCGCCCCCATAATAATCAATTCAATTTGAGCATCATATAACTGTTCTTTGCTATCTTTAATTGTTCCAGATACAGTTACAAAAGTTATTAAAGCTATTACACTTAAAATGATAATAACTCCTAACAATTCAACTAAAGTAAAACCCTTATTCTTCATAATCCACCTTCTTAATCTTATTAATAATTACTTGATATTTATCATACCTTTTTTCAACTCTACCATTTAATATATATACACTACCTATAATTATATCACAATTTATAGAAGAAAACAAAATAAATTCTAAAATATTTGTCTCATCACTTCCTGTAATAAAATACATATCTTTATCAGATTTAGTCTTTATCTTTTTTACATTTTCTATACATATTACTGCTGTTATATTTTTGTTGTAATAATTTTTAATATCATCTAAATTAATAGCATTATATTTTTTCTTTACTATAGTAACAGGATGTTCGCTTAAATATGTTCCAAAAACCTCATATTCTCTTTGAAGTAGTTGTTTTTTATCATATTCTTTTACATTAATTAATTCTGGCTTTAGTGAATCTTCTAAAAGAGAACCTAATTCACTATAATTTAATAAGGCATCTATATTATAATCAAATGTTTTCTGATTAATAAATTTCTCAAAACAACCAGCTTTATTTAAACTATCTAAAACATTTTTATTTAAATTACATCTAGATATAAAATCAAATATATCTTTAAATTGTCCTTTATTTCTTTCACTTATAATAATACTAGCAGTAGTATTTCCGATATTTTTTATATTATTTAAAGGATATACAATATAATTATCTTTTATTATATAATCGTTCGCGCTAATATTTATATCTGGTTTTAATATTTTTATTTTACACATATTTATGTACTCTTTAGTTTTTATTTCACTACCTATTGCCATTGATAACAAATTTCTCATAAATATATTTCGATAATGAACTTTTAAATAAGCCATTTTATAAGATATCATAGCATACGATACAGAATGAGCTTTATTAAAACCAAATGATGCGAATTTTAAAATCAAATCATAAACTTTAATTGCAACATTTTTATCATAACCATTTAATATACTTTGATTAATAAATTTGTCTTTTTCTTTTAACAAAACAGTTTCTTGTTTTTTACTCATAGCTTTTCTTAAAATATCTGCTTCTGCATAACTATAATTTGCCATAACATTAGCTATCTGCATTATTTGCTCTTGGTAAACAATTATTCCATAAGTATACTTCAAAATAGGAATTAATGAATCATCTATATAATCTATTTTTTCTAAATTATTCTTTCTTTTAATATAACTATCTATATTTGACATAGGTCCAGGTCTAAATAAAGCAATTACTGCAACTATATCATCAAAACTATTAATTTTAAATTTTTTTAAAAGATTCATCATTCCTTGTGATTCAAATTGAAAAATACCAATTGTATCTACATCATTAAATAATTTATAAGTATCTTTATCATCCATTGGAATATCATTAAATTTAATGTTTATCTCTTCTAATATATTATTGATTAAAGTTAAGTTCTTTAAAGCTAAAAAATCCATTTTTAATAATCCAAGATTTTCTAAAAATTCCATTGAATAACCAGTCGTATATAGATTATCATGATACGATAAAGGAATAATTTCATCTAAATCATATTTGGACATAACTACACCTGCAGCATGAACACTTGTATGTCTTTTTAGCCCTTCTAATTTCAAAGCTATCTTATATAACATCTTTAATTTGTCTGTCGTTAAGTAATGTTTAACATTAGGATAATTATTGATTAAATTTAATTTAGAATCCAAAGATTTAGTTATCTTATCAATTACTTTAATATCAATATTTAGTATTTTTCCAACATCCCTTATAACTTGTTTGCTTCCTAAAGTACCAAAAGTAATAATAGGAGCCACCTTTTTTAGACCATATTTTTTAATACAATAATTTATAACTTCATCTCTTTTTGTATATTCAAAGTCAATATCAATATCTGGCATACTAATTCTTTCTGGATTTAAAAATCTTTCAAAAAATAAATCATATTTAATTGGATCAATAGTTGTAATTCCTAAACAAAAAGAAACCAAAGATCCAGCTGCACTCCCTCTTCCAGGGCCTACCAGAATATTATTTTGTTTAGCAAAATTTACATAATCCCAAACAATTAAAAAATAATTACAAAAGCCCATTTTATTAATTATATCTAATTCATATTTTAATCTATCTAAATATACTTTATTTACTTTTTCACCAAAAATACTTTTTAGTCCATTCTTTACTAATAATTTTAAATAAGAAAAACTATCTAAATTATTAGGACAATTATATACTGGAAGCAAATCTTGATTAAAAGGAATTTCTATATTACATAAGTCAATTATTTCTTCATTGCAATCATCTAAATATAATTTATAATTTAATAAGTGATTGTCGTATTTAGCTAAGTCAATTAAACTACCATTTTTAATAGCATATAAATATTTTAAGTAATTTTTATCTTTTTCTTCTAAATATAATATCTCATTAAAATATACTTTTTTACCTTCCAAACTGTTTTTTTCAGATAAATTAGTATATCCTTTATACAAATGTTTATAAAATTTATAATCATTAAAATTATTTAAATTATTATATGGAACTATACATATTAAATCATCGCTATATTTAATTAAAGTATTTATATCAACTTTTTCTTTAGAATTAATTGTATCTAATTTAATTAAATTTTTATATCCATTATAGTTAATTGCATATAAAACAATGTTATTTATTTCTAATCCTATAATAGGCTTAATATTATTATTTTTACATTTTATATAAAATTCTAAACAACCATACATAGAATCATCAGCAATTGCTAATGATTTAATGTTATTTTTAATAGCAAAATTTATTAAATCATCAATCTTTATTAAACTTTTTAATAAACTATTATCAGTTTTTATATAAAGAGGTCCCATACAATCAACTCCTATAATTATTTTACTATATTTTAAATATTTTTAAAAGAATTATTTGACTTATTTAAAATAATATAGTAAAATGTAGTAGCGAAGAAAAACAAGGAGGAATATTATGGCTAAAAAAATAACAAGTAAAAAACCTTTGTCTGGTAATTTAAGATCTCATTCTTGTAAAGCTACAAAGCATTCAAGAAAACCAAATCTACAAAAAGTAACATTAGATAATGGACAAACAGTAAGAATGAGTGCTAGAGAATTAAGAACATTAAATAAAGCAGCTTAAATTTTATTAAGTTGTTTTTTTTATATAGAAATTAAGTTAGACACAAAAAAAGAAAGTTTTACTCTAAACTTTCTTTAATGTGTTGAAATATCCGGCTTTTCAACAGGATGTTCATATGATGGTGGGTTGAATATTGGTAAATCAGAACCAAAATATCTGCATTCTTCAAAATTATCAGGATCATTATATGTTCTAAACATATCATCTACACAAGTTCCAGGTTGATTTTTAGCTCCAGTTATTTCAATTAAATGAGATAAATAATCACTTATGCAAGTTTTACCTGTACCTTCATTGCATTTAAAATCATATGTTTTATCACCAAGTGACCCATAATAATCTGTATATGAATTTTGATTATTATAATTTCTTATTTCTCTTATTATAGAAGGAGTAAGTATAAATGTATACATAGGGTCTTCTAAATAAATTTCCTCTCCTTCTACATCTCTATTATTTAAAATATAATCATAAACTACTTGATTATCATTTGAACAATCTGATCCATTAGTATTATAATTACACCAATTTGACCCAGTGTTTCTACCACTTCCATCTATATCTGGGAAAGGATCATATAAATCTATCGGACGATAAATTAAATTTATTCCACCTGGTCCTTTTGGATTATTAGGATCATAAGGATTATTAGGATCATAAGGGTTATTAGGATCGTTAGGAGCAGGTATTAAAGGATTATCTTCAACAATAAAATCACATTGCCAATTACCATAGTTATATGAATCAATTACACCTAATATAGTATCAACAGCAGTTTTGTTATTACCAACTTTATGACCTAAATCACTATATGTAATAGATAATTCACCATTCCCAAATAATTGTCCATAATATCCTTCTGGCACTTTAAACTCAACAGGTAAATTACTATACCCAACATTTAAATAATTTAATTGTTTTCCTTGAGCTAAATATTCTGATTTTAAATTTTCTAATTGATTTGCATTAAATGATATATTATTATCTTTATTTATGTATTGATATAGTCCTGAAGGTAATGAAAACTGCACTGTTGCTCCCTTTGTCATTTCAACAGATGTACATTGTTTTATAGTTTGATTAGTATTTCCAACTTTTACAGTTGTATCTTTGCAATCCAAATTATTATTAATAGTTGTATATGTTATATTTTTATCCATTTCCTGGTTAACATTATAAATTCCTTGAACACCATTTACTGTATAGTAATAAGTCAATATACCAGTTGGATTTAAATTATATATATTTTCATCCCAAATATCTTGGTCATAGCATTTTTTCATTTCATTATAAATGGCATTAGCTTGGTTTTGATCTTTAGCAGCTGATAAATCTTTTTTAAATTTATCCCAATCAATAGATTTAGTTTTACAAGTTCTACTTCCACTCAAACTATGATTATTCCATACAAAATATTGACCTGATATAACATTCATTGTATTTGAATTAAAGCCTGTAGTCAAAGTTTCTGTACAATATACTTCACAATAAGAGCTACTTAAAGTTTTATCATAATAAGTCAAACTGCTATTTTTATCCGAAACTTTATGAACATCTATATCATAATATGCATTTTTATCATCAAAAACACAGTTTTCCCAATATTCATCAGTACTTAATTTTTCTGCACTATCACTATAAAATACACTTTCTCCATCTAAACATGTTCCTACATTATATTTTGGAGTACAATTATATTTTTTTTGTGTTTCTCCATCATCACCTGTTAATGGACAATCATCTTTAGGATTAGTATAAGAATCATAAGTCCAATTAGTTCCAAATTGTTCATTATATAATTCAAAACATTCTTTGTATTGATCTATATATTGCTTTACATATTCTTCCGTATAATTTTGATCTCCATATAATGGTAATCTTTCACATTGCTTTTTAATGCCGTTTTCACCATATAATTTATCATTATATTCATTATATTCCTTTATACATTGTTTAAGTTTTTGTTGGTTATATAAAACAGGAAATTTACCACCATAAGTTTCGTTACATTCTTCTGGTGTCATTTTAGGATTATCTAATTTTGAAAAGTCAATTTTTTCAAAGTCAACCTCTCTACAATCTAAATGACCGCATTCTAAATTTTCATATTTATTGTAATCCCATGAAACCGTAGTACCTTTATTAATAGCATCAACACTTGCTAGTTTGTTGTTAATTGTATCAAAATAATTAGTAAATAAGTTAGGGATCGGCTTAAACAAATTTTCTATTATTTTTTTAGGTTGATCATATAATTGAGTTTTGTTTATATCAGGTTGATAAGCACTATATGCTCCATAACAAGTACATTCATTAATGTACCAATATTTATCTGCTACTCCACCTGTAAATTTTATTCCATTTTTTACTTCTGGCAAATTATAGATTGCATTAATTCCACCTGTTTTATAAGCATTATCAAGTTTTTGATTAAAAGTTGACAGATCAGAAATTCCTTGATTTACAATATCACAGGTCAATTCTGATTTGACGGTATCTTTGAAATATACTAATCCCACTCCAGCTCCATAATTACCAGTTATATATTCATCTTTCAAAATATCTTTAGAGCCTGATTCACATACTTTTTCAATACTTTGACCTGAATTAGATGCCGATAAACCATTATTTGCAGCAAAAATCAATTTTCCATAGAAATAACTATGATTACTTAAATTTACCCCTGGGGCTGTTTCATTATTTTTAGCGATAGTTCCTGTTAAATAAAGCTGACAAGGAAGTGTTCTTTTGACAATTGTAATTGCATCTCCTATATTGGATATTTTCCCTAATTCATATGTAGTTCCAGCATAATTAGTTTTGTGTCGAATAATTTTTTTTGTAAAACACCCTTCTGGAGTCTGCATCATAAATGGTTTACAAAGTTTAGCTGGAACCCAATTTATATCAATAGTTTTTTTAGTTATTATTGCTAATGGTTCAATAACAATCCATAAATCATCAATTTGATTTTGAACTAAATCATTATAAGTTGAGGTGTTAATATTGAACAAAGTTGTATATAAATTTTTTAATTGTTCATCCGTTGCGGAAAATTTATATTTTTCAGCCCAATTCCAAATTTGATCAAAATCTTTATTTCTTATTAATGTTTCCAAATTTATATTAAAAGCACTAAAAAGAGAAGCTACATCATTTGCATTTGTTGTTTTACTATTACAATTGGATTTACCATTTAAATATTGAACTCTACTACATCCTGTTCCTGACTTTGTTGCGGATGAGTAAGCACTATAATAATCATTAATAATAATATTATTAGATACTCCCTTTTGCTCACCTTTAGATGTGAGTAATGTTACTCTCATACCAATGCCATCACTTGTATAAGCACAATAATTGACTCCACTTTCAGAAGTAGGAAAAGGGCATGTATCGCCAAAATTAGCATCTCCACTTTCACCATCATAATCTGCTTTAACAATTAAAAAGCAAGGTATTAAAAATATTATTATTAATATAGGAATTATTTTCTTCATATATAACCACCTTTTACTATATATACATTGTAACATATTAATTAATTTACATCAATGTTTTTCTCTTCTAATTTTTTTAATATTTTTCTTTGATTACTTGCAATAGATTCAATTTGATCGTGAAGTTGTTCTAAAATTAATTCACTTTTTAAATCAGTTCGATAATCATTTTGATTTCGTAAACTATCTTTTTTTGCTTGTCTATTTTGACTCATCATAATAATTGGTGCTTGAAATGCCGCAACACATGATAAAAATAAATTTAAAATTAAAGAAGAATTGTCACTTTTAACAAATAAAATATTTACTAAAATCCATATAACTAATAATAAACCAAATAAGATAATAAATAGCCAACTACCAACTATTGAAGTGATTTTATCAGCCAATTTATCCTTAAATTTCATATTATTTTTTTCCAACTTATCAACATCAACTGCAATTGGTTGATCAAATAATAATTCAATTAATTCTTCTTCATTTACATCTTCTTTTCTTTTTAATAACATCTTTACAATTTCATTTTTCTTATTTTTATCCATTTTTATCACCATTTAAATTATACTTTATATTAAGAAAAAAAACAAGAAAAAAAGA
>ERZ1643251.5358-NODE-5358-length-10520-cov-4.251505_pt1 | contig 10520 bp, 8 predicted proteins | sample MGYA00579261_ERZ1643251 | MGnify/ENA primary metagenome ERZ1643251 (study PRJEB29033, sample SAMEA4952267) | chicken gut metagenome | biome: Broiler Chicken; feature: Gastrointestinal Tract; material: Caecum | place: Ireland | collected 2018 | study: Broiler...
TATCTATTCCGAAGGAGTCTACAACATTTGTTAATAGCTGCTGCGCTCCCCACACCACGATATTTTTTTCCTTCGTATATGTTACCGCGCTCATTTTTATACCTTATCTTAGAATTTATATTTATTATCGAATTCGCGAAATGATTGCAATTTTTTATCTTTTTCCGCCAAAATAACTTTCTCGATACCGCCTATTTTATCTAACGGCCAGGCGACTCCGATGTCTGGATCATTCCACAAAATACCATCGTCATATTCTCCGTAAAACTTTTCAGCGCACTTATAAGAAACGATCGATTCTTCTAATACGAGATAGCCGTGTGCGCATCCAGCCGGAACCAAAATTGAATTGTGCTGTTCACCAATCAAATCAAAAGACAGCCATTTTTTAAAAGTAGGACTTTCTTTTCTAAGGTCAACAACCACGTCCCAAACATGCCCGAATATACAGCGGACAAGCTTCGGTTGCTGTTTAACCCGTTGAAAATGTAACGCGCGAATTACCCCTTTGTGGCTCGTTGTATAAAAAACCTCCGCAAGATTATGCTCAACGCCTTGCTGCTCGAATACTTCTTTGGAATAATCTTTTGTAAAACATCCCCGTATATCCTCTGCATTGAAGGGAGTAATCTCCCATAGTCCTCTTATTTCTGTTTCACGAAATGAAAATTTTTGATTCATTCTTTTTCCGACTCCCGTATCCATTCAAATGTACGCCTGACCCCTTCTTCAAAGGAAATTTTCGCAACAAAACCGCAATCTTCCTCAATTTTAGAACAATCAAATTTCGAAAGAGGCAAATCAACACCCGTAAAGGGTATGTTCCCGAAAATAAATTCTTTATTCGGTGCAACGGAACGATTTATTTCCAATACAAATTCACGCAACGGCCGAGCGTTTGAACTGCCAATAAGATAATGGCAAAACGGTTTGCCGTTTTTGCCAAGCAAATAAAATGCTTCCGCCACATCGTCAATGTACACAAAATCATAATTTTGCGTACCTGCCGTAAAAGTAAGCGGTTCATCTCGTAAGATTTTCCGCAGAGTCGTATTGATGAAGCGGGGAGAACTTTCTCCCGGCCCGTAGGCATTTGTAATTTCTGCCCATACAAGATCAATCCCTATCTCTGCGGCAACAGACATCGACATTGTGTGCGCAACCAATTTACCGCTACCGTAAATATAGCCGAGCCCCGGCCGGTTGCCCTGCCTATATGCAGCTGCCATTGTTTCGTGTTCCATAATGCTTCCGGCTGCAACAAATTTTTTACAACCAAGCAGTTTTGCGGCACGCAAGCTATCGATACACCACACAGCATTATTTAGTTGCAACGATGCATCCGTACGCATAGATCCGGCCGATCCGATCCATGCAAAATGATAGAATACATCGAATTCACGTTCTTTGATCAAATCAGGAAGCATTTTGCTCTCTCGTAAATCATAAGGAATAAATTTAATTAAATCGGAAGCCGGTAAGCGGTCATTCATTCCCGCAAGATCTAAGGCATACACTTCTATTCCTTTAGCTATAAGCGAACGTACCACAGCGGCCCCAACAAACCCGTTTGCTCCGCTCACAATGACCCGTTTCATTATACCCCCTCCCGATACAGCGCAATTTGCTTATCCATAACAGCGGAAACATCTTCTCCTGAAAGCCATGTCTTTGTCCATTCCACCGTTTTTTCCACCGCTTTCGAAATATTCCAACGCGGTTTCCAGCCAAAAACAGATTTTAGTTTGGAACAATCAAGTTTTAAAAAGTTCGCTTCCTGCGGTGCATTCAGCTCCCCTCTGTTTTCCCAACGTGCGTTGTTTCCCCATTTCTCACAAAACAATTCCACCAACGCCCCCGTCGTAACACAATCCTGTTCGTCAGGACCTACATTATACCAACCGGAATATGTTTTATCGCGATATTGTTCCGCCGCTATCATTAAATACGCAAAAAGCGGCTCCAACACATGCTGATAGGGGCGCACCCCTTCAGGATGTCGCAAAACAACGAACAGCTCGTACACAATCAGGAATAATTCGATCATTGGAAAAATCGCCGCCGCCGATCACATTTCCCGCGCGTGCCGTGGAAATTGCCGTTACTCCCTCGGCAAAAAAACATCGCTTATAGCTGTGTGTTATCAATTCGGAACACGACTTCGAATTGGAGTAAGGATCAAATCCATCCAATGGTTCATCCTCCCGATATCCCCACACCCATTCATTGTTTTTATATACTTTGTCCGTAGTAACATTTAAAAAACTGCGCACTTTCCCGCTTTTACGAACGCATTCGAGGATATTAACCGTCCCCATAATATTTGTTTCGTATGTATAGGCAGGATTTTTATAACTATCACGTACAATCGGCTGCGCTGCCAAGTGGAACACTATTTCTGGATCCGCCTCATTAAACGCAGCCGAAAGAGCATCTTGATTGCGGATATCATTTATTACGGAACGCATATTTCCGTTTATATCTGCCATCGAATACAAATCGGGCGATGTTTCAGGCAAAAGTGCATATCCCGTAACGTTTGCTCCCGCACCAACTAAAATGCGGCAAAGCCAACTACCCTTAAATCCTGTATGTCCGGTAACAAAAACTTTTTTCCCTTTGTAAAACGAAAGATCAAACATTAGTCTTTCCACACCCTCCAAGGCGCTTTGCCCTCTGCCCATAATTTTTCAAGCAGTTCTTTCTCTCGAATGGTATCCATACATTGCCAAAAGCCTGTATGCCGATATGCCATGAGTTTACCCTCTCGCGCAACTCGCTCCATCGGTTGCTTTTCCAATACCGTATCATCCCCATCGATGTATTCCAAAAATGCGGGGTCACATACCATATAACCAATGTTGATCATGTTCCCGTCGCCCTGCGTTTTTTCTCGAAACTCCAATACTTTGCCGTCGGCATTAATGTCAAGCACTCCAAAACGTTGCCCCGCATTATACGCAGACATCGTAACTAAACCGCCCGATTTCTTATGGAATTGCAAAAGATCTGCAATATTAATATCGGCAACCCCATCCCCATACGTCAATAAAAACGGTTCGTTGCCTATTTACTCGCTTTACCCTTCCGCCGGTCATCGTGTTTAAACCCGTATCGACAACTGTTACTTTCCATTTTTCCGAACTCGTATGATGCACAATAACGTCACTTTTACCATGCGTAAAATCATACGTTACGTCAGACATATGTAAAAAATAATCCGCGAAGTATTCTTTGATGATATGTTGCTTATACCCTGCCAAAATCACAAATTCGTTTATCCCATACGCAGAAAATGTTTTTATGATATGCCAAAGAATCGGCTTTCCACCTATTTCAATCATTGGTTTAGGCTTAAATTGGCTCTCTTCTGAAATACGTGTTCCATAACCACCGGCAAGAATAATTGCTTTCATAATACCCCCGTAGTTTAATTGCTTAATTTGTTTTTTGCAAAATAAATTTTTCTTTTAACTTTACGCATCGTTACCCGTAAACCTGAATTCTTTAGGCTAGCAAAAAATTTACCCGCCATTCGAAATGGCCATGTAAGCATTCTGCCCAGCTTATACGATTTGGAAGAACACGTTGCCGCAATTTCCTGCCTTAGCCGAATAATAGTGTCCTCTTCCAGCGAAATTACTTTCTTTTTGTATTGAGCCAGCTCTTTTTCTCGCTCCTTTAAAGTAAACTCTGTTCCCAACGCCCCGGAATTAGCATGCAATATGTCCAAGAAGTATTCGCTTTTCGCCGCATAGTTCCAAAATAAATCAGATTTTTCCATTGATACAGAATTCCACGGTTTAAATCGATCAGTAAAATGAAGAATATCCGGATGAGCATAAGCCTTCAAATATTCTTCTTTCCCCTCTACAAGATTTAATCCGTTATTATAGTGGTGCCATTGCACATTCCACGAAGAAGGCAGAACAACGGCATTCCCTTTGCAAATTATATTCAAAGCATCTTGATCAACGATCAAATAATCATCGCGATTATCCACAAGACTGAACGCTTTGCGTCGAATTTGTTCACGCTCAAAAACTTTGCTGTTAAACAGTAAAATTCCGCAATTGAAGTACGTTTTGGGATCTAATTCTAATTTTTTCGATACATAATTGAAAACGAACCCGTTCATAAAATTTCGAACAGCACCGAGCGGTTTTTCTCCCAAATCCGTTTTATAAAGTTCCGCCACATCACCCAAAACAACCGTATCGCTGTCAACAAACAGAATTTTATCGTAATTTAAAATTTCAGGCGCATAATAGCGATAATATGTTTCCACGGAAACATGCGTCGACATTTTGAAATGAAAGCCATCTCTCTGCAACAATTCATCGATATAAATTACGTTTACTCGATAATTTTGCCCACAAAACTTTTCGATCCTTTCCTTTTGTTCCGGCAATATTTTTGTTGACAAAATATAGATATCATAATATATATCCGAACTCCCGTTCGCCACAAGCGACTCTATCGATACCATCGTATATGGAACAAAAGAATCGCTGGATGAATATACGACGGGAACCACCGTACGAAATTTTTCCGTTTCAATAGCGGATAATGCGGAAAGCTGTTCCTGTACGGAAATCGCCCCGACAGTCGTACCGCACGAATTACGCGGCAAATTCTCCCGTATCATGCGCATAATATCTCGCTCATAGGAGGCCATTGACGCCTTTTCTTCATAAGCGCGCCGAGATGCTCTGCCCATTTTTTCCAATTCTGAGCGCCGATTTACGATACTTTTGAAGGCCTTTGCTAAAGAAACAGCACTTCCTGTTTGCACAATAAAGCCGTTTTCATGCGATACCATGTACTTTGCGCCAACATTTTCCGTAACAATTAACGGTTTTCCGTACATAGCCCCTTCCAACGCAACAAGTGAACAACTTTCATCGCGAGACGGAACAATAACGACATCCGCTGCTTTATATGCCGCACGTATTTCATCTTCCGTATTTAACACGCCAAGATACTCGACACACTCATCTTGTTCAACTTTATTTAATATATCTTGACCAAAAGTAGGTGCTGATACGAGACGAATAAATCTTCCCGCAAAGGCAAATTTTATACTTTTACGATACTTTTTGGGCAGCATCTGTAATGCATCAAGCACGACGTCGTACCCTTTTCGCGGTTCTACGGTCCCCAAGCTTAAAAAACGGATAATTTTTTCAGGCTTTTTAAACTCCCCGTCAAATAAATCTTCCACACAATTGTGCACGACTTTAACATTTTTATTGAACTGTCGGATATACTCAGCCGCATAGCCACTGACGCAGTATACTCGCTCCGCCTCGCGCAACGTCATTTCCATATCCGCCTTCATCTTAAAAAATATGGGGATATTTGTAGCTTCGCGAATATACCAAATCGTCGGAATCACTTTAGATACCTTTGCATATACATCGCTTGGTTCAATCGTATTGACAATGCATAATTCGAATTTTTTCAACTCGCGAATTTCGATATCCACAGCAGAGATTATTTTTGTATAGATGCCAAAATTATGTATTTCTTCCTCGAATCCATCATATTTATTGCGACCGCCCCACATTTCTATATCCCAACCGCGCAATTTCAAAATTTTGGCGATACGTAATAAACTTCTTGGCGCACCAGACCAACTGAATTCGTTGGAATACAGTAAAATTTTTCGCGCATCGGTAAAACCATATGGATCAACAGGAGCGCTTGTCCTCAATAAATCATTCTTTTTAGGGGCATATAAATTCGGCAAGAATTTATTCATTCTATCATTCCAAAAGTCAATAGCATTGACAGAATAACCCATGCCAAGATCGTCTTCAAAATTCAAACAGCCGAATACTTTTTTATCTTCAGCTTTCGCCGCATTGATATAATACTCAAACGGCAACGCTAAATCAAAAGGCCGCGAGAAAAGGTTGTCCAATATATTAGAAAAATAAGCAAGCATGTCTTTGCAAAAATCCATCGCAGCGTTCTGCATGATTTCCGTCATCAGACACGTCTGTTCATTTTCATCAAATTTATCGAAAACAGGAATGAGTTCGCCATCCGAAGTAAAATCATATCCTACGGTAGAAGGAGCAAGCCGCATCAGCATATGCTCCCGCACGACCCCCGTTAAATTCGGGCGCCAATCATAAAAACATTTATTATGAAACCCTCCGTGTTTCGCCCTCTCTGAAAGAGTATCGTTTTTTGAATGGATATAATAGGAATTGACCGGATACCCTAAAATCGAACTTAATGCCAACTCTGCACGCCCTGAATAACCGACATCGAAAAGGACATCTCCTTCCTGAATTATTTTCGAAAAAGAGCTCTTTAACTTTGCTCGATATGTTTCAAAATCAAAACGACTTTCAAAATTTTCAATCAAACAGCGAATAAAATTATAAAATGATTCTTTTGAATCAAACTTTGTTTCATATGTTTCCGACCGTTCAAAAAAACGGCAAACATTTTCAAAATCCTCATCACGAATCACCGTTTTTAACACACGCAACGTTGAACAGGGTGAAAATGCATTGATGCTGATTTTATCAGATAGCGCATACAGATCAATACAAGAGCGCATATCCGCGGTTAAAAGAGCCTTCCTCGACACATATAGATAATTGGAGCGGGGAGCATTTTCAATATATTTGCTGTATTCGTCATAAAAACATTTCGGCATCCATCCGTCGCGCGCTACAAAGTGAATAGTCCCCACTCTCCCGCGCGTTTCATCCAACAACCATTTTGTCAGAGCCAAAAGTTCCAACCCTAAACAATAATAGCCAATCACATACGGATCTGCATTAAAATCCGAATTTTCGTTATAGCTGATATAGGGACTGTCAAACAACTTATTCGCAACCACAGCCATAAAACTCTGTGTTCCGAAAAAGGAATTTATTTCGCGCGACTCATTAAAATATATATTTTTTCGAACAAAAATATTTTTATATGTTTCTCCGGAATAAATACCCAAATTAGCATTTTTTATCAATTTTGACGCTTTTTCAAAATGGCTTGCTTTTAAGCCGATAGAACGCGGAATAACAAAATCGCTTCTGTAATCATCCCCGATATGATGAAAAAGTTCGGGATTGTCTTTCATTCCGAGATCGTCCAAAACTTTTCTGAATAAATTCCCCGACGCTTTGCTAAGCCTATATTCACAAGAAACATACAATTTATAATCGGAGTAACCGTTCTTTTCTAAAATTTTTCCAATCCATTCGGCGGATAAATACATATCCGAGATAATAACTATTTTTTTGCCGCATTCCTTTACAAAATCAAAAATTCTCTTTGCTGTACGCCGTGCAGTACAAAAGCGAAGCTCTAAATCCTGCTCTTTTTGTTTTAATTTTTCAGTGATCTCCTGCGAAAAACCATATGTAATTTCCATTTCGCGGTAGATTTCATCTAATGTTACGCCCTCCCAATCAGGATGTTCCTGTTTCATCCTTTTAACAGCAAGTTGCTCCGCTTCAAGGCGTATCTGCTTAAAATTGATGAGTGACTCCGCCCCCGTGATTTCCGCAAAATACTCATGCATTAGGCAGAACATGTCGGATGGCTCCATAAAAGGTCTTTGTATTAGGGTATCAAATACATCAAAACTGATATATTTCGTTTTAGCCCAACAGATACTTTCTAACAAACGCTCCTCAGCGTCGAACATATGCCCAAATTTTGTCTGTGCGGAGTAATAATATTTATCCGTTTGAGAAATATCCGCATATTGCGATATACCATAATTTTTGCTTATTTCCGGAAGGCAGGAATAACGCTTTTCCAATACACGTGCCTCATGAGCCAACATTTTGCCTTCCAATTGACACCACTTATCCAAATCGGACATACCTTTTGCGTCATCGCTTTCGACGAGTGCCCGAACAAAATCAAGCGCAAGGGTCCGATTTACCATTGCCCGCTCGATACTCACCACAGGATCATGTTTACGCCTAAAAAACCAAACACCGTGTACATTTACTAATTTTTGCGCGAACTTCCAAACCAAAGCAGAACAAACAATATGCTCCGAGCCCAAATATCCCTTGCCTTTGGACAATTCCTCCTGTATTCGCGGTTGAATTTTTTCTTTCCAAAACTTATTTTCTATCAATAAATTTTCGAAAAATGTATAGCCGAAAAAAAGACCTTTATTATTCAAATATTCCCGAAATATATCTTCCCCTTGTAAGCAATAATTCTGTAAACGAATAGGATCCAAATTATAGTAAAATCGTTCTGAAGTATCCAAAAGTTCTGCTATGTCACCCAATACCACGTCTGCGTTGTTCTTCTGTGCCGCCAAACGTAAATTACGATAAAAATCTATCGAAACTTTATTAAATCCATGTAAAAAAGTTATATACTCTCCCCTTGCTACAGCCGCACCGAAAAGATATGCCTGTAAGTAGCTGCTTGCTTTTTGCACCAACGGTTTTATTCTCATATTGGTTTTCGAAAAGCTGCGAACCGTCTCGATCGCTTTATCCTCTTCACTCACAACACATATTATTTCGATTTTTTTGATCGTTTGATTCAATAAACATTTTAAACAAGCATCGAGATGCTCGTCCGCCCCATCACATGCCACTACCAAGGATATTTTTATATCTTTTTCTTTCATCTTCAAATCAACCTTTTGAATTATTTTTGCAATAAATATTACCCGCATCTATTATTTCGAAATAATGCCAAGTTCGATAAGACGATGTAGATGATAATATAAACCGGATTTCTTCAATCCCGTTTCACCCAAAGCATCTTGTAGCGTAATCTGTTTTTTTCGAAATCTTTCTGCCGTATCTATAAATTCTGCACTATATTTCAGTTGCGGTCGTCCAAATCGTACTCCCCGTTCTTTCGCCGCTCGAATTCCCTCAGCCTGTAACTTGCTTTTCCCACGCTCTCTATCCGCCACACATTCCAATATTGCCATTACTATTGATGCTATTTCTTCTCCTTTTCGCGTATCCAATAAGGGCTTATCTAGTATTTTTATCTCGACTCCGTACTTTTGAGTCAATTCTCTCCATTCGCGCAATATACCTTCATAATTATATCCAAGTTTATCTAATGACGGTAAAACAATCAAATCCCCGCTCCGCAATTTCTTCTTTAACTCCATATATTCGCTCCTCACTTTCTTCAAACCCGGTTCATCGATAAAAAAATTTTCTTTCGGAATCGGATACTCGTTATAGAGGGCAAACAACTCTTCAGCCTTCTTTTTCTCCTCTCGTTTTATCCGCATATAACCATATACACTCAATTTTCACCTCAATCAGTAAATGTACACACTTTTAGAACAAAATAAACGATAAAGAATACAACAACAGGATCGGCTGAAGCTCAAAAAGCAACCAAAGAAATCTTCCACATTTAAGGAATATTCCCGTATGTTTGAGGTCAACCTTCGGCCGACGTTCGGGCATCTGCATTTGTGAGAATCCTAATTTGTTAACTTCCAAAGTTCCGTATATTTTAAATGCTATAAAACCTATTTCTTTGTTTGCATAGCAAACAAAGAAAGGGGGCTCCCTTTCTTTTATATGTCGATTTATAGTGTTTTTATTATAACACACTCCGTATATCCTGTCAATTTTTATCGAATTATTTATATCAAATACGTCTACTTTTTTCTTATTTCTATAATCATTGAAACACTATATATTGTTGCCAATCATTTTTCATTCCCTCTTGTGTCAGTAATATTTCCGCAGCAGAGTATTGTATATTCATCTGCCTTGTAATCGATCCTTTTAAAATAAAAAAATTGCCAAGATATATAATGTATTTAATACTAATGTCTATATAAACACAGACCGCCCAACGGCGGCCTGTTAAACGAATTTGCTACTTATTTACTTATTTTTTTATAAATCCCCTAAGACATCTAACCTTGCACTAAACTGTTTATAATAAATAGGGCTATTATTATTTACTGTTTATCAACCAATCCAAGGCGTTGATGCGGCGGATGCCGTCGTAATCGGCGGCGGGGTCTTCGTCCAGCGTCAAAAGGATTTTCGGGTAATGGTCGCGTATCTTTTGCAAAGGCAAAAGCTCCCTCTGCAGCGTAGATTGCTCGCGCACCGTCGCCGCCACCTGATAATACTTGCTCCCCGTATCGCCCATGGCGACGAAATCTACCTCCTGCTCGTCCACCTTGCCGACGTATACCGCATATCCGCGGCGCAGAAGTTCCAGATACACGACGTTTTCAAGGATATGCCCCACGTCGGCATTGCGAGAGCCGAGCAGCGCATAGCGCAGCCCTATATCCACGGCGTAGTATTTTTCCATCGTTTTCAGATACTGCTTCCCCTTTACGTTATAGCGCCCCGCTCGGTACAGAATAAAGCTCTCCGTCAGGCCTTCGATCATCTTTTCCACCGTCTTGACGTCGATTTTTCTGCCGGCGGAGGTCAGCGTGTCCGCGATCTTTTTGTTCGAAAGCGGATTGCCGATATTATCGAACAGAAAGCGCGTCACGCTCTCCAGCATCAGCGTATCGGATA
>ERZ1643251.5359-NODE-5359-length-10516-cov-7.628143_pt1 | contig 10516 bp, 10 predicted proteins | sample MGYA00579261_ERZ1643251 | MGnify/ENA primary metagenome ERZ1643251 (study PRJEB29033, sample SAMEA4952267) | chicken gut metagenome | biome: Broiler Chicken; feature: Gastrointestinal Tract; material: Caecum | place: Ireland | collected 2018 | study: Broiler...
CTAACCGCAACTATGCAAATCGCTCCGCGTTCTTTCCTTATTCCCAAAAATTAAAAATTTTTGGGAGCCCTAACAGGCTGGAGTTTTCGTCTGGCGCGTATAAGAAAAAATTACACGCTTAAATGGCGATGATTTTTTTATAAAAAAATCACGCCTAAAAGCGTGATAATTTTTTCTGGTTGCGGGGGTAGGATTTGAACCTCCTCCGCAAATGAGGTTATAAAAGCGAACCCAAAGGTATAAACAAAAAAAGAACGACAATATGTCGCCCTTCTTACTGGTTGCGGGGAGAGGATTTGAACCTCTGACCTTTGGGTTATGAGCCCAACGAGCTGCCGGACTGCTCTACCCCGCGATATGTGTTTACTCTAACACAGTTTATGCGGTTTGTCAATAGTTATTACAACTTTTTTGACCTTTTGACAAACTTTTTTTGCTTTGATATAATTTTTATATGAAAATTTTAAAAAATTTTTGCGCCGCTGTTATACTTTTGCTTTGCTCTTGCGCTCTTTTTGCGTGCGCGGGAGATAGTACCCCGGTAACTTTAAATTTGAACACCACGCTTGGCGTTTGGTGGTGGGATAATAGGCTAGATTCTTCCTATTTAACTTTTGCCGCAGATAACGGCGTGGACGAGATTTATTACTATACCAGCTCGTTTGATGAGAACAATAAAAGCTTTATTGAAAGCGCCGCTGGTTACAATATTTCTGTTTACTGGCTTACAGGCGACTATACCTGGATAGAAAATCCGCAAGATTTTTATAATGAAATGGAAAAATATTTAAGTTTTCAAGAGTCGAGCGAACATAAATTTGCCGGCGTACACTTAGACGTTGAACCGCATCAACATCCAGAGTTTGACGAAAAGCGCAACGAGCTTATTACAAAATACGTAGAATTTATTTATAATGTTACAAACCGCTATCCGCAAATTAATTTTGATATAGACATACCCTTTTGGCTAGAAGACGAAATAACGTTTGAAAACGAGACAAAAGAAGCCTATAAATTTTTAATGGACTACGCAGATAGAACTTTTATTATGAGTTACCGCGACAGCGCGGAAGGAATAGTTAACGTAGCCAGCGATGAGCTAAACTATGCTAGCACCATAAATAAAGAAATATTTTTAGGTGTGGAAACGGGCGAAGAAGAAGACATAGTAACCTTTTTACAGGAAGGAAAAAATTATTTATATAATGAATTAAATAATTTAAATAAATTTACAGAATTAAATTATAATGTAAGCATACACCATATAAAAACGTGGAAAAATTTAAAAAATTGAAAAATTTATAAAAAAACGCATTTTTTTAATTAAAATATGCGTTTTTTTGTTGTTTTTTTAATTAATTTTTTTATTTATTATTTTTTTAATCTATTTTTATACTATAAACATTTGGCACTTGTTCGCGAACAAATAATGAATATTTTTTGCACGCGGACTCGAAACTAATGTAAACTTTGCCGTCCACGTAATCCAAATCTTCCGTCATGCAAGGCGCAGAGATTTTTTCTTCCAAAACTTCGCTATCTAGTATCCATACGGGTACAATATTGTTGTCTATATATAAATTTGTATCGCTTGGCTCTGAAAGCACGTCTTTATAAACGTAGATTGTAGAGTTTGGTATTGAATAGGACGTAGACAGAACTATCTTTCCGCTATCCGTTATAGTCATGCCCTGAACTAAATTTGTTACTGAAAGCACCTTATTTGGAACTGTACTATCTAGACCCGCGAAATTTTCTTCATTAATTGTATAACCAAAAATTACTGCCATGTTTGTGCCGTCTGCACACTCTATATGGTGGCTAGAATTCGTTTCGTAGTTGCCAGCTCTATAAAACTCACCTATCCATAAAGTGCTACCCACAACAGAGCAATAATCCGCATTATTGCCAACTTCAAAGCTATCTTTAATAACAACCGCGCCGCCATTTTCTACGTTAAGTGCGTCACTTAAATAGAACGTGTAAACATAACCTTCCGTTGTTGCAAGCCAAAATAAATTTCCAAATTGTGTAATTCCGCCGGCATGACCAAAATAGTCTTCACCGTTAAATTTTAAAGTAAAATATTTTATAGTTTCGCCCGCGCTATTTACTAGATACACCCTAGACGGCAAGTTTTCATTTTTCATATATCCGCTAAACGCGTATACATCTTCTCCGCGAACGTAAGTAAAGCCCTGCTGAGTAAAACCATCTTCAATTCCAGGAATAGCCACACTCTTTTCCGCCCTTGTGTAAAATTCGTCGTAATTATCGGCGTAATAATAAAATAGCGTGGCTAGGCTTAGTAGTAAAAAAATGCTAGCAAGTACTATGCAAATAATAATAAATACTTTTTTTGTTTTTGTCATATTTTTTCCTTTTTTATTATTTTTTTATTAAAAATATATATTTTTTATTTATTTTAACATTTTTTATCTATATAAATCAACTTTTTTATATTTTTTAAATTTCTTTTTTTCTGCATAAATTAACGCTTGTAAAATTTCATATTTTAAAGGCGCGCGAACGTTTTTTCTCATTTCAAAGGTATCCACATTTTCTTTAAGCATAATTAAATCGTTAATATGGTCTATGTAGCCAGCCTTGCCTACGTCGCCAAAAAGCGTTCTTGCTTGAATATCGAATTTTTTTTGTAAATATTTTTCTACGTCGTACGAAAATTTAACTAGCTCGAAAAAAGTAACATAGTTTATGCCCGTATGCTCCTTTTTTAAAATTAAGAGATTATTTGCAAGGCTATCTCCACTTAAAGTTATATTTTTCATAAAATATTTTCTCCTTTAAAAAAAGCATGTTTGAAACATGCAATTAAACTCTTATAAGCTTAAAAAACAAGTGAGGCAAGGCTCGGCAAATGAGCCTAGGCAGGCGCGTACATTAACGTACGTAACTGTCTAGGCTCGTTTGACAGAAACACAGCATCGCGCCGTTTTTTAAGCTTATATAAGCCTATAAAATTTCTCTGTAAAGAGCAGCAGCTAACGCCCCAGGCCCTATATGGCAAGACACGCTTAGTGAAAGCGGGTCGCAGAAAGCTACTTCCACGTCTGGAATTGCTTTTTTAACTTCTTCCACAAATTTACGCGCGTTTTCTTCGTTATGTGTGTGCGCAAAGCAGAGTTTCATATCCTGCCTTACGTCTTTAAACCTAGCGCTTAAGTCTGCTTTAATAGCTTCAATCATAGCTTGGCAAGCCATTTTTGAACCCATAACTTTTTTGTATGCATCTAGTTTTCCGCCCTGAATTTGAAGCACAGGCTTAATGTGAAGTAACGTTCCAAGTGCGGCACCGGCAGGCGTTACACGGCCACCCTTCTTTAAATATTTAAGCGTGTCTACCATTATGTAAATGCTGGAATCGAACTTGGTATCGGTAAGAATTTGCTTAATTTCCGCACCGCTCTTGCCGCTCTCTGCCATGCGCTTAGCTTGGAAAACCGTACCTTTAAGAGTTACGGAAATACGCTGATTGTCTACAACAAAAACTTTGCCAGCAAACTTCTCTTCTTCCGCAAAATTCATTGCACTTTCGCAGCTTTTACTTAGCCCGCTAGACATTGGAATATACACTATTTCGTCGTAGTCCTTTAAAATATTGTCCCAAAAATCTTCAAGCGCGCCAAGAGCTGGCTGAGAAGTTTTAACGTCTTCGTTGTTCTTTAATTTTTCATAGAACTCGTCTTGGCTTAAATTTATATCTTCAAAATACTCATCGTCGCCAATAGTAAAAGGCATTGGCAATACAAATACGCCCTTTTCCTTTGCTTCCGCCTGAGTAATTCCGCTATTTGAATCTGTTGCTATTGCTATTTTTTTCATAAAAATCTCCCTAGGTATTTAAGCATATTTTGTTTTTATTGTAAAGAATTTTTATTATTTTTTCCTTTTTTGTTGAAAAAAGTCTGTAAGGAGCCTAGAACACTCCTTCTCCATTGTTCCGCCCGAGTAGATAACCTTGTGGTTTAAACGCTTGTCCTTAAAAATCAGTTCTAAAAAATCTATATCAGACGTTTTATCGTACGCGCCAAAGTGGCACTCCGCAATTCGTGCATTTGCTATTGCGCCCGCACACATTGGGCAAGGCTCTAAGGTTACGTAAATTTCCGCGTTTTCAAGGCGCCAATCTTTTAGCCTTTTACACGCCTTCTCTATTGCCAAAATCTCCGCATGGTTTACAGCATTTTTACTTTTGTTCCTTGTGTTGTGCGCCTTGGCTAAAATTTTGCCGTCTTTTACAATCACAGCGCCTATGGGCACTTCGCCCTGTTTATATGCCTTCTCTGCTTCCATTAAAGCAAGGTTCATGTACACTTCTTTCATAGCGTTCCCCAAATAAACGTAGAAATTGTTACGCCCATGCTAAGAATAAGCGTAGAGTACAAAAATATCTTTTCCTTAAAGGCAGGTTTTCTTGTTTGGTGTATGTTGATGCCAATATATTCTGCTGGAATTTTTAAGGACACTTCCTTTAAATAAGAAGTTTGGCTTTCTGGTTGAACTAATGCGCCTTCTGCGTTTTCTTGTTTTGCGTCCGTTTGAGCGTTTGGGTCGAACTGTTCTTTGAAATCTTTCACAAGGTTTCCTATCCGCTTGCCCGTAGTCTGCTTAAATAGTAAGTAGATAAGCCAAACTAAAAGGAATATTGCAGCTATTAATACAAGAAGAATTATAAGCATAGCCACAAAGAAGTTAGAGCCCGTTATAGCCGAGCTAATCTCGCTTAAAAAGTCGCCTAAAAATAAGTTATTTGCGCCGGCGTAGTCTAAGTACACGCTTATGCCGTTATTCATAAAGTGCACAATCATAGCCGGGAAAATGCTGTTTGTGGATATTGTTAAAAAGGCTAGAAGCGCGCCTATAATGCTTGCGTAGAAGAACTGCTCTATATTTAAGTGCATAAGGCCGAAAAGTAGCGCGGATAAAATTATTGCCTTTTTCATGCCTAAATCTTTAAACCCGCGAAGTAGAAGCCCACGGTGCGCCACTTCTTCGCAGAACCCCGGCAGTATGGCAGTGATTAGAAGGTTTACTAAAAACATCCAGAACGGATAGCTTGTGATAATAGTTCCGCCGCCGGTGGAATAATTGTAGCCGAATAGCTGCAATATAAAGCTAAAAAAGGAAGAAACGGCTATATTTAATAGGAACACAAGCACGCCAATGCCAATAGAAATTAGCACGCTTTTAAAGTTTATTTTGTTGAACCTAAAATCTTTAAACGTGGTTTTAAAGCTCTGCTTGTTTAAAAGCGTGAACATAACAACGGGCACTAAAAACATAAAGCCTATTTGAATAAGCCCGTTTAAAATATAGCTTTCCGCGTCGCCTAAAAAGGAAAATAGGTCAACCGCGGTAGAAATTCTTACTAGCACAAAGAAAATTATTAAAACGTAGTACGTTAGCCCTGCATTGAAAAAATCTGTTCTTGGCTTCATAGCAAAATTACCCCCAGTCCACTTAGTAAATCTATAATTAAAAACATAGCGCCCAGTATCACGCCCAAAATTATAGGCAAGTTAGAGCTAACTTCTCTACTTTCCATAGCAACGTAACTTTCAAGCTCTTCTTCTGTTAGAACTAACTTTTTATCCACATTTTTAAAAAGTTTTCCAAGAAGCCAAATAATTACAAAAGCCGCCGCCGTGGTAGCTAAACCTATTAAAAGTAGCGCCCAGGTTGGAATAGCTATTTCAAAACTAAAATTCACATAGTTTAAAATTACCACAAGCGCATTGTTTACAAAGTGAATTATGATAGGTGCAAGCACGGTGCCCGTTTTTAGCGCAGCAAAACTTAAAATTAACCCGAATAAGAACGGGAACACGAACTGCTGCACGGAGCCGTGAATTAGCGCAAACAAAAGTGACGTTATCACCATAGCCGGCACAGCGCCTAGCTTTTTGTAGCCGTTTAAAATTACGCCCCTAAAAATAAGTTCTTCTAAAATTGCAGGCACGCCGGCAAGAAGAATTATATTTAATATAAGCCAGCCAAAGTTATCCATAGGAAGTGGCAACGAGCCTGTTAGATTGTAGCCAATGTCCACCAAAAAGCCGTCTATGCTAGAAATTAGCGGATTTATTCCAAACACGCCAATAACTGCAATAAGCACGCAAAGTAGTGCGTTTTTCCAACCAATGTTAAAGTTTATTTTACTTGCTACTTTATAGTTTATATCTCTATTATATACAAAATACACAATTAAAAAGCCAATCTGCGCAAGCATAACGGTAAAAATTTGAACTACAATGTTGTTTATTAAATTGTTGTACGCTTCTTCCGTGCCCGCAAAAAAGGTTAAAAGTATAACAAAAAGCGCGCCAAGCATTTGCGGCGTTAATATACTCCAAAGATAAATTTTTCCACTGTCCGTTTTCGTGTAGTAAAATTTTTTCAAAAAATTTCTCCTAAATTTATGCGCTAATTAGGCATTTTACTTATGGTATTATATATTATATTCTTCAAAAATACAAATAATTTACCTATTTACATGCAAAATTCGCTTGGCAATCTTTCCGTTCGGCTCACCTAAATATACCTTATATAAGTTTTTTATCTGCTCGTTATCGTGAGCCTTTCTTATAGAACTTTTAAGGTCAGTATCAAACAGCCCTTTGGCGCGTTTTTTTACTAGCGGCGTTTTGTCAAAATCTCTAGGATAAAACGGCATACCCGTGCCGTTCACGCACCCGCCCGGGCAAGCCATAACTTCTATAAAGTCGAACTTTTCTCCGGCTTTCAATCTATCCAGTAGAATTTTCGCGTTATTAAGCCCGCTTGCAAGCGCTACCTTTATTTTTCTCGTGTCTAGCTCTATAACGCGCTCCTTAATTCCGTCTAAGCCCCTATTTATTTGATAGTCTAGGTGCTTTATAGAATTTTTGTTAAGCCTTTGGCTGAGCGTTCTTAGCGCGGCTTCCAGCACGCCGCCCGAAGTGCCAAATATAACGCCCGCGCCGGACGCCATGCCAAAAGTGCTATCAAAGGCGGTGTCTGGAAGGTTTACAAAATCTATATTCCTTTGTTTTAATAGGTCGCCAAGCTCGCGCACAGTAAGCACGGCGTCCACGTCTAGCCCGCGGCTTACATTTATACCAGCCTTCAAACGCTCTAACCTTTTAGCAAGGCAAGGCATTATGCACACAACAAAAAGGCTGTCTGGCTCCACGCCCAACTTTTCCGCGTAGTACGTTTTGCAGATTGCTCCAAAAATCTGTTGTGGCGATTTTGTAGTGGATAAATTCCCCTTTAATTCTGGATAGAATTTTTCCACATACTTAACCCACGCAGGGCAGCACGAAGTTAAATGCGGCAAATTCTTTCCGCTAATAAGCCTATCCGCAAACTCGGCGGCTTCTTCCATAATGGTAAGGTCTGCGGCGAAATCTAGGTCAAACACGTCGTCAAAACCCAAGGTTTTAAGGGCGGTAACAAGCTTGCCTTTAAGGTTAAGCCCCACTTCCATGCCGAACATTTCCCCCATAGCCACCCTAGCGGACGGCGCGCACGCCCCCACAACTCTTAAATTTTTATTATTTATAGCGTTTAAAATTTGTTCTACTGGCTTTTCCTGTTCTTTAATTTCCATGCTATTAATTTTAGCAAAAAACCAAATAAAATGTAAAGGGAATAAAAAATGATAAATTAAAACTTAGTTTTCCCAACAACGTTTTCTTACGGTCGAAATGACGAAAGAAGAGCTTCGCTTTTTAAATTCTCCAGCGCACTACCCGCCGTCATTTCGACCGGAAGGAATTTTTGTTTATACGCCCTACCCGTCATTCTTCAATAAAAATCCCAAATATTGTTCAAAATGTTGAACATTTTATGCGGCAAAATTCAAAATATTGAAATTAGTTTAAAATTTTGTTGACAAAAGGCTCTCTCCACAACTATAATTACACCATGGACAACTTTTTTCAAGATAATTTAAAGGAACTAGCAAGCAAAACGTCGCAAAACGAGCTTGCTAAAAAAACAGGATTTTCTTCCGCCAGCATTAGCGGATATATTAGCGGAAAGAGTGAGCCTTCACTCAAATTTTTGCTTGCCTTGAAAGAGCACTTCGGCATAGACATAGACCGCTTTATAACGGAAAAACTTTCTAGCACAAACGTGGCGAGCAGTAGCACCGTAGACGACAAGTTTGTAGGCAACTATATCGTGTACTACTACGATAGCTCGGTATACAAAGGCAAAGCTAGCAACCTTTCTAAAAACACGCTCAGGTACGGCGTGATTAGCGTGTTTAAGCAAAACAGCGACACAAAAGTTCTAGCAAGCCTTATGAAAGACAAGGAAAACGCAATAATTTTAAAGGAAAAGCTAGAAGATTGCAGAAATATTGAAGAAATTTTAGACGTTTACAGCAAAGAAGACACCTACACGGGCAGCATAGAGAGCACAAGCACACAGGTGTTCATATACATAAAAAACACGGGCAACAACGACCAAGGGCTAATCATTTTAAACAATCCGCCAAGCAACAAAACGTATATTGGCGGGCTTGGCACTGTGAACAGCGTGTCTCGCGGGCGTGAACACATGCCGTGCGTACAATTTATGATAGTATCTAGGCACATTTTGCAAATTCCAGACGGTGAAATATACAATTTGCTCGCGCTTGGCATGGCGGAAATTAACGTAAAGAGCGAAACGGAGCAGTTATATAAACTCTTTCAAAATCTATCGGAAAACGCGGACAGCTTGACGGAATATCAAAGGCTAAAAATTTTTGAAGACAGCCTATCTAACACTCTTTTAGACCTTATCGACGCCAATATGTTCAGATTTGCCAAGGTTTCCGGCATGGAAGACGACAACTATTATAGAATTATCAAAGACGAGGAATAGCGCCATGGCAAAGGACTACAAAGAAATTTTTTCCAAGCTAATAGCAGACATGAAGCTTAAAAAGTCGCTTGGAATTGAAAAGGTACAAAAGGCGTTTAAACTCGCGGAAAGTTTGCACGCAGGGCAAAAACGTAAGTCCGGCGAAGAGTACATTTTGCATCCCGTTGAAGTAGCGCTCACCTTAGAGCAGCACGACTTCGACTCCAACGTGATAAGCGCCGCCCTTCTTCACGATGTTGTGGAAGACTGCGGCTACACTGTGGAAGAAATCAAGCACGAGTTCAACAGCGAAGTAGCAAACATTGTAGACGCCGTGTCCGCGATTACGGCAAAAAGCCTTAAAGGCGAAGCCGCAGAGCTATTAAAGCAAGACGAGTTTGCCAAGTTCGATTTAAAAGAAATGAGCTATCAGAAGCTAATAAGCCTTGGCAAAATCAACAAGTACGCCTTCTACATTAAGTTTGCAGATAGGCTTAACAACCTTCGCACAATAAGCTGTTTCCCAAGATACAAGCAGGTGGAAAAGGTGCGCGAAACGTTGCGCTGGATTCTTCCACTTTTAAAACTATTCCGCGCGTATAAATTTTACAATGAAATTGCAAACGAGTGCTATTGCATTCTAAACGAAGACGACCTAACCAAATTCAACATAATTTACGACGCGTACTATTCCTTCAACAAGCGCATATATTCCGAAGTGAAGGAAAGCTTGCTGCTTGCCCTAAACGACTATTTAAGAAAAAACAAAAAGCCCACGGAAAACACGCAAGTTAAACTTAGAACTTGCACCAAGCTTGAAGTTGTGAACATGATTGAAGACGCGTTCGACATTAAGGAAGTTAAAAACATAAAGCAGAGCCAGTTCAACAAGGTGCCAATAACAAAGCTATACATAATTTTAAACAATTCCATTCCCACGCGCGAAGCTAAGAACATTGTGTTTAACATAATTGAAAACGATTTACAGGACGTTTTAAAAATTATAGGTTACGAAAAAAACACACTATTTAACTTCAACTATCTTGTGGTTCAGGACAGGTTCAGGAACAAATATCAACTAAAAGTGTTCAACCTTGCCGACTACGTAACATTTAGAAATGGCAGCACGGACGGCACGGACATAGACCTAGTAGACGAGCACGCAAGCGAAATAGTTACGCGTTACATAAAAGTGAAGACGCGCTCCGGCGAAGAGATTTTTATGCCAGAAGGCTCCACCGTGCTAGACTTTGCCTTTAAGATACATAAGGACTTTGGCTTTTCCGTAAAGTACGCCTTTTTAAACGGCTCGCCGTCCAAGTCTCCAATATACACGCGCCTTGCCGAAGGTGACAAGATAAACTTAGAGATAGCCAAAACGGAAGACGGGCTAGTTAAGAACATAGCCGAGCTCCGCTGGATAACCTACTGCAAAACAGACACCGCCCAAAAGGCACTGATAAGGTATTTTGAGAAGCTTTTATAAAAAAATGTTATAAATAGAGCGGACCCTATTTTTGCAACACAAAAATAGGGTCCATTTCAAATAAGAATCTTTTTTATATGTGGCGGGTCACAGAAGGAGATTCATTCGCGGATAGTCGCACCGCTTACGCTGGGTGCTCGCCGCTCAGAATGACGAGAGCAATGCCTACGAAGA
>ERZ1643251.5360-NODE-5360-length-10513-cov-6.890036_pt1 | contig 10513 bp, 7 predicted proteins | sample MGYA00579261_ERZ1643251 | MGnify/ENA primary metagenome ERZ1643251 (study PRJEB29033, sample SAMEA4952267) | chicken gut metagenome | biome: Broiler Chicken; feature: Gastrointestinal Tract; material: Caecum | place: Ireland | collected 2018 | study: Broiler...
CCAACTTGTAGATGGAGAAGTGAGAAAATAAAAAGCAGAAAATATTTTATTTTGACTGAAGGATATTATTGGTTATTAAATGTATATTTTCAAAAAGAAAAATCATTAATTGATGCAGATATAGATTTTTTTGAAGATAGAATTAAACAATATGAGGAACTATTAAAAGTGGAGAATAATCAAAATTGGTGGAATAAAAACATGGATATAAAACAACTATGCAAATATTTTGATAGAAAAGAAATTACGATAAGAAAATCAATTAAGAAAATGTGTGATAGTGGATTTGAACAGTATAAATTTTTAATTAATAACAAAGTTGTTATTTCTAGTAAAGGTATTGAATGGCTAAGTAAAAATGTTTTTAAACAAAAATATTTAGAACTATTGGAAAAATATAAGATGGAGTTAACAGAGTTATATATTGAAAAAGGATATATTTATGATGAGTATTTTGGAAGAAATTAAAAAGAATAAAAGGATAAAATTGTAAAAAAATGAGGTAAAATGTAGAATGTTTTTTACTTTTATGATAAAATAACTTCGGATAAATAAAAATTATCGGAAGTTATGGGGGAACGTTTATGGGAATAGAAGAACAATTATCTGAGGAAGATGTAAGAAACATGTATATAACACCGGCTTTGACCAAAAAATGGAGTCTGGAAAAGCAAATTAGAAGTGAAGTTTATTTTACTGCTGGAAGAGTAATTGTAAGAGGAAATATGTCTGCAAGAAAAAAAGGAGAAAAAGCAGATTATATATTATATTATAATAGTTCTAAACCTATTGCTGTGGTAGAAGCTAAAAAGAATACGCTATCAGTAGGAGCAGGAATGCAACAAGCAATGAATTATGCAAAAATTTTAGATATTCCTTTTGCGTATTCAACTAATGGAAAAGCTTTTTTAGAACATGATTTTTTAACTGGAAAAGAGCGAGAAATTTCAATGGATGAATTTCCTTCTCCAGAAGAATTGTGGAATAGATATAAGATAGGGAAAAATCTTACATTGGATGAAGAAAAAATTATTAATGAACCATATTATTATGCCCCAGGAACAAATAAACCAAGATACTATCAAAGGATAGCAATTAATAGAACATGTGAAGCGATAGCAAGAAATCAAAAAAGAATACTATTAGTTATGGCTACAGGTACTGGAAAAACATTTACAGCTTTTCAAATTATACATAGGTTAAGAAAAGCGGGATTAAAAAAGAAAATACTTTATTTAGCAGATAGAAATATGCTTATAGATCAAACTATGAGTCAGGATTTTCAACCATTTAGTAATATAATGACTAAAGTAGAAAATAGAAAAATGGACAGCTCTTATGAAATATATATGGCATTATATCAACAACTTACTGATGGACAAGGGACAGATATATTTAAAAATTTCCAGAGAGATTTTTTCGATTTAATTATTGTAGATGAATGCCACAGAGGGAGTGCAGCTGACGACTCAAATTGGAGAAGAATATTAGAATATTATAGTAGTGCTACTCAAATTGGTTTAACTGCGACTCCAAAAGAAGATAAGGAAGTATCTAACATAAGCTATTTTGGAGAACCAATTTATACATATTCACTAAAACAAGGAATAGATGATGGGTTTTTAGCTCCTTATAAAGTTATAAGAGTTAATTTAGATAAAGATTTAGTTGGATATAGACCAGAGGCAGGTAAGACTGATGTAAATGGTAATATCATAGATACAGATGAGACATATTATCAAGCTGATTTTGACAAGAAAATAATTATAGATGAAAGAACACAAGTAGTAGCAAAAAGAGTTACTGAGTTCTTGAAGAATACAAATAGATATAATAAAACAATAGTTTTTTGTATCGATATAGAACATGCTGAAAGAATGAGACAAGCATTAGTTAATGAAAATTCAGATATGATGTTAGAAAATCCAAATTATATTATGCGAATTACAGGTGATAATCAAGAGGGAAAAGATCAATTAGAAAATTTTATAGATGTTGAAGAAAAATATCCAACAATTGTAACAACTAGCAAATTGTTAACAACGGGAGCTGATTGTAAAACCTGTAAATTAATAGTGTTGGATTCTAATATTAATTCAATGACAGAATTTAAACAAATTATTGGTAGAGGAACTAGAATTAGGGAGGATTTTGGTAAAACATATTTTACAATATTGGATTTTAGAAATGCAAGTAGATTATTTAGTGATCCTGACTTTGATGGTGAACCAATTTCAATAAAAGTAGTAAAACCTGGTGAACCAATGCCAACAGAAGATGAAGACAAAATTGAAAATAGTGGCGATGATACTAAACCTACTGATAAAAATAATGTAGATATAAATCATCCCGGAAAAACAGTTAATACGAATACAAAAATTAGAGTTAATGGTGTAGATGTAAATATCTATAATGAGATATGTTCATATTATGATAAAGATGGAAAATTAGTAACCGAATCATTGAAAGATTTTAGTAAAAGAAGTATTTTAAACGAATATGCTTCATTAAATGATTTTATTAATAAATGGAATTCAACAGATAGGAAGCAAGCAATACTAGATGAATTAAAGGAACAAGGAGTATTACTTGATGAACTACGAAAAGATGTAGGAAATGAAGATATCGGAGATTTTGATTTGATTTTACATATTGCTTATGATAAAAAACCTCTTACCAGATATGAAAGAGTAAATAAAGTATTAAAAAAAGGATATTTATATAAATATTCTGAGATGGCTCAAAATATTTTAAAAGATTTATTAGAAAAATATAGTGATAATAATGAATTAGAACTTACTGATACCAAAATATTACAATTAAAACCATTTGAGGGGTATGGATCTCCAATGGAAATTGTAGATGTATTTGGAGGAAAAGAGAAATATATAGAAGCTGTGGAAGAATTAGAAGATGAATTATATGCAAGTTAGGAGAAAGAATAATGGGAATAGGAAATATATTAAAAAGACTACAAGATATCATGAGAAATGATGAAGGAGTAAATGGAGATGCACAACGATTAGAACAAATTGTATGGATATTGTTTTTAAAAGTGTATGATGCTAAAGAAACACAATGGGAATTTGATGACGAAGGATATGTCTCAGTAATTCCAGAAGAATTAAGATGGAGAAATTGGGCGGTAGATAAGAAAGATGGGAAAGCATTGACAGGTGAAGAATTACTTAATTTTATTAATAATGAATTGTTTCCAAGATTAAAGAACTTAGATATAGATGCAGACACACCGATAAAAAAGGCAATTGTAAAATATACATTTACAGACATTAATAATTATATGAAAAATGGTATATTACTAAGACAAGTAATCAATATTATTGATGAAATAAAATTTACTAACCCTAATGAAAGACATGAATTTAACGAAATCTATGAAACTATGTTAAAAGAGTTACAAAGTGCAGGAAATGCAGGAGAATTTTATACTCCTAGACCAGTTACTAACTTTATGGTAAATATGATAAAGCCTAAATTAGGAGAAAAGATTGCAGACTTTGCTTGTGGTACAGGAGGATTTTTAACTTCAGCTTTAGATTATTTAAAAGAGCAAGTAAAAACAGCAGAGGATTTGGATTTATATAATGATTCAATATATGGTGTAGAAATGAAATCATTACCATATTTATTGTGTATTACTAATTTATTGCTACATGACATAGATAATCCTAAAGTAGAGCATAGAAATAGTTTTGATAGAAACATAAAAGATTATTCTGAAGATGAGAAATATGATGTAGTATTAATGAATCCACCTTATGGGGGAAATTTGTTGAAAGAATATTTAGTTAATTTTCCATCAAATTTAAGAGGATCAGAAACAGCAGATTTATTTATAGCATTAATCATGTATAGACTTAAGTCTTTTGGAAGAGCGGCAGTAATACTTCCAGATGGATTCTTGTTTGGAACAGATAATACTAAAATAAATATAAAAACAAAACTACTAAAAGAATTTAATTTACATACTATAATTAGATTACCAAGTTCTGTTTTTGCACCATATACATCTATAACAACTAACATATTATTTTTTGATAAATCAATGCCAACAAGTGAAATATGGTTTTATAGATTGGATATGCCAGAGGGATACAAGAATTTTTCAAAAACAAAACCAATAAAAAATGAGCATTTTAAAGAAGTAAGCGAGTGGTGGGATAATAGAAAAGAAATTATAGACGAAAAACAAAACGAGGAATCTACTACAACTTATAAATCTAAATGTTATTCAGTAAAAGAAATAATTGAAAATGGATATAATTTGGATTTGTGTGGATATCCTCATGAAGAAGAAATAATATTAGAGCCTAAAGAATTAATTGCAAAGTATCAAAAAGAAAGAGCTAAATTGAATGCGGAAATTGATAAAATTTTAGAAGAAGTAAGTAAATTATTGGAGGAAGACTAATGACTGCTCAAGAATTAAAAAATTCAATTCTTCAATTAGCAATACAAGGAAAATTAGTAAAGCAAGATCCGAATGATGAACCAGCAACTGTATTGCTTGAAAAAATAAAAGAAGAACGTAAAAAATTAATCAAAGAAAAGAAAATAAAAAAAGAAAAATACTCAGAAATATATAAAGATCCTTCAGATAATCATTATTATGAGAAGTTTGAAGATGGTACTATAAATGATATCACAGAAGAAATTCCTTTTGATATTCCTGATACTTGGAAATGGGTTAGATTAAAGAATATTGCAAGATTATTTTCTGGGTATGCTTTTAAGGGACAAGATTTGACAGATACAAAACAAGTAAGAGTAATTAGAATATCAGACTTTGATGACAATAGATTAAAAAATAACAAAATTGTAAGAATAGATGAAAATAAAATTTATGATAAATTTATTATAGAAAATAATAGTATTTTATTAGCGATGACAGGTGGAACTGTCGGAAAAAGTATTTTGTTAAAAAATATTAAAGAAAAAATGTATTTAAACCAACGTATTGTGTCTATTAGTCAATTGTATTCTTTTATATGCATTGATTATTTAGATCTTAACATCCAATCACCATATATACAGCAACTCATAAATGATAATAAAAATTCAACTAATGATAATATTTCTATGAATTTAATTAATAACTTTTTAATACCATTACCGCCATTTAATGAACAACAACAAATCATAAATAAGATAGAAAACGTTTTACCATATATTGAAAAATATAATTTTGTATATAGTAAATTAACAAGATTAAACAATTCATATAAAGAAGAATTAAAAAAATCAATCCTACAATATGCAATACAAGGGAAATTAGTACAACAAGATCAAAATGATGAACCAGCAGATATTTTAATTAATAAAATTCTAAGCGAAAAACGTGAATTAATTAAATCTAAACAAATTAAAAAAGAAAATTTATCTGTAATTTATAAAAATAATACAGATAATCAATTTTATGAGAAGTTTGATGATGGTACTATTAAAAATATTACAGAAGAAATACCTTTTGAAATTCCAGATAATTGGGCTTGGACTAGACTTGAAAATCTAACAACCAAACAAATAAAAAGGGGAAAATCACCTAAATATATTAATAAGAGCAATGTATATGTCTTTTCACAAAAATGTAATCAGAAAGATGGAATAATTTCATTAGAACAGTCTAAATTTTTAGATGAAAAGACTTTAAAGAAATATGATGATACAGATTACATAATTAAATCGGATATTGTTATAAATTCAACTGGTAATGGCACCTTAGGTAGAATAGGAATTATAAAAGATAGAAATATATATTCCAATAAAGTTGTTACTGATTCTCATGTTACTTTGGTACGAGTATTTGATGAGATAGAAGCTGATTACATATTCTACTTTTTAAAATGTAATCAAAAATATTTAGAATTGAAAGCAACCGGATCAACAAATCAAACAGAATTAAGCCCCGAAGTAATAAAAAAAATGATGGTTCCTTTACCTAATAATATAGAGCAACAAAAAATTAAAAACAAAATAGAAAAAATATTTAACACGATAAAAACAGCTGAATAGACAGCTGTTTTTTTACCAATCAATTATTTTGTTTACAATTTCTTGCTGCTCTGTACTAGTTCTTCTTAAATATATTCTAGTTGTTTCGATACTTTCGTGCCCCATCAAATCTGCTAAAAGCGATATATCATTAAATCTATCTAAAAAACTCTTAGCAAATCTATGTCTAAAAGAATGAGGATATATTACTTTTGGATTTAAGCCATATTTTATACCAAGTTTTTTTAATTCTCCGCTAATTCCCCTAGCTGTTATACGGTTTCCATATTTATTTTTAAATATAAAGCCTTCTGTAAGATTACTTTTATCAAACCATGATAAAGCTTCTTTTTGTAGTTTTTCCGGTATATATATTCTTCTTAATTTTCCACCCTTAGAATATAAATCAAAATATCCTATCTTTACATGTTCAACCTTAAACTGAATTAATTCACTAATTCTAGCACCAGTTGCTGTAATAAATCTTATAACAAAATACCAATACATTTCTTTATCATTTTTTAGACATTTTTTAAAATATTCATAATCAGCTTCACTTATAACATTTTCCAAAAAGTTCTTTTGTTGCAATTTTAGTAATGGTAGCCTTAAATGGTCTTTTTTTAAATATTTTAAGTAAGTATTTATTGCTTGAATTCTTAAATTTACAGTCTTAATTTTATAATTTTCAACTAGAAATGTTTTATATGCTTGTAAATTTTTTTTATTAATTATTAAATATTTTGATTGGTATTGATTAACTGTAAATAAGTAAGACTTAATAGTATTTTGTGAAAGATTTCTTTTCCTTAAATATTCTTCAAAACTGAATGCCATACTGAAACCCTCCTTTCCAATATGGCATTATATAAAATTATATTATTGAAAACAAAGTATTGAGCTTTTTTGTGATTTTTAATTGTTCGTTATGAGGCGGAATTGCTATTAATGTTTTAGCTATGTCTTTCATAACCCAATTTTTATTTCCAACCCCTTTTGTATTTTCTTTACATTGTTTTTGAACCAGTGGCGATAAGATTAAATTTTTTAAATATTCCCTATCTATATATTCATTATTGAATTTTAATAAAGCTAGACTAACAAATAAGCTAAATTCTATGTCGGTTTCTACTATAACAGGTATTCCTGTTGTTCCGACTTTACTTAAAATAATGTCTCCTTTCTGAGGATTACATCTTTGAAATAATATTTTGTGTTCTTCTTTTGTAATGTGCTTTGTATTGTCTAATTTTAATGTTCCAGAACTTATATCTTTAACAGAAATAAAAGGAACACCATTTTCTACATATTTAGGAGTTTTATGCGTTCCATCAGTTAATTTTGTTAAAATATTTACTATTCTAGTCCAAGCCCAATTATCTGGAATTTCAAAAGGTATTTCTTCTGTAATATTTTTAATAGTACCATCATCAAACTTCTCATAAAATTGATTATCTGTATTATTTTTATAAATTACAGATAAATTTTCTTTTTTAATTTGTTTAGATTTAATTAATTCACGTTTTTCGCTTAGAATTTTATTAATTAAAATATCTGCTGGTTCATCATTTTGATCTTGTTGTACTAATTTCCCTTGTATTGCATATTGCAATATTGATTTCTTTAAATCTTCTTTATAATTATTATTTATTTTTTCTAATCGATCATATATATCATCATATCTGCTTATATATGGCAATAAATTTTCATATTTTTCTATAATACGTTGTTGTTCTTTTAGTGGTGGTATAGGAATTAAGAATTTTTTTAACCACCCAGTATTTAAATTTTTCTGAGCAGCTCCTTTTACATTTCTATTTATTTGTTCCTGAAAAAGTAAAGATTCCATCCATAATACAATATAGTGTTTATTCATTATATCTAAATGGTCTCTGAAAAATCCTAAACTCACAAAAATACAAAATTCTTCATCTGTTTCAATTATTTGAGGTTTACCCATAGTTCCAACTCTACCAAACAATATGTCACCTTTATGTGGTTTACTACCATAAGAAGCTTTGTCATATGTTTCTCGACTTACCTTTTTAGCTTTTGAAAAATCAATTTTTCCACCAGAAATATCTTTTACAGATAAGAAATATACTCCTTCGCTTGTATAATCTGGTTTATATGTAAAACCTAAATTTATTTCTTCAAAATTTTCAATTCTACACCATTTCCAAGTATCAGGAATATCAAAAGGAATTTCTTCTGTGATATCATTTATAGTACCATCTTCAAACTTCTCATAATAATGATTATCTGCATTAATATAGTATTTCTTAGGAAAATATGATATAATTCACTGGAATGGAGGAAGAAAATGTCAAATTTAAAAGCAGCAGATATACTTATAATTCAAAAGATGATAGAAAAGAAAACAAAGGATAAAGGATTAGTATGGGATTTTACTAATGCTTCATTTAATGACTTTGTAGAATCATATACTGGATTAGATATAGATGATGACAAATATATTGCAGAAGATGGTGGTTCAAAAATGAAACGTTTAAAAATGTTCTTAAAAGTAGAAGAAAACACCTATGTAATAATGTTGCTACAAGGAATTAGTGAGTATGGTAAAAAGAGAAAGTATCTTTGTAAAAGCAATATAGAAGAATTAGAAAGATATATAAGAAAATTGAAAAAACTTGAAAAAAATTTAAAATTTGACAAAAGTATATTTAAGAGTGAAAAAAGAGTAGAATTATTAATAAATGATATAAATGAAAAAGTGGCAAAAAAGCAATTTGAACTAGCAATAGATAGAGTTCATACATTTTTTAAAGGATATATAGAAATAATATGTGAAAGTAAAGGAATCAGCATACATGATAAATCATTAGATGCTTTATATGGTGAATTGCTGAAATATATTCATGATAATGAGATTATAGAAGAGGGAGTTACTAAAGACATATTATCATCTTCAAAAAAAATAATGAAAAGTTTTGATTATGCTAGAAACAATAGGTCTTTTGCACATACAAATGATATAATGAAACAAAATGAAGCAGAATTTCTATGCTTGTATATTATAGATTTGTATAAATTTTTAAGTAAAATTAACTTGGAGAAAGATAGCTCAATTGAATAAATAAAATTAAGAATAATCTAATATTTAAATATTTTATTATTCTGATAATTTATGTGTAAAGTAATTGATACAGTTATTTTAATAGAAATATATATAATTAAAAATTTATTAATATTGAAAAGAAGTATTTAAAAATATAGATTTTATAAAGGAGTTAATAAATGATATTAAAAGAGAATAATGAATTAAAACAAAAAGATTTTAAGAATGAAAAAGAATTACAGATATTTTTTGAAAGAAATATTGAAACTATATTGGGTTATAAACTTATTGATACTGAATTTTCAGTAGGAAATTTTAGAATTGATTCATTGGCTTTTGATGAAGAGACTAAATCATTCAGAATAATTGAATACAAGAATGTGAGAAATGCTTCTTTAGTTGACCAAGGGTATACATATTTAAAATTGATGCTTGAAAGAAAAGCAGATTTTGTACTTCAATATAATATAAAGACTAAATTATCTTTAACTATTAAAGACATTGATTGGAGCCAATCAAGAATCATATTTGTTTCACCAATATTTACGGTATATCAATTAAATGCTACGGATTTTAAAAATATTCCAGTGGATTTAGTAAAGGTAACAAGATATGAAGAAAATATTGTAGAAATTGATTTTATAAAAAAGATGAGTAATGTAAAAATACAAGATATCCAAACTGATTCGATACAAAATGAAGTTAATAATGAAATTATTGTATATACCGAAGAAGAGCATTTATCTAAAGTCTCAGAGAATATAAGAAATATATATGAAAAACTAAAAAATAGAATATTAGAATTAGATGATATAGATGTTGAAGCCAAGAAATTATATATAGCATTTAAAGGATCAAGAAATATTACAGATATAGAATTTCATAAAAACAAATTAAAAATTTATATAAATATGAAAAAAGACAGTTTAAATGATCCTTTAAAGATAGCTAAGGATATAAGTAACAAAGGACATTGGGGTAATGGAGACTATTGTGTTGAAATAAACAATGAAGATGATATAGATAATATTATTCCATTAATAAAACAATCTTTAAAATTAAATAAAAAATAGATAAAATAAAGCAAGATTTTTGCTTCTATTATGGAAATTATGGGAAACATTATTTTAAAAACTTTCTTTTTTGGAAATAATATGGTATAATATATTATAGAGAAAAGGAGAGTTTTTATTATGTTAGGAGAAAAAATTAAAAAATATAGAGAAGAAAAGAAAATGACTCAAGTAGAAGTTGCAGACGTATTAGGAGTAAAACCAGCTACAATATCTAAATACGAGGCTGGAACTTTAGAGCCTAATATTGAGTCATTAAAAAAGTTAGCTGAATTATTTGAAGTTTCAGTTGATGAATTATTAAAAGAAGATGAGTTTGATGTTTCTAAAATAAATGTATTAGAAGTCT
>ERZ1643251.5362-NODE-5362-length-10512-cov-6.183609_pt1 | contig 10512 bp, 6 predicted proteins | sample MGYA00579261_ERZ1643251 | MGnify/ENA primary metagenome ERZ1643251 (study PRJEB29033, sample SAMEA4952267) | chicken gut metagenome | biome: Broiler Chicken; feature: Gastrointestinal Tract; material: Caecum | place: Ireland | collected 2018 | study: Broiler...
CTATTTTGCCCGGGTCATGGCCCGCATGGAACCGGAGCAACTGGACCGGATGATGGAACTGCGCAACGTGCTGATCGACGCACTGGAGGCGGAAACCGCTGCCATGACCCGGAACAAACCGACAAAGGGGGAATTCACCGATGGGGAAGATTTTTAAGCAACTGGCCCGCCACTGGGCGGTGTGCCTGGTGATCTTTGCGCTGTTGGGGGTGCAGGCCTACTGCGACCTGTCCCTGCCCGACTATACCAGCAAGATCGTGGACGTGGGCATCCAGCAGGGCGGTATCCAAAGCACAGTGCCTGAAACCGTGCGGGATACCACCCTGCAGGCGCTGGAACTGCTGATGAGTGAAAAAGACGCAGCTCTGGCCGAACAGTGGTACAGCGAACCGGACGAAAACGGCGTGCGCACCCTGGCGCAGGACGCCACAGCGGCCATGCCGGAACTGGAAAAAGCCTTCACCACGCCGGATATTGTCCTGTATATGGCGGCGGCCCAGAACGCGGCAGCAGCCCAGGGAACCACCGATACGGTAGCCCCCACCTGGACCGATCTGGACGCGGTGACCGCCCAGTTCGCCGCCATGGCCCAGACGCCCGGTTTCAGCCGGGAGGCCGTGCAGCAGCGGCTGGCCACGGCCATGGCCGCAGTGGATGACACGGTGAGCGAGAGCATGGCCAGCCAGGCCATGCTGTTGGTGTCACTGGAATATGAGGCCCAGGGCATTGCCCACCAGGTGCAGATGGATTATCTCTGGCAGGAGGGCGGCCGGATGTTGGGTCTGACGCTGGTCATGGTGGCGGTGGCCATTGCGGTGGGCTTCCTGGCTTCGCGTGTGTCGGCTGCCATCGGCCGGGATTTGCGTCGGGAGACCTTCTCGGCGGTGATCGGGTTCTCCCATGCCGAGATTGAACAATTTTCCACCGCATCCCTCATCACCCGCACCACCAACGACATTCAGCAGGTGCAGTTTGTCTGCGTCATCCTGCTGCGGATGGTGGCTTACGCGCCGATTCTGGGCATCGGCGGCATCGTTCATGTGGCCCGCAGCGACACCGGCCTGACCTGGATCACCTTCCTGGCGGTGGCAGCGCTGCTGGTCCTCATCGGTGTGCTGATGAAAATCGCCATGCCCAAGTTCAAACTCATGCAGACGCTGGTGGACCGGCTCAACCTGGTCAGCCGGGAAATTCTCACCGGTATCATGCCGGTGCGTGCCTTCAGCCGCGAGAAGTTCGAGGAGCAGCGGTTTGATGTGGCCAACCGGGAACTGATGCAGACCCAGCTGTTCACCAACCGCACCATGGCCGGCATGATGCCCTTCATGACGCTGATCATGAACGGAACCAGCCTGCTCATCGTCTGGTTCGGCGGCAAGGCCATGGATGTGGGGACCATGCAGGTGGGCGAGATGATTGCCTTCATCACCTACACCATGCAGATTGTCATGTCCTTCCTGATGCTGGCCATGGTGGCAGTCATGCTGCCCCGTGCGGGCGTGGCCGCCGACCGTATCGATGAGGTGCTGCACACCCCGGCCACCATCCATGACCCGGCGCCGGAAGTGGCCGAAAAGACCCTGCAGCGCAAAAAGTGGTCCGGTGTGGTCCGGTTTGAGAATGTCAGCTTCCGTTACCCCGGTGCCGACGATGACGCCCTGGAGCAGATCAGCTTTACGGCACTGCCCGGTCAGACCACGGCCATCATTGGTTCCACCGGCTGCGGCAAATCCACCCTGCTCAACCTGATTCCCCGGTTCTATGACGCCACCGGCGGCCGGGTGACCATCGACGGGGTGGATGTGCGGGATATGCCCCAGCACACCCTCCACGATCTGCTGGGCTATGTACCCCAGAAAGGGGTACTGTTCAGCGGGACCATCGACTCCAACCTGAAGTTCGGCGGCCCCCAGATCACCGACGAGGACGTGCACACCGCCGCCGACATCGCCCAGGCCACCGAGTTTATCCAGGCCAAGCCGGAGGGATTCCAAAGCCCCATTGCCCAGGGTGGCACCAATGTGTCGGGCGGCCAGAAGCAGCGCCTCTCCATCGCCCGGGCCATCGCCAAACATCCCCGCATCTATCTGTTTGACGACAGCTTCTCGGCGCTGGATTACAAAACCGACGTGGCGCTGCGCCGGGCCCTCAAGGCCCAGACCGGGGATGCCACGGTGATCATTGTGGCCCAGCGCATCTCCACCGTGCTGCATGCCAACCAGATCCTGGTGCTGGACGAGGGCAGACTGGTGGGCATCGGCACCCACGCCCAGCTGCTGGAAAGCTGCCCCGAATACCGGGAGATTGCCCGCAGCCAGCTGAGCCAGAAAGAACTGGGTTTACAGAAGGAGGATGATTGATATGCCAAGACCCGGACGTATGACCACCGAGCGCGCCAAGGATTTCAAGGGTACGCTGCGCCAGCTTCTGGGCGAGATGCGCCGCTACCGGCTTTCGCTGGCGGTGGTGATCCTCTTTGCCATCCTTTCCACCATCTTCAATATTGCCGGTCCCAAGGTGCTGGCCCAGGCCACCACGGCGCTGGCCACCGGCTGGGTGGCCAAACTGCGGGGCACCGGCGGCATTGATTTTGCTTTCATCGGCCGCATTCTGCTCATTCTGCTGGGCATGTACCTGCTGTCTTCGGCGTTCAGCTTCATCCAGAGCTGGCTGATGAGTGGTCTTTCCCAGAAGGTATGCTACGATTTCCGCCGTCAGATCAGCGAAAAAATCAACCGTCTGCCCCTGGCCTACTTTGAAAAGCGCACGGTGGGCGAGGTGCTCTCCCGCATTACCAACGACGTGGACACCCTGGGCCAGAGCCTGAACCAGAGCATCACCCAGCTGATCACCAGCGTCACCACGATGATCGGCGTGCTCATCATGATGCTTTCCATCAGCGCCCGGATGACGCTGATCGCCCTGCTGATTCTGCCGGTGTCCCTGGTGCTGGTCATGATTGTGGTGCATTTCAGCCAGCGGTTCTTCCGGGCCCAGCAGGCCACCCTGGGCGTGGTCAACGGCCAGGTGGAAGAAGTCTATTCCGGCCACAACGTCATCAAGGCATTCAACCGGGAGCAGGCCGTGCTGGATGACTTCAATGCCGCCAACGACCAGCTCTATGCCTCTGCCTGGAAAAGCCAGTTCCTCTCCGGCCTGATGATGCCCATCATGAACTTTGTGGGCAATCTGGGGTATGTGGCGGTGGCCATTGTGGGCAGCATCTTTGCCGCCGGGGGGATCATCACCATCGGCGACATTCAGGCTTTCATCCAGTATGTGAAAAACTTCACCCAGCCCATTCAGCAGCTCTCCCAGGTGTCCAACATGCTGCAGAGCATGGCGGCGGCCGCCGAACGTGTCTTTGAATTCCTGGCTGAGGAGGAAGAGGACCAGACAGCCGACCCGGCCCGCCGGGCCGATCCCGCCACCATCGACGGGCAGGTGACCTTCGACCATGTGAAATTCGGCTATACGCCGGACAAAACCATCATCCACAACTTCAGCTGCACCGTGCAGCCCGGCCAGAAGGTGGCCATCGTGGGGCCCACCGGTGCCGGCAAGACCACCATGGTCAAACTGCTCATGCGGTTCTACGATGTGGACTCCGGCTCCATCACGCTGAACGGCCACAACGTGCGGGACTTTGACCGCACCGCCCTGCGGGAAGGCTTCGGCATGGTGCTGCAGGATACCTGGCTGTTCAAGGGTACCATCATGGAAAACATCCGCTACGGGCGGCTGGATGCCACCGATGAAGAAGTCATCGCCGCCGCCAAGGCGGCCGGTGCCGACCACTTCATCCGCACCCTGCCCGGCGGCTACCAGATGGAACTGAACGAGGATGCCTCCAACGTCAGCCAGGGCCAGAAGCAGCTGCTGACCATTGCCCGCACCATCCTGGCGGACAACCGCATCCTGGTGCTGGACGAAGCCACCAGCAGCGTGGATACCCGCACCGAGCAACGCATTCAGGCGGCCATGGACCGGCTGATGCAGGGCCGTACCAGCTTCATCATCGCCCACCGGTTGTCCACCATCCGCAATGCCGACCTGATCCTGGTCATGCGGGACGGCGATATTGTGGAACAGGGCACCCACGACGAACTGATGGAAGCGGGCGGTTTCTACGCCGACCTGTACAACAGCCAGTTTGAGGACGTGACAGCGTGAAAAGGCTCCTGCGTTTTTGTAACAATTTCTTGACATTTATCCGAAATGAAGATAGAATGAAATACAGGAAATAAGGAAGTTTTGCCGCACGAATCTTGCGGGAAACTTCATAGGGTGTCGCCCGCCGGGAACACCGCTTTTTACCACTGTGCAACGCCTGTATTTGGCTTTTCTTCGTTACTTTCGCGCTTTCGTGGTCGAAGTGTGCGCATTTTGCGCCGGCTTCGACCGCGCTTGGCTGCGCATTGCCATAGAAAAACTGCATAAGAAAAAAGCGTCCCGCCGTGCTGCGCCCTCCTACGATGGATAAGGAGTGAAATCGACTATGGAGCCCATTCTTGTTGTGGTGCTGGTCCTTGTCGTCGCAGCCGTTGCCGGGGCGCTTGGTTTTTATTTCGGTGGGGAAAACCGCAAACGTACCGCCGAAGCCAAGCTCGGTTCAGCGGAGGAGGAGGCCAAGCGCATCGTGAACGATGCCATCAAGGCCGCCGAGCAGAAACGCAAGGAAACCATCATCGAAGCCAAAGACGAAGCCTTCAAACTCAAGAGCGAAGCCGATAAGGAAATCAAAGACCGCCGGGCCGAAGTTTCCCGCCAGGAGCGCCGCATGGACCAGAAGGAGGAGGCGCTGGACAAGCGCACCGCCACCATGGAGCGCAAGGAGGAGGACCTCAAAAAACGCGCGGAGCTCGTTGAAGCCCGCCTGGACGAGCTGGAACAGCTCAAGCTGCGCCAGGTCGAAAAGCTCGAAGCCATCGCCGCCATGTCGCAGGAGGACGCCCGCGCCGTGCTGCTCAAGCAGATCGACGACGAGCTGACCCACGAAAAAGCCATGCGCGTGGCCGCCTACCAGGCCAACATGAAGGATGAATGCGACACGATCGCCCGCGAGGTGATCGGCCAGGCCATCGCCCGCTGCGCGGCCGACGCCACCAGCGAAGCCACCGTCAGCGTGGTGCCGCTGCCCAGTGACGAGATGAAGGGCCGCATCATCGGCCGCGAGGGCCGCAATATCCGTGCGCTGGAGACCGCCACCGGCTGCGACCTGATCATCGACGACACGCCGGAAGCCATCACGCTGTCCAGCTTTGACCAGACCCGCCGCGAGGTAGCCCGCATGGCGCTGGAGCGCCTGATCGCCGACGGCCGTATCCATCCCGCCCGCATCGAGGAAACGGTGGACAAGTGCCGCCGCGAGCTGGAAATCCAGATGAAGCGGGAGGGCGACAAGGCCGTCATGGACCTGGGCATCCACAGCCTGCATCCCGACCTGGTCAAGCTCATCGGGCGGCTCAAATACCGCACCAGCTTCGGCCAGAATGTGCTCAACCATTCCATCGAGGTGGCCTGGCTGGCCGGACTCATGGCCGGCGAGCTGGGGGTCAACGTCCAGATGGCCCGCCGTGCCGGTCTGCTGCATGACATCGGCAAGGCCCTGGATCACGAGATCGAGGGCAGCCATGTCCAGATCGGCGTGGACATCTGCAAGAAATACCGCGAGAATCCGCAGATCATCCACGCGGTGGAAGCCCACCACGGCGACGTGGAGCCCAAGACCACCCTGGCTTTCATCATCATGGCTGCCGACGCCATCTCGGCTGCCCGTCCCGGCGCCCGCCGCGAAAACATGGAGAGCTACATCAAGCGCCTGGAAACGCTGGAAGCCCTCTGCAACGGGTTCGAAGGGGTGGAAAGCTCTTATGCGGTCCAGGCCGGCCGCGAAGTGCGTATCCTGGTCCAGCCGGACAAGGTCAGCGATGACCAGGTGGTGCTGCTGGCCCGCAACGTGGCCAAGAAGATCGAGAGCGAGCTGGATTATCCCGGCCAGATCAAGGTCAGTGTCATCCGCGAAAGCCGCGCCACCGAGTACGCAAAATAAAGACTTCTTTGCAGGCAGCCCGCCACCGGCGGGCTGCTTTTTGCGTTTGTGACTTGCATATTCCCGCCCGTCGGCTTATAATATACCATAGTTTAGTGTATAAAGGAGGGGTGCGCCACGCCGCAAAACGATTCGCCGCGCAAACCGGTTCTGGGAATCCTGGGAGGGTTGGGACCCGCTGCCAGTTGCTATCTGTACCAGATGCTGACCGACCATACCCCTGCCACCTGTGACCAGGACCACCTGGATATCGTCATATCGTCCCGGGCCTCCACCCCTGACCGCACGGCCTTCATCCTGGGCCAGAGCAAGGAAGACCCCTTTGCCGTCATGGAACAGGACGGGTTCAGCCTGGTCAACTACGGTGCCACCGTGCTGGCCATCGCCTGCAACACCGCCCATTATTTTTATGACCGCCTGGCCCAGGCATTGCCGGTGCCGGTGCTGAATATGCCCCAGCTCACCGCCGCGGATGCCAAAGCCGCCGGTTGTACCAAGCTGGGCATTCTGGCCACCGACGGCACCCTGCTGGCCGAAACCTACCAGCTGGCCTGCCAGCGGGTGGGCATCGGCTGGGCACAGCCCACGCCGGAACATCAGCAGGGCATCATGTCGGTGATCTACGACGACATCAAACAGGGACGCCGGGCCAACATGGTCAAGTTCAGCGCCGCCGTGGCGGACCTGAAAACCCAGGGCTGCGACATGGCGGTGCTGGGCTGCACCGAGCTGAGTCTCGTCAAGCGGGACGAGCATCTGGATCACTTTTTCATCGACAGTACCGAGGTCCTCTGCCGTCATGCCTTGCTGGCCTGCGGCGTGACGCCCGTCGGATTTTGATACAGATTAGGAACGAGGAAGGAAGCACACATGGAACCGAAAAAATTCTACATTACCACGCCGATCTACTATCCCAGCGACAAGCTGCACATCGGCCACACCTACTGCACCGTGGCCACCGACGCCATGGCCCGCTACAAGCGGCTGCAGGGCTATAACGTCATGTTCCTGACCGGTACCGACGAACACGGCCAGAAGATCGAGCTCAAGGCCAAAGAGGCCGGCGTCACTCCCCAGCAGTTTGTGGACAACATCGTCGAGGGGCCCAAGGGCGTCAAGGATCTGTGGAAGCTGATGAACATCAGCTATGACCGGTTCATCCGCACCACCGACGACTACCATGTGTCGGCCATCCAGAAGATCTTCAAGAAGATGTACGACAAGGGCGACATCTACAAGGGCACCTACAAGGGCAAGTACTGCACCCCCTGCGAGAGCTTCTGGACCGAGAGCCAGCTGGTCAACGGCTGCTGCCCCGACTGCGGCCGCCCCGTGGTGGATGCCGAGGAGGAAGCCTACTTCTTCCGTCTGTCCAAGTACGCCGACCGGGTGCGGGATCTGCTGGTCAACACCGACTTCCTGCTGCCCCGCTCCCGCGTCAACGAGATGGTGCATAACTTCATTGATCCGGGCCTGGACGACCTGTGCGTCTCCCGCACCAGCTTCAAATGGGGCATTCCCGTGGACTTTGACCCCAACCATGTGGTCTATGTGTGGATCGACGCCCTGTTCAACTACACCACGGCGCTGGGCTTCATGAATGACCGCTACCCCGACAGCGACTACCAGACCTTCTGGCCGGCCGACGTCCACTTCATTGGCAAGGAGATTGTCCGGTTCCATTCCATCATCTGGCCGGCCATGCTCATGAGCATGGATATGCCGCTGCCCAAGCATGTCTACGGCCACGGCTGGCTGCTGCTGGATGGCGGCAAGATGTCCAAGTCCAAAGGCAATGTGGTGGATCCCTACCTGCTGGCGGAACGCTACAGCGCCGACGCACTGCGCTACTTCCTGCTGCGGGACTTCCCCTTCGGCTCGGACGGTAACTTCTCCAACGAGCTGCTGATCAACCGCATCAATATGGACCTGGCCAACGACCTGGGCAACCTGCTGTCCCGGACCACAGCCATGGCGGACAAGTACTTCGGTGGTACCCTGCCGGAGAACCAGGCCGCCGGTCCCGAGGACGATACCCTGCTGGAAAAGGCCAAGGCCCTGCGCGCCCGCTATGAAACCGATATGGAAGCTTATGCCTTCCAGAATGCCCTGGCCGATGTGTTCGAAGTCATCGACGCGGCCAACAAGTATATCGATGCCACCGCCCCCTGGGTGCTGGCCAAGAGCGAAGAGAGCAAGCCCCGCCTGGCCCGGGTACTCTACAACCTGGCCGAAACGCTGCGCATCTGCACCGTGCTGCTGCAGCCGTTTATGCCCGATACCTGTGTGAAGATCTTCGACCAGCTGAACGTGGCCGATGAGGGCAAGACCTGGGACAGCGCCGCGGTCTTCGGCACGCTGCCCGTTACCGCTACCCTGCACAAGGGCCAGAACATCTTCCCGCGCATCGACACTGCCAAGGAACTGGCCGAGCTGGAAGCCCTGGAAGCTGCCCAGAAGGCGGCGGCCCAGGCTGCGCAGGCTCCCGCGGAACCCGAAAAGCCCGAGGCTCCCGCTGCCAGCGCCGAACTGATCGGCGACCACGAGGCGGAGATCGACTTCGATACCTTCTGCAAGGTGGAGATGCGGGTGGCCGAGATCCGCGCTTGTGAGCGGATGAAAGAGAGCAAGAAGCTGCTGCACCTCACCGTCTTTGACGGCGAGCGGGAGCGCTGCATCCTGTCCGGCATTGCCAAATGGTTTGCGCCGGAGGATCTCATCGGCAAAAAGGTGGGCATTGTGGCCAACCTGGCCCCCCGTCCCATGATGAAGGGCAAGTATGTCAGCGAGGGCATGATCGTGGCGGCCGACACCGACGTGGAGGGCGGCTGTGCCATTGCCTTCTATCCTGACAACGTCCCGGCCGGCGCCCGCATTCACTGAGTGAAGGAGCGCACAACCTTGCAAACCAAACCTTCCCGGCTGGATGCCTTTTTTGCGGTTCCCGCGGTGGCAGTGGTCATGGCCATCCTCTGCAATGTGCTGTGGGGATCGGCCTTTCCCTTCATCAAGATGGGCTACCGCCTGTTTGCCATGGACGCGGCGGACACGCCGTCCATCCTCTGTTTTGCGGGCGTCCGGTTCATGTTGGGCGCGCTGCTGGTCTGGGTGTGCGGCCTGGCACTGAACCGAAAACCGCTGCCCATGCCCCGGGGCCGGGTGCTGGCAGCCTGCTGTGGCCTGGGCCTTTGGCAGACAGCCGCGCAATACTTCTTCTACTATTCCGCCGTGGCACTGCTCACCGGTGCCATGGGCGGCATTCTTAACAGCACCCAGAGTTTTCTGGGCGTGATTCTGGCCCATTTCCTGTACGGAAAGGCCGACCGCATGACGCCGCGCAAGGCCTTGGGCTGTGTGCTTGGGTTTGGCGGTGTGCTGGTGGTTACCCTGGGCAACCATGGCGGTGGCAGCGCGGCGGGCATGGTGTACATGCTGATCGCCTCGCTGATCTTCGCCTTTGCCGGACCCTGGAACAAAGCGGTCACCCGTAAGGCGGACAGTTTTTCGGTCTGCTGCCTCAATCTTGGGGTGGGCGGCCTGGTGTTGGCCTTGCTGGGCTTTGCTTCGGGTGGCAGCCTGCAGCCCCGGAGCGGTGCCGCCGTGCCGGTGTTGCTCTTTCTTGCCTTCATCTCGGGGGCGGGGTATGTGCTGTGGGCACTGCTCATGAAGAACAACCCGGTTTCCCGTATCAGCGTTTTTGGGTTGATCATTCCGGTCATGAATGTGCTGCTCTCGGCTCTGCTCAACGGCGAACCGCTGTTCCAGTGGAACTATCTCGTGGCGCTGGTGCTGGTCTGTGGCGGCATCTTCCTGGTCAACCGGGCCCCGCAACCGAAAACGGAGTAAACCATGCAGAATATTTTTGATACCCATGCCCATTACAGCTCCCGGCAGTTTGACGCCGACCGGGACGTCCTGTTGGCTGCGCTGCCGGAGGGCGGTGTGGTGGGGGTGCTGGAATGTGCTACCCACTCGGGGGACGCGCACCAGGTGGTGGAGCTGGCCCATAAACTGCCCTATTTCCACGCGGCGGTGGGCATCCACCCGGAAAGCCTCATCGAGGAGGACGCCGCCACCGTGGCCGTGTACCACGGAGATTGGCGGGCGGAACTGGATGCTCTGCGTCCGCTGTTCGCGGACAAGGCCGTGGTGGCGGTGGGGGAGATCGGCCTGGACCATCACTGGCCGGTGCCCCGGCAGGAACAGTATGACCTGTTTGAAGCCCAGCTGCAGCTGGCGGCCGAACTGGATCTGCCGGTTTCGGTCCATGACCGGGAGGCTCATGCCGAAATGTACGAACTGCTGCGCCGGTACAAGCCCCGGGGCGTGCTGCACTGCTACAGCGGCAGTGCGGAGGACGCTGCCTGGCTGACGGGGCAGGGAATGTACCTGGGATTTGGCGGTGCTGTGACCTACAAGGGAGCCAAGCGGGCTGCCAGGGTGCTGGCCGCCATCGACCC
>ERZ1643251.5363-NODE-5363-length-10508-cov-25.257342_pt1 | contig 10508 bp, 11 predicted proteins | sample MGYA00579261_ERZ1643251 | MGnify/ENA primary metagenome ERZ1643251 (study PRJEB29033, sample SAMEA4952267) | chicken gut metagenome | biome: Broiler Chicken; feature: Gastrointestinal Tract; material: Caecum | place: Ireland | collected 2018 | study: Broiler...
ATTTTCACTAATTATTTATTTTTAAATTACTGACATTTTCACAAATTTTTCACATATTTTAAAAAAATATATAAAACGTATTGCCAAACTAAAAAAGTTATGATATGATTAATTAGCAAGTGAGCAATGGACCCTTAGCTCAGTTGGTTAGAGCATCCGGCTCATAACCGGGCGGTCGTAGGTTCGAGTCCTACAGGGTCCACCATTTTTTAAGCGGGTGTGGCGGAATTGGCAGACGCACTAGACTTAGGATCTAGCGGTTTATCCGTGGGGGTTCAAGTCCCTTCACCCGCACCATTGACGAATCTGTTCGAACTATTCGAACTTTGATATATAGAAATCAATCGAAATGATTGATTTTTTTCGTATTTAGAAAAAAATCATAAGAAAGGTTGGTGTCTATGATAAATATTATCAAGAAAGAAATTGATGTAGAAGAATCGTTAAGAAAGAGATTAGAAATTATATGTGATTTTTGTAATACTACTCCAATTATAATAAATGGTAGTATTAGAAAAGTAGATAAAACTAATTTAAGTTATATTGAACCACATAAAATAATAATCAACAATAATATATTTCTTGCTTTTAACTACTCTAATGAAATCTATATCAATAATTTAAGTAGAAAAATTAAGATAAATGAACTAGAAAACTTTATTAAAAGCCAAAATTAAGGACATTTAGTTTGCAAATACTAGACAAATCAAATAAAATGATGTATTATATTCGTCAATAAATGGCAAGCAGTATCGTCTTTATTTAGGGGAAAGAGAGGTACTTCTATGATTAAACAATTTATATACGAATTATTAAATGAATTAAATGTCTTATTTGAGGAGTCAAAATATTAGTTTTGGTGCTAATAGTTTTGACTCCTCTTTTTTTGAAAAATTAGGAAAAGGGAGATGATAAAAATGTATGATAATATTAAAAAAATAGCAGGTCTTTATATTCGTGTATCTACTGAAGACCAAGCAAGAGAGGGTTTTAGTTTACCAGAACAAGAAAAGCGATTAAGGGCTATGTGTAAGTTTAAAGGTTATGAAGTATATAAAGTATATGAGGACGCAGGAATTAGTGCTAAAACAGGTAATAAACGTCCTGCATTTGATGAATTATTACAAGATATAAAAGATAAGAAATGTAATACTATAGTTGTTTTAAAATTAGATAGACTTACTCGTTCAGTTGCAGATTGGGAAAAGATATTAACTTTTTTAGAAGAAAACGAGGCATTTCTAGATTGTGCTAATGATGATATAAATACTACTAATGCAAATGGTAAAATGATTTCAAGAATTTTAACAAGTGTATCACAACAAGAAATAGAAAGAACAAGTGAAAGAACTAAAATAGGTTTAGCAGGAGCTATTAAAGTTGGTCATATACCACATCAAGCACCATTAGGTTATAAAAGAGTTGATAAAAAACTAATACCTGATATTGCTACTAAAGATATTGTTATAAGAATATTTGAAATGTATCACAATAGTTTATCTTATAAAAAGATAAGTAATATCTTAAATGAAGAAAAAGTTTTAGGCAAAACAAACTGGCGAGACTCTACTATTGTTGGAATATTAGAAAATGAAATATATAAAGGTGATTTTGTGCATGGTAAAAGAACTAAACATCCTACTTATTATAGCGATGTAGTTGAACCAATTATTTCAAAAGAAATGTGGGAAGAATGCCAAGTACAAAAGAAAAAGAATTCTCGTAGTTATCAAAGAACTCTTAACTATTTATTCTTACAAAAACTTAAATGTCCTAAATGCTCTAGAATCTTAGGTGGTAAAGCAACAACAAAGAAAAATGGTAATTCATACTTTTACTATTATTGTAATGATTGTAAATTAACTATTAAAGAAAATACTATAGAAACTTTTATAAGTGAATTTATTGATGATATTGTAGATTATGATAGTGTTGTTAATCAATTCTTTCTACCAATGATTAAACAAAAAGTTGAAAATCCCAAAGAAGATATTGAAGAAGAAATTAAGAAACAAAAAGATAAATTTAAAAGAATTAGAGAGGCATATATTAATGAAGTATTTACTCTTGAAGAATATGATTTAGAACGAAAGAAAGTGGAAAATACCCTTGAAGAATTAGAAACTAAATTAAGCGAAACTGAAATATGTGATGAATTAAAATTTACACCTGAAGATATTTTAATTAAACGAGATATAGATTTTATCAACTCTATCAAATATCCACAAAAATATAAAGAACATAATAAACGTTGGAAAGATTTTACAAGAGAAGAAAAATCAAACTTAATAATGAGTTATGTTGATGAAATAACTTTAACTGAATCAAATAGTAATAAGTGTGAGGTTGAGTATGTTAAATTTAGAGAAAGTATCGCAAACCCTTGCAATGAACTTTATGATAAAGGTTATATTGATAGAACTGACTATGCTTTGTTTGGTAATATGGTAGGAACATTAAGATATAGTGAATATCGTGATGTTGAAGAAGTATGGCAACACATTTTAAGATTAAGAGAATTCTATGATGTAGGCTTCTATGAGGCAACTTATAATGTAGAAGATAAAATATTCCACTTTAATTTTGATTATGGAAATATTGATATTGTAAGAGTATTCCCAATGGAAGATTATCGTAATACAGATCCAGATAGAAAATTAAAAGAATATGACTTAGGAATTTTATATATTAAAAAAGATGATGGAACACTTTTAGAAGATGAAGAAGCAGTATTCAAATATATTCCAGATAAAACTGATGGAATATTTACAAGAGAAGTAAAACCAACTTTAGTTAAACCTGCAAATGTAATGGGATTAGAAGAAATGTATGAGGAAGATGATGAAGAAGAAACTGACGAAGTAGTTTCTTCGTAAGATTATAAAATGTGTGGCACGTTTTGTTGCGAAGCAATGAAAGTGGCGATAACATTTTATACAAAAGAAAATGTTTTATGAATATAAAATATTTTCATCAAATCAATATGAAGTATTAAAAATATGCAGTGCATAATTTTAAACGAAATATTGTAAAGGGTTCTAGGTACTTCCTAGCCCACGAGGTTATTTTGATGCTTGCGTCAAAATACCTAGGGGGTTAAATATTTTGTCATAACAAAATATACTCTCAAAAACCAAGTTTTAACTACTAATCAAAGTATAAAAAATAAAGGAGCGTGATTATTATAGAATTAGCATATTCATTTCATTTAGGTAGTGATAAAAACAAGAAAAATAGTAGTAAAGCAAGTGCAAAATCAAATGTAAGTGGCACAACATCTAAAAGTAATAATGCAATACAAAATGCAGGTGGACTAACAAAAGTAGATAATCATAATTATAGAAAATATGATAATAAGCAAGAAGATATTTTAATTATTAGAGGTACTTCTTCTCTGGTTGATGATGTAAAAAAACTTTATATTGAAGAATTTGAAGAAGCAAAAGAAGAATATAATTCTAAACAAACAAGAGAAAATAGAAAAATAAAAGATTACTTTACTCACGTTAGTAATAACTCTAAAAACGATTTAGCTTGTGAAATTATTATTGAACTTGGAAATAAGAAATATTGGGATACTAAAGATTTAAAATTTAAGAAAAAAATGACAAATGTTTTTAAAGAGCAAGTTGTTGATTTAGAAACAATACTACCAAATTTTAAAATAGCAAGTGCAATTATTCATTATGATGAAACTAGCCCACATCTTCATATTGTAGGTGTACCAATTAAATTTGGTGGTAAAAATGGTATGAGTAAACAAGTTGGTAAAAGTGATGTTTTTACGAAAGAATCACTTCGTAAATTACAAGATAAAATGAGAATTTTATGTATTGAATCATTTAATAAAGAATATAATCTTACTAACTCTCTAAAGAAAAAACAAAAAGGTAGAAATAGAGATTATCATATAACTGAAATGGATAATTATATGGAAATGAAAGAACAACTAGAAAAGAATCAAGAAAATTTAGAAAAAGCTAATAAAAAATCTCTTGAACTAGATAACAAGTCAAAAGAAGTTAAAGAAATAATAAGTGATTTAAAACCAACACTAATTAAGAAAGACAACTATATTTTAAAACAAGAAGATAAAGACAAAATTGAAAAATATATAAATCAAGTTGATAAAACAAATGATGAATATAAAAATATTCAAACATTATCTATTACTCTTAATAATGTAGATACTCAAATACAAGAAAATCAAAAAGAAATACAAACTCTTACTGAAAACAATGAAGCACTACAATTAAGAGTTGATACACTAACTAGAAATAATAAAGTTAAAGATAAACAAATCAAAGATTTAAAAGAAGAAATTCTATCTTTAAGACAATCATTATCATTTTGGAAAGATAAATTCTTGAAAATAATATCATTTATTAAAGATAAACTATTTGGAAAAGAAAAAGAACGAGAAAAATATATGGACGTTGCAGAAGATTTATATTCAAAGAAAATCATTGAGGAAGATACATTTGAAGATTTACAATATACTTACGAATTTAGTAAAAATCACGATTACGAAAGAGATAAAGATTTTGAAATGGAAATTTAGAGTAAAGTATTGCAATTTTAAAGAAATAATGTATAATAAGTTTTACTTTGAAAGGGGCGTGTTATTATGATAATACCACAAGGTTGGGAATATAATTACGATGAAGAAATTTCTAATGATGAATATGAAGTTATAGAAAAATTCTTTGCTTCATATAGAAATCAAAATTTTATTGTTGCAGATGAATATAGACAAGATTTTAGTATGGTACCATTAGAAGAAGAAAAAATAATTTTCAAAATTAATGAAGATATTTGGAAAAGTATGAATTTTCAAAGAAAAATATATCACAAAGGTAAACCTTATATTATTGAATTAGGATTATGGCGTGTTGGTCACATGGAAACAGATCCAAAATGTTTAAGTGTTCGTGAATTTAGGATTATTACAAATGGGAAGGTACATTTTATTGATTTAAATACTCAAGATGCATCAAAAAACAAAATGTTATTCAATATTATTAGTATATTTGATGAAAGAAAGATTATTTCTCCAGAACAAGCATTCTGCAAGAGAATGTATACTAATAAAGCATTACAAGAATTTATGGTAAACCATGATTGGCAAAAAATTGCTGAAGGCATTAATCAAAACCCTTCGTTAGCAAATGCTTTGTTTATTATTAGGGAAGGATATGAATCTTGCAGTCATTTTACTGCAGATTTTGGTACAATATTATATCAATTAATTTCGTTTAGAATAAATAATTTTAATAATTTTAATGAAAGAGATTTACATGAATTAGATAAGTTAATATTAAAATTAAGTAAAACAGAATTATTAAAGGTTCAACTTCATGAACAAACAGGTGGTTCTAAGTCTTGGCCTACTAGCTCAATATTATTAGAATCAAATAATTATAACAGTAGAATGCATAGGTCTCAACAGTATAATGTACCTAATACTGAATTAGAAGAAGAAAATAAAGTTTTAAATCAATGTATTAAAACATTAAAAAAATAGAAACTTCAAAAAGTAGCATTTAAATTATTGCTACTTTTTTCTTTTAATGGTATTATTGTTATAGAGATTGATTCTTATATCAATCGTCTTTGAGAGAAAGTTGTAGATTACTACGACGCTCGCACCAATCGATAATTGCTCGAGTTTGAAATTCGAGTTTAGAATTAGCTAACAGAAATGTTAGTTTTTTATTAATTAAGAAAGAGAAGACATGCAGATTTATAAATATTAAATGTAATTTTAAAAGTTGCAATACTGACTTTTATCAAAAAAGAAATACTTATACATCAGAATATAAACTACTAAAAAAATATATTTATCTAATAGATATAAAACTTTAGTTTTAGTTAATATTTTATCCCATTTTTTAAGAAACACAATTGATAAAAATAATGGAAAAAAAGAAAATCACAAGAATGTATGTTAGAATTAGTACAAAAAAACATTTGTATAAAAAAAAAAAAAAAAAATAGCGCCAAAGATACTTTCTTCTTATTTCTTAAAATATTTATAGTGTTAACTTTTATAAAAATTGTTATGGTAATAGTTATAAATTATTATATTTTATTATAACATTTTTCCAATATCCTTTATACTATTATTATAAAATAATGGAATAAGTTGTTTTATTAATTCTTTATCTATATCACTATCCAACTCTGATAAAAAGCCATCTTGTTCTATTTCTACAAACTTTAAGTTCTTGTTATTATTTATATCTACTAAATAAACATATCTAGAATTGTTTAAATTTACTTTACTAGCAACTACATATTTGTTTTCGTCACTTAAAGTAATAATATCTTGATATTCGACTTCCATATTATCTTGTCCTTCCCTTTTCATCTTGTAAGTTTTTTAAAGCATCTTTATTAGATGTTAAATTTTTAAAAGACGATATAACATTTTTAGAATTTTTAACAATGCCAACAATTCCTCCTAAAACTGATGTTACAGATATAGATACCCCTGCTCCTTGAAATTTTACTAATATGTAAGAGCCCAACGTCAAAGAATCCCCTGATTTAAAAGAATTTATTAAATCATCTCCTAAAAAAACAATTCCCAACGCACCAATACCAACTGCTAATGCACTAGCACCAAGTAAAGCAATATCTTTAGCAATGCTTTTTTTATTTGTTTCTATATTTCTTTCTATTTGTTTAATCAAATAAACTTTCCTGTAAGAATTATTTCTTTCCATTTCTTCGTCTGTTTCTTTGGCAAAATAAGAAAAATCATTTTTAGTGTCCATAAAAAACATCCTTTTGTACAATTATATCACATATTAATTATTTTTTATAATTTATATTACTTAAAAATTAATTTTTTAAAAGTATTTACTTTTAAATACTTTTTCTATATAATATTACTCAAAGCAAAGGAGGATAAAGAAATGAAAGGATATCCAAGTATTGGTAGTTTATATTTATTACCAAATAAAGAATGTAATAAAACGTTATTATGGGCAGTTATAGAAAACAATTCAAATAATAATCAGTCTACTTTATCTGTTATAGAACAATGTCCAGAAAAAGGGACAAAAGCAAGAGTAGATACTAAATGGATACTTGAAAGAGAGGCAATAGGCCCAATATTACCACCTTCAGGTGATGTAGTAATAGAAGAAGGAAGAGAATTTATAAAACGAGTTTCTTCTAAAGGCCATGTAAGAAGTTTAAAATTAAATAATTCACAAAAATAATGCAATTTATTTTCAACTAAATTATATAAAAGATTTAATACTTAAAAATATATTAATTTAAAATAATTGCAATATTTTACATATAATTTCAGATTTATCTTATGATAAAAGTAGAAAAAAACTTGATAATCAATTAGATGCACAGTTTAAAAAATGAAATTATGAGGCAAAAAAGTTGCAATAATCATAGAAGATAAGATATTATACACATTACTATTATGAAAATAAAAAATTAGAGATTGATATAGGACAATCTCTTTTTTTTATAATTAAATATTATATAAGTCTTAACTGCTTATTTTACAAATAACTTTATTTTTTTGTCAGTCTTCTAAATAATCTTTTTATCGCTTTTAGTGAACCACTTATATTCATTTCATCTATTTGTCTGTTAGCTTGTTCACTTGTAAAAATTTGTTTATTAGGTTGCTTTTTTGAAATATAATACCTTTGTTCCATAGTAAGTCCACTAAGATATGTATAGTCTAACTTAACTTCTTCCCCTATTTTCTGTTTAATTAATTCATGTTGCTTATTAACACCTAAATCTATATACTCTTCATAAGGAATTCCCAACTCTGTTTCAACTATGTATTTAGCTAATTCAGGTCCTGATCTTTTATATAAAATTGCACCTAGTAAAGATATTTTATCTAATATAATTTCACCTGTATATCCAAAATTAACAAAAAATAAATCTTTCAAATAATTAATATAACTTTCTGACACTTCCAATTGTGCTTCTCCAATTAAACTATTTTCCTTTTGGGTAACACCTTTAAGCTCTCTAAAACCAAAAGCATCTAATGATAAAAGTCCTAAATTAATTGAATTTATATCCTTTTCGTTTCTATGATTAATTACTCCCCTATATAAGTCATATACTCTATAAAGTTTATCAGAACTATCAGTTATATCAAAAACACTTGATACATCTTCTCCATTAAAAAATGTTTTAGTAGGATAAATATTATCTTTAACTCTTCTGCCTTCTAGCCAAGATACATATTTATTCATATGTGTCGAAAATTCGGTATAATAATCACATTCTTTACTTAATTCTAATCTCGATTCTAAATTTAGAAATTTTAAAATGTATAGACTTAATTTATCAGTATCAAAATTAATACTACCCATTAGTCTTTCTAGATTATCTTTGGTAAAAACTAATCTTTGTTCTGCTAAATCAACTAATACAGTTTGGTTTCTAAAACGATTAGATAAATCAAATTGTTTATTGATAATAGAATATAATATACCGTTTGGTCTTTTCTCAATAATTTTATGTGTCATTAATAATTTTTCATTTATAGTTACTCTTTCAATTAAATTATTTGTATATTTACACATGGTTATTGCATCTTTTTTAGTTTCAAAATTAACGTATAAACTATCACCATTATCATTCTCAAAAGAGCATTCAAAAATACCACCATTTAATTTTATATTTTTAATATTGTAACCCTTTATAAACTCTTCTATTTCTTTTTTTATACATTCTATCTGTAATATTTTACTGTAATTATAAACTTTTTTTAAACTCAACATAACTAACACCCACCTTTAATATTTATTTCTAATTTTTAATTTACCCCTTCTTAAAATCTCTTTAGTATAAGAATCTATAATATTGTCATCTAATGTAAAACAATCTGTTTTAATACGCCATTCATTCAACTTGTCAAAAAATTCCTTTAAATACGGAAACTTTTTACATAAAGCTATTGAATTAAAAACTATTCCGTCTATTTTTTCACTAAAAACACATTGACTATTTAAAGATTTCTCTATTTCTTGTTCATTATCAAATATACATTTAGAAAATAATTCTAATAAATCATTTTCTATAATTACTAGAAAAACAACTTTCTTAGGAGGAATTGTTTTTTCTATATATTTACCATATTTTTCATTTACAGCTCTTATTTGTTCGTAATTCAAGCCATTAATTCCTCCAGTATATGGTTTATATCCATCCAATGGCGAAGTAAATATTAATTCTTTATGTTTAGGAATCATTATCTCTAACTCTTTACAAATATAATTATCCCCTTCCCGTTTAGAGATTATATAAGATATAGACTTAATCAAATTATCTGATAGTTGAAATAAATTATAATAATTATCTAACATATCATACCTCTTTCTATAATTTTATTATAACATACATTAATTAAATTTATATTTTAATTTTGCTAATATTGAATTTATATAAAATATAAAGTATAATATAAAAAAATTAAAGGAGATGTTTATATGAATAGTAAATATATTAATTTTAAAAATAATATTGATTATAACGAATTAAAAAAGATCGCTAATGAAATTAAAAATAATAAAGTTGTTATATTTCCTACTGAAACAGTATATGGAATTGGAGCTAATGGATTAGATGAAGAAGCTATTAAAAAGCTTTTTGTTGCTAAAAAAAGGCCAGAAAATAAACCTATTAATTTATTAATAAGTAACATAAATATGATAGAAAACGTAGCTAAAGATTTAACTCCACTAGATTATGCTTTAATTAAAGAATTTTTCCCTGGTCCATTAACTTTAATCTTAAAAAAGAAAAATAATGTTCCTAATATATTGACCGCTAACGGAGATACTGTTGGAGTTCGCATGCCCGCTAATGAAATAGCTTTAAAATTAATAGAATATGCAAACATTCCAATTGCTACCTCTAGTAGTAACATTTCAGGAAATGAAACAGGTATTAATATAGATAATATATTTGATGACTTTAATGGGCGTGTTGATTATATTATTGATGATGGACCTAGTAAATTAGGAGTTGCTTCTACTATTGTTAAAGTTGTTGATAACAAACCAATAATATTAAGAGAAGGTTCTATTACTAAAGAACAAATAGAAACAGTATATAACAATTTATATAAACAAAAAAATTGATACAATAAATAATGTATCAATTTTTATTTTGCATTGGTTGCCCCAGTTAGATTCGAACTAACGAAATGTCGGAGTCAGAGTCCGATGCCTTACCGCTTGGCTATGGGGCAATAAAAAAATTACATACTTCATCATGTATGTAACTAAACTTCAAAATGAAGTAATATCAATATGGTAGCGCCGGGGGGATTTGAACCCTCGACCCTTCGGGTATGAACCGAATGCTCTAGCCAACTGAGCTACAGCGCCACAAAAATAAATGCATATTAAATATATCATAATTATTATTTTTTGACAATACTTTTTAGTTATTTTTCAGGATAAACGCATGAAATTTTAAAATCATGTGTTTTTTTCTAGCAATTTAGC
>ERZ1643251.5367-NODE-5367-length-10504-cov-5.920662_pt1 | contig 10504 bp, 9 predicted proteins | sample MGYA00579261_ERZ1643251 | MGnify/ENA primary metagenome ERZ1643251 (study PRJEB29033, sample SAMEA4952267) | chicken gut metagenome | biome: Broiler Chicken; feature: Gastrointestinal Tract; material: Caecum | place: Ireland | collected 2018 | study: Broiler...
CTCTCTTTATAATGCCATCGTCTCCAAATGCCATGTTTATTGTTACGGTTGCTAGTATTATTATGATGATTATTGTTATTACCAATGCTACTAGTGTTATTCCTGTTGGGCTTTTTGCCATATTATTATGTCTTTTTGCTTTTAGCTTTTTACTTGTTTTTTTCATAATTTCCTATTCCTCCTCGTATTTTTTATTTTATCTTTGTTTAATTATGTACATTTTTCTCTTGTTTTATACATTTTGTCTCATTGTATTAATTTACTTCCACTATATTCATCTAAAAAACAGATTATCTGAAAACGTTAGAAATCTAAACTTCTCTAACGTTTTTTGATAATCTGCTTTATCTATACACATATTCATTCTTTTTAATATTACTCTATTTTGTAGTTTTTTTGCATCACAAAAAAATGTAGTTTTTCTAAATTCTACTCTCAATCTCTCTACAGCATCAACGATTTTGAGCATCTTGCATTTCCTCCTTTGTGTTTTTTTACTTTTATTATTTTTACCCATCTTCCTTTAATCACGCTTTTATTCTACCTTAACGGCATCTCTTTTGCAAGTATTTTTTGCAAAAAATTTTTTCACATTTTTTACCAAATTACTCTTGAATTTATCTCCTCTTTGATATATCATATAATGGATAATTATATTTGCGGAGGAAAAAATGCCAAGGAAATCAAAAGATGAGCTAAAAGAAATAAATAACGAAACAAATTCAAATGATGTAACAGTTGAAGTAACATTAAAAAAATCGACTCGTAGCAAAACTGCAAGAGCAGAGAAATCAGCAGAGAAAGGAGTTTCTGCTAAAAAAGCAAGTAAAAAAGTAAATTCAGATATTAAAGAAACTTCTGCGAAGAAATCTACTGCAAAAACCACTAAAAAATCTGCTACTAAGTCTACTAGTAAAACTAAGAAGGCTACTAAGGAGCCTACTAAAACTACTAAAAAATCTACTTCAACAAGAAAATCAACTAAAAAAACTAAGGCTGAGAGTAATTCAAAAGCCATTGTTTCGCATGTAGAATATTACGACTTACCATACAGATACAACGAAACTACTGTAAAAATATTAGCTCAAACACCAACCACTCTATTTATATATTGGGATATTTCAGATAATGATAGAAAATCATTTGCTGAAAAATATGGTGAAGATTTCTTTAATAATACAAAACCAGTTCTTGTTGTTACAAACAGAACTATGAATTATTCCTTCGAAATTGATATAAATGATTTTGCAAATTGTTGGTATTTACATGTAAACGATGCAAATTGTGATTATTCTGTAGAGCTTGGAAGACGTCCTAAGTATATGAACATGAATATAGATAATTATATTTATGTTTCTACTTCAAATGATATGGAAATGCCAAATAATCACATCTTGTTTGATAGATTAGGAAAAACTGTTTTCTTTAGAAATGTAAAAAATAATTTTGTAGAAGAAAAACAAATTTCTTCTATCTCGTTTATTAAAAGTATTGGAAAAATATACGATATTTATGAAATATATCAAGAATTATATGAAGATGAAATCAGCTTAGAAGAATTAGATAATATGAAATTAAATCTCTCTTCTTCAGGCGGAAGTTCTAGTTTTATGTAGATTTATATTAAAAATAACTGTACGAATAAATATACTAAGGAAGGGAATATATATGACAAAAGAAAAAGGATATGTAAGTTTTGTGCTTCATGCACATCTACCATTTATCCATCATCCTGAAAGTGAAGATTATTTAGAAGAGCAATGGCTTTATGAAGCCATCTCTGAAACATATATACCATTATTATTAAACTTTAAAAAATTAGAGGAGGAAAAAGTTGACTTTAGAATAACAATGTCGCTTACTCCCCCTCTTCTTAATATGCTTGATAACAAGTTATTGCAAGAAAGATATATCAAATATCTAAAAAAGCATATTGAATTATCTGAAAAAGAAGTAAAAAGAACCACCTACGATGAAAAATTAAATAAGCTTTCAAAATATTATCTTGAAAGATATACAAATGATTTACATGTTTTTAAAGATGTATATAATTGTAATTTGATTCAAGGATTTAAGTATTTTCAAGATAAAGGATACTTAGAAATAATTACTTGTGGAGCAACACATGGCTATTTCCCTATTTTATACATAACGGAACAAACTGTAAAAGCACAAATTGCTGTTGGTGTGCAAACTTATGAAAAATATTTTGGTAGAAAGCCTCGTGGTATTTGGCTTCCAGAATGCGGATACATTCCAGAAGCAGATAAATATTTGAAAGAATTCGGTATTGATTATATTATTACCGAGTCTCATGGTATTTTATATGCTGACCCTACTCCAGTTTATGGTACATTTGCTCCTATAGTTTCACCAGAAGGAGTTATCGCCTTTGGTAGAGACATAGAATCATCAAGACAAGTATGGAGCTCAATTAACGGTTATCCTGGTGATTTTAATTATAGAGAATTCTATAGAGATATAGGATATGACACTGATTATGATTATATAAAACCATATATAGCTTCAAATGGAGTAAGAGTACATACAGGTATAAAATACTATAGAATTACTGGAAAAGACTGTGAAAAAGATTATTATGATTTGCAATGGGCAAAAGATTCAGCAGAAAAACAGGCAGGACATTTTTTTGATAGCCGTACAGCCCAAATAGAAAAGCTCTCTTCTGTAATGGCAACTCCTCCAATTATTTTATGCCCATATGATGCAGAACTTTATGGTCATTGGTGGTATGAAGGTCCATATTGGCTATATATATTATTTAAGAAAATATATTATGATGACTGTAATTTTAAATTAATTACTCCAAGCGAATATATAGACAAATATCCACTAATGCAAGTATCAACTCCATGCCGCTCAAGCTGGGGTGCAAATGGATATAGTGAAGTATGGCTAAACCCAACAAATGATTATGCACACAGGCATCTACATGTAGCAGGAAATAGAATGGTAGAATTAGCACATTTGTACCCAAATGAACCAGCCAATTCATTAACAAGAAAAGCATTAAATCAATGTGCACGTGAGTTATTATTAGCACAAAGTAGTGACTGGTTATTTATAATTACAAATGGAACAATGGTAGATTATGCTAAAAAGAGAATAAAAGATCATATAGGAAGATTTACAAGATTATATTATGAAATTACTGAAGATCGAATTGATGAAGAATTTTTGGAAGAAATCAACGAAAAAGACTGCATCTTCCCTGAAATTGACTATATGATTTATTATTAATAGGACAAAGGGACAAATCTTTGTCTTTTTTGAACTTTAGGGACACTCCTTTTTGTTCAAGTTCTTAAACTTTTTGGAGTGTCCCTTCTGTTCAATTATTTAGATACTAAATAAGAATATAGTAGAATTCCTAATATTGCTATTAAAAATATTCCTACTAAGATGTAAATTAATGTGAATGAATTTCTTTTGTTTCTCAATTTTTCTGCTTCTTTCTCTTCTGCAGTTTTTTCTACTTTCATATTTTTTTCTTCTTCCATTTATTGTTCCTCCCTTCTTATATCCACTTTATCAAATTTAAGTTTTCTGCATCAAGTATCATTTCATGTTTTGGCATTACTCTGAATGTGTATCCATACTCTCCGCCATTAATAAGTTTTATCTTTGCTGTATATGTGTATACTCTATTCTCTTTATCTTCGGCGGCCAAGTCCATTGGTATTACTTGAATATCGTCTACAACTCCATTTTCCTCTATTCTGCCATAGTATACTTGTGCCTGAATATTGTCCACAGATATATTTGGTAAACTTACCTTGCATTTTACATCAATGTAATTTCCTGCATCTATTGTGGCATTATCTAGATTATTTTCTTGAGTTATTTTTATATCATCCCAATTTCTATATAAGTCTTCTTTCCATGCGTTGAACTCTGTAACTTTGTCTAGCTTGCTATAATAATTATCATACAAATTGCATAAAGGTAAATATAATTTTTCAACATAATCTACAAGCATTCTTGATGTACTAAATCTTCCACCTGTTGATGTAATAGAATTTTTCATCATTTTAACCCATGTTTCAGGTATGTTTGATTTATTTCTGGTATAATATGTTGGCAAAATTTTATTTTCTAGCGTTGTATAAATATCATCACTATCAGCTTTATCCTGTACCTCGTTATTTTCATACTCATCATTTAACCCAATATACCAACCATTTTTTGAATTATATCCTTCAGCCCACCATCCATCAAGTACACTAAAGTTTATAACTCCACATACAGATGCTTTTTGTCCACTTGTTCCAGATGCTTCCATTGGTCTTCTTGGCGTATTAAGCCATACATCAACACCACTTACTAAATATCTTGACATTGCTATGTTGTAATTTTCTAGCAAGAATATTTTTCCTTTGAACTGTGGTTTCATAGATATTTCATGAATATATTTAATTAAGTCCTGTCCTTCTTTATCTGCTGGATGCGCTTTTCCTGCAAATATTATTTGTATAGGTCTTTCTTCATTACTAAATATTTGTGTTATTCTTTCTAAATCTTTGAAAATTAATGTTGCTCTTTTATATGTTGCAAATCTTCTTGCAAAACCTATTGTAAGTGTATTTTCACTTAATTTTGATGTTATTTTTTCTATTTCTTGATAACTATATCCACATCTGTGAAGCCTTTGTTTTGTGCTTTGCTTTACAAGTTCTATTAATTTTCTTTTTCTCTCCATATGGACTTCCCACAATTTGTCATCAGGTATATTGTTTACTTTTTCCCAAACTTCATCATTGTATATATTATCTTGCCAGTATGGTGCTAAATATTGGTTATACAAGCTTTTTATGTTTTGTGGCAACCATGAGCATGTATGAATTCCATTTGTAATATATGTTATAGGAGCTTCATTCGCAGCAATATTTGGCCATATATCTCCAAATAATTCTCTTGAAACTGCCCCATGCAATTTACTTACACCGTTCTTCTTACCTGCAACCTTTAATGCTAGAACTCCCATATCAAATCCACTATGTGTACCTGCATTTGGTTTCATTCCCATTTTGAAGAATTCTTGTTTATCTATTCCAAGTTTTTCCCAATAACCATTGAAATATGTATCCATTAGCTCTATTGGGAATATATCATTTCCTGCTGGAACTGGTGTATGTGTTGTAAATACTGTTTTTGAGCTTACAATGTCTTTTGCTATGTTAAAAGATACCTTTTTTTCTTTGATAGTATTTTCTATTAATTTCAAAATCAAGAATGATGAATGTCCCTCATTCATATGGTATACAGTAGGTTTAACTCCTAGCATTCTTAGAAGTTCTACACCAGCCATTCCTAAAACTATTTCTTGTTGTATACGTGTTTCTTGATTTCCTCCATATAGAGTTTTAGTAATTCCTCTATATTCCTCTATATTAGCATCTATATCAGAATCCATTAAATACAATGTAACACGACCAACTTTAATTTCCCATACTTTAAGATATAATTTTTTCTTTGGCAATTCTACTGATATCATTAAATCTTTGCCTTCTACATCTTTAACTGGTATTATAGGTAAATCATCAATATCTAAGTCTCTATATTCAGTCTCTTGAACTCCTGCACCATTAATAGTTTGCCAGAAATATCCATTTTTATATAATAATCCCACTGCAATTAGAGGCACACCCAAATCGCTTGCAGATTTTAAGTGGTCTCCTGATAGAATACCTAATCCGCCTGAATAAATTGGAATAGTTTCATCCAAACCATATTCAGCAGAAAAATATGCAATTAAATCTCCTTCGTTTTCAGGATGTTTTTTACTAAACCATGTATTTTTGCTTTTTATATAATCTTCAAAATCTTTAACAAATTTGTCATATTGTTTCAAAAATTCTTGATTATTAGCCGCTTCCTCAAGCTTTTCTTGAGAAACTCTTTTCAAGAATTTTACAGGATTTTTCCCAACTCTTTCCCATACATCTATATCTATCTCTTTAAATAATTTCAAAAAGTTTGTATTCCATGACCACCACAAATTATTTGCTATAACAGACAATTTTTCAATTCTCTTAGGCAATTGTGGATTAACTTTTATCCTATTAAAGGTGTACATTAATTACTTCCTCCTTAAGTTCTTTTTCACTTTTTTCTTTAGTCAAAATATCCTAATAAATCTCCATATATTGTATAAATAATATAAAAATATGTCAATATTTTTTACATAAAAAAATCCTCAATTTTAGTTACTGGTATTGCTCCTTCTTTAATAAGCTCATTTGTTCCATACGAATTAGAATTTGATATATCTCCCGGAATTGCATACACATCTCTTCCTTGCTCTAGTGCATAATCTACAGTGATTAATGTTCCGCTTCTTTTTTTAGCTTCTACTACTAGTACACCATCTGAAAGCCCACTTATTAGTCTATTTCTATTGGGAAAGTGTAGCTTTTCTGGTTTACTTCCTAATGGATATTCTGAGATAATTGCCCCTCCAAATAATAGTATTTCTTTATACAATTCTAAATTTTCAGCCGGATACACTATATCAAGACCACATCCTAATACTGCAATTGTTTTTCCTCTTGCTGCTATAGCTCCTTTATGTGCATATGTATCTATCCCTCTTGCAAATCCACTAATTATGCAAATTCCTCTTTCGGCAAGTTCATATCCAAATTTATATGCATTTAATGCTCCACTTTTGGTACATTCTCTGCATCCAATTATTGCAATTGATTTTTCATCTAATAATTTTTCATTTCCTAGTACATATAGATTTTGCGGTTTTGCATATATATGTTCTAATTTTTTAGGATATTTTTCTTCCCCTAATTTTATCTCTTTAATTTTTTTAGTATTTATTTCTATTTTCATGCAATCTCTCCTTTTTCATTTTTTATTCAAAAGAAATTGTCCCCGAAAATTTTATTTTTATTTTAAAACAATATTTTTTCCTCTAAATTTTATCCCATGTTAAATTTTTATTTTTCTAATTCTTTTGCTGCTTTTACCACATTGTTCATAAGCATTGCAATTGTCATTGGTCCTACTCCTCCAGGTACTGGCGTAATATATGAAGCCTTTTTCGATACATTCTCAAAATCTACATCTCCCACCAATTTACCTTCTTCATTTCTATTAATGCCAACATCAATAACAACTACGCCATCTTTAACCATATCTGCTTTTACGAATTTAGGTTTTCCTAAAGCTGCAATTAAAATATCTGCCTGTTTTGTTATTTCTGATATATTCTCTGTTTTTGAATGGCACACTGTAACAGTAGCATTTTTATTAAGTAAGCATTGTATTAAAGGCTTACCAACAATATTGCTTCTTCCTATAATAACTGCTCTCTTACCTTCAGTAGGTATATTATATTCTTCAAGCATTTTTATTACACCATATGGCGTACAAGAAACAAATGCATCTTCACCTATTGAAAGTTTGCCTACATTTATAGGATTAAATCCATCCACATCTTTCTTAGGATCAATTGTGTCAAATGCTTCTCGTATATCTAATCCCTTAGGAATTGGGCTTTGAAGTAATATTCCATGAATATCTTGTCTCTGATTTAATTCTTTTATTAAATTAATAAGTTCTGTTTGACTTATTGTATCTTCTAATAAAAATTCCTCAAATTCTATTCCTATTTCATTACAAGCTTTACTTTTATTTCTAACATATACTTCTGAAGCCTTATCATGTCCAACCAAGATTACTGCAAGCTTTGGAATGATTCCTTTGTTCTTTAAATTATCAACTTCATTCTTTAGTTCTCCTCTAATTTTTTTTGCAAGTTCTTTTCCATCAATTAAAATCATAGTATACTCCTTCTTTTTCCATTTATATTTTTGTTTTTATTATTTCGATGTATATTTTCTAAATATTTCTGTTTCCATTATGAAATATATTTTTCTATTTGTACTACTAAGTTGCCCTTTCTTGTGCTATTTAAAATAGCTCCAACTCTAAATCTTCCCTTTCCTCTTATAGTAACAATATCATTTTCTTTCACTTCTTTCGAACTTTTTACTACAAGCTCGTGATTTACAAATACTCTTTCTTCTTTTATAATTTCTGCAGCCTTCGCTCTCGAAGTTCTAATCATTTCAGACACTAAACTATCTATCCTCATAGATGGAATAATAACATCAGTAGTTATTGTTTTAGGTTCTTCTATTTTTAAATCTTCCAGCCTTAATTCTTTAAATTCTGATTTTCCAAATCTAGTTAATTCTTTCAAACCACTTATCACATATTCTACAGATTCTTTTAAAACTATTATACTTGCTCCGTCTTTGTTTGAAAGAATATCTCCTATTTTTTCTCTTTTTATCCCTGTTTTTATAATTCCACTCAAATATGTTCTATGAGAATACATTCCTTTTAACTCATTTGGAAGTGTAATATTTATTACAGTAAAAATTGTATTAAAATCAAATCTATTTTCTGCAAATATTTCCTCCAATTTAGTTGGATAGAATATAAGAACTGTTCTTTCCGCTGTTTTAAAACCACCATAAGCTATGTAATTACTATATTTTATGTCATGTAAGATTTTTTCTAATAACTGTCTTTGTCTCATATCCAAAAATTCAGTATATTGGACAGAATTTCTTTTTGTACAAAATTCTATTTTATCAAATAGTCTCGAAGCTAAAATTCTATCTTCATCATTAGTCATTTTGCTTAAAATATCTTGTCTGTTCACTAAGTTTTCAGTCCTTTCATTTTTTCTTACGATATTCTATCATATTTTTTTAGAATTTACTACTATAAAATTCATTTTTGTGGGCATATTGATTACTATTTGAAGGTTCCGATGAATTTGAAGTCCGCATATTGCATATGTTTTAATAATATAATATTTAATTTTTGCATATTATGTAAATTTTTTATGATTTTTTACTGTTTTTGGTTGATTTTACCAGTAATTCGCGTTATAATATATATTGTGTTTTATGTAAACGCAATATGCGTTGATTAAATTTAAACGAAAGGAATGGTAGGTCTTATGACAAAGAAAATTTTGTTATTTTTGTTTGTGCTAGTTTTTATGTTTACTTTGACTACATACTCTTCTGCAACTAACATCGCATTAAACAGCATAAATACTACAAATGATGTAAATAATTTAAATACAAATGATACAAATAGTTCAAATAATATTGAGACAACATTTGAACTTGTTGAAGATAATAGTTGCATAATTGATTTAGACGGAATGGCTACGTTTGAAAAAAGTATGACAGATTTTGATGCAAATGAAAGATCTATAACTTTAACTCTTACTATAAGGAGTCTTTTAGAACAAGGAACTGTTCCAGTTGCAAATGATGCAGAAATATTTTTAGTAATAGATAACTCTTCTAGTATGATAGAAAATTATGTTGGAGACACTACTAGAAAGCAAGCTGTAATAGATTCAGCTAATACTCTTGTTCAAAAGCTTTTTGAAGCTAACCCTGATTTTAAAATAGGCGTTGTTGGTTTCTCTAGTTTAGATTCTAGCAAAGGTGAAACAGAAGGAACTATTAATGACGCTACCCTTAGATTAGGTTTGAGTAATTCTGAGGAAGAAGTTAAAAACGCAATTACAAATTTAGCTGAATTAGAAGAAGGACCAAGAACTAATATCGAAGCTGGACTTACAATAGCTCAAAATAATTTTTCTACTGATGAAGGAGTTAATAGATACATTGTTCTTTTAACAGATGGTGTACCAAACAATGCAACAGATGGTACTAGCTTAACTTATTCTGGAGTTGTTGCTACAAGGGCCAAAGCTAAAATAGAAGAAATACAAGATTCAGGAATTCAAATTCTTGCTTCTATGATTAACTTAGATAGCGAAACTGTAGAACCTACTACTCAAAAAACATATAGGGAACTAGCTGAAGAGATTTTCGGTACAGAAGAAAATCCTACTACTAGCAAATATTTCTATGTTCCAGATGCTGAGTTAGGAGATACAATTATTAATGATATATACGACAATTTAGTTGAGGAAGAACCAAATACTATAAATAATATTGTTATTAAAGATTATTTTCCTCAAGAAATTGTAGATAATTTTAATTTTGAATATGTAGAAAGTGCAAATATTGGAAATGCATCAGCAAGCATTGATAAAGAAACAAATTGTATTACATGGAATATAGAGACATTAAATCCAGGTGAAACAGCAAGTTTAAGCTATAAGCTAACATTGAAAGATAATTTTGACGAGAACATAATAGACCAAGTTTTACCTACTAACGAAAAAGTAGATATAACTGCAGAACATAATGGAGAAACTATAGAAAATTCATCTGATGATTCTCCATCTGTAATAATTAAACAAGAAAAAATTGAAAAACCAGTTGTAAACGAAGTAGATAATACAATATCAAATAAACCTATTCCTCAAACAGGTGATAATTCTTCAATATGGTTTATTGCAACTGTTTCAATAATTGCTATTGTATTAATATCTAGATGGATTTATTTGAGAAATATGAGTAAGTAAAAA
>ERZ1643251.5368-NODE-5368-length-10503-cov-5.627967_pt1 | contig 10503 bp, 8 predicted proteins | sample MGYA00579261_ERZ1643251 | MGnify/ENA primary metagenome ERZ1643251 (study PRJEB29033, sample SAMEA4952267) | chicken gut metagenome | biome: Broiler Chicken; feature: Gastrointestinal Tract; material: Caecum | place: Ireland | collected 2018 | study: Broiler...
AGTACTGGTGCGATTTTTCATACACCGATTGCTCGTGTTACGAATTTAGTTCAAACAATGGATCGTTTAAAAAAAGAAGGTTTTTGGATTGTAGGAACGGATATGGAAGGAACAGACTATACAGAGATTGATTACAAAGGTAAAATTGTCTTAGTGATTGGAAATGAAGGCAAAGGAATGAGTTCATTAGTAGAAAAGAATTGTGATTTTATTGCTTCGATTCCTATGCGTGGAACAACAAATAGTTTAAATGCTTCGGTTGCGGCAGGAATTCTCATTTATGAAGCGATGAAGGTGCGTAAATAGATGAATTATCGTGAATTTAATGATCATGAACTATTAAGTTATGTTGCCGAAGCGGATACAATGGAAGAGAGTAGTGAGATCTTAATTAAGAAGTATCAACCATTAGTTGTAAGTATGGCCCAAAAGAAAGTTTCAAGTTGTGCTAATTTAGGAATTGAATTAAAAGATTTAATTCAGGAAGGATACTTAGGACTTTATCAAGCCATTGATACATATGATGCCAAAAAAGATGTCTTATTTTATACGTATGCAAAAACATGCATTGAAAGTCGTATGCTTAGTCTAATTATTTCTTCCAAACGATTAAAACATAAAATTTTAAATGAATCCGTTTCTTTTGAAATAACAGATGATGTCAAATCATTAGAAGCTGTTTTAGAAGACACTAGTTCTAATCCAGAATCGTATGTTATTGAGAATGAAAATCTACAAGAATTAACACAACAAATCAAAGAACGATTAACTCCTTTTGAGCAAAAAGTGTTTGATCTCAAAGTGAATCATTTTACCTATCGTGAAATTGCGGAACTTTTAGAAAAAGAACCCAAGGCGATTGATAATGCGATGCAAAGAATAAAAACAAAAGTATCTACTTATTTAGAAGAGAAAGGTGATTCTTGATGAAAGATTGTTTTCATAATTTTCAAGTGGTCGTTGGTACTTCAATGAAGAAAAATCAATTATATTTTGAATGTCGTTGCCTACAATGTGGAACTTCTCTTACACAAGAAGTAGGCAAAAAGTTTTTTTATGATTCCGTATTGGTTCCATCCAAATCTGCAAAAAAACTCATTCGAGAGTATCAGATTTATTGTCGCTTGTATCACCAAACAAGTATGGATCCATTATTTCAAGAACAGATCTTTGATCGTTTTTGTAAAGAAATTCCTTCTTTTCACCAAAATCGTTATGAGGAAGAAAAAAATCAAGTAAAAATGATGGAATTAGTAAAAGTAAAAAAATAGAAACTAGGTGAATATATGAAAAAAATAACAGTAGATGGAAATGAAGCTTGTAGCTATGCTTCTTATCATTATACAGAAGTAGCTGGTATTTATCCAATTACGCCTTCTAGTCCGATGGCGGAACACATTGATGAATGGAGTCAACAAGGAAAAAAGAATATTTTTGGATCCACTGCTCAAGTCATTGAAATGCAAAGTGAAGGTGGGGCAGCTGGACTGGTTCATGGATCTTTAGTAAGTGGTTGTTTAACAAGTACCTATACAGCAAGTCAAGGTTTATTATTAATGATTCCTAACTTTTATAAATGGGCAGGAGAAAGATTACCAGGAGTTGTTCATGTGGCTGCTCGTAGTTTATCTACTCATGCCTTATCTATTTTAGGAGATCATCAAGATATTTATGCGGCTCGTTCAACAGGTGTTTGTATGATCGCATCTTCTAATGTTCAAGATGCGCATGACTTTAGTATCGTCACACATCTAGCTAGTATCGAATGTTCTCTACCATTTATACATTTTTTCGATGGATTTCGTACCAGTCATGAAATTCAAAAAATTAATGTTTTAGAGGAAGACGAGTATGCGGCTTTAATGGATATGAAAGCGGTTCAACGTTTTCGCGATCATTCCATGAATCCGAAACATCCAAATACCAGAGGAACGGCTCAAAATGATGATATTTATTTCCAAGCCATGGAAGCGAAAAATAGTGTATATGATGAAGCGGTAGAAACAATTGTTTCAGTCATGAATCGTGTCAGTGAAAAAACAGGTCGCACAATAGAACCTTTCACTTATTATGGGGATTTAAACGCAACGGATATCATAGTAGCGATGGGTTCGGTAAATGAAACGATAAAAGAAACCATTGATGATTTAAATAATCAAGGTTATCAGGTAGGACTTATAGAAGTTCATTTGTATCGTCCATTCTCTAAAACTTATTTCGAAAAAGTTTTACCAAAAACCGTTAAAAGAATTGCGGTATTAGATCGTACCAAGGAACCAGGTTCAGTAGGGGAACCCCTTTATTTAGATGTAAAATCCATTGTTCCAGAAACCATTTCTGTTTATGGAGGACGTTACGGATTATCTAGTAAAAATACCACACCAAGAGACATTAAAGCCGTTTATGACTTTTTACAAAACCATCCTCATCATTCTTTTACCATTGGTATTAAAGATGATGTGACACATTTAAGTCTTCCATCTGATTCTTCTTATAAACCAAAATTAGATACGCATGAATTACTATTATATGGTTATGGTAGTGATGGTATGGTTAGTGCCGGTAAATCATTAATTTCGATGATTGGCGATCAAACGGATCATTTTGTTCAAGGATACTTTCAATATGACTCTAAAAAGTCAGGTGGTGTGACGATTGGACACTTACGTTTTAGTAAGAATCCTATTCGCTCCACTTACTATGTAGAAAATCCTTCTATGATTGTGATTACGAAAGATCAATACATCAAAGAATTTGATGTGTTCTCTAAAATTCAAGAGAACGGAATCTTTTTAATGAATACCATTGATCATGAAGAAGAAATCAATCGTAAAATGCCAACGAAAATGAAACAATTGATTCATCAAAAACATTGCCAAGTTTATGGTATTAATGCCTATGAAATTGCTTATCGTGCCGGATTAAAAAATAAAATTAGCATGATTATGGAAGCAAGTATCTTATCACTAATGAATTTGTTAGATAAAGACGAATGGATGACAAGTTTAGAACATATGATTCAAAAGAAATTCTCTAAAAAGGGAGAAGAAGTCGTACAAGCTAATATTCATGCGGTTCAAATGACGCTTGATAAGTTACAAAAAATCACTATCGATCAAGAACCTACTTTTGATTTACCAGAAGACGATTCGGTGATTGGTATGATGATGAATCGTAAGGGAGATGAACTTCCAACGAGTGCCTTTCTTCATCAAAATGACGGTGTTTTCCCAAGTGGAACGAGCATAATAGAAAAACGAAAAGTAACGGAGACCGTTCCATCTTGGATATCAAGTAATTGTATTAATTGTCATCAATGTTCACTGGTTTGTCCGCATGGTGTCATTCGTCCATTTTTACTTACAGAAGAAGAGTACCAAAAAGCACCTATCGAAGTTCAAAATCGTGCGACAAAACCATTTGGTAGAGGATTAGAAAATTATTATTATATTTTAAGTATTTCGATTGAAGATTGTACGGGCTGTGGTTTATGTATGTCGATTTGTCCAGGTTTTAAATTACAAAAAGCTTTAGTCCCAAAATCATGGAAAGAAGAAAGTCAAAAGAAAGAACAAGAAATCTATAATTACTTAAGTAAAAATATTTCTTTCAAAGAAGAACTTCAAGGACAATTATTTACGGTTAAAAATAGTCAATTTAAAGAACCAAAATTCCAATTCTCAGGTGCGTGTGCCGGATGTGGAGAAACTGCTTATTTGAAATTGCTTACCCAATTATTTGGTGATTCTATGATGATCGCGAATGCGACAGGATGTTCTTCTATTTATGGAGCAAGCGTACCATCGACACCATATCGTGTACCATGGGCTAGTTCCTTATTTGAAGATAATGCCGAATATGGCTTTGGTATGTATCAAGCGGTCACAACCATTCGTCATCGTATTAAAGAAATCATGGAGAACCAAAGTAATCATCCACAAAAACATTGGTTTACTCAATATATGGAAAATATGAATGATTACCAAAAGACAGAAGAAGTTTATAAACAAGTGGATGACACTTGGCCACAAGAAATAATCGAGCTAAAAGAATATATTCCATATCGTTCTATTTGGATGGTAGGAGGAGATGGATGGGCTTACGATATTGGATTTGGTGGAATTGATCATGTCTTGTCTACCAATGAAAATGTAAATATCTTGGTTTTAGATTCCCAAGTGTATTCAAATACTGGTGGTCAAGCTTCAAAAGCAAGTCCTAAGGGAAGTATTGCATCATTTGCTTCTACAGGTAAAACAACTTATAAAAAAGATTTAGCTCGTATCGCTATGTGCTATCCAAATGCTTATGTCGCAACCGTTAATTTAGGAGCTAATCAAGCCCAAGTAATTAAAGCGATGAAAGAAGCCGAAGAACATCAAGGACCATCTATTATCATTGCTTATTGTTCTTGTATCGCTCATGGAATTCAAGGAGGAATGGAGAATTCATTAAAAGCAGAAGCAATGGCCACAAAATGTGGATATTTTCCAATCTTCCGTTATGTACCAGAAGAAGAAAAATTCTATCTCGATAGTAAGAATGTAAACTTCGACTTATATGAAGAATTCTTAGAAACACAAAATCGTTATCGCATGTTAAAGGTAGTGAATAAAGAACATGCCAATGAACTTTTAGAATCAAATAAACAGGAAGCGATTAAAAGATATCAATATTATCAATCATTAGAAGAGGAGTAATTCCTCTTTTAATATGACAAGAAAAAATCACTTTGTTTTAGTGATTTTTTTCTGCCTTTCATACTCATATTCTAATTCCTTGTATTCGGAATAAAGGCCATCTTGAAAATATTCGCTAAGAGAAGAATGATCATCTTCAGAAACATAATAATCAATATCTAGATATCGAATATCTCCCTTTTTAGAATCTCCCAAATAAAAGTGATCAATCCCTAGAAACTGTTTTCCAAGGGGAGAAATGTTTTTGAATGGATGAATATTGTCTTTTTTAAATTTGCCAAAATTACAATTTCTTCTAGCATCTAACAATAAAATTCCTTCCTCTTTTGCTTGAAACCAACAACGTTTTCTTTCTTCATCGTTAACTTTTTCTAAGAGAGGTGTTAATGATACTTGAAATTCATCGAATTGATAAAAAAGAATAGGGGAGATGATGGCTTTTGATTTAGGAAAATTTACAATATGTGGGCCATCTCCAATTTGTAAGATATAATCTCCCATCAAGAAACTATCTTTATATCTTCCACTTCCCATATAGTGTATGTTTAGGGATCCATAATTAGGATCTTTTAAGATACATTCTATAAATTGATATAAGAATTTTTGTTTTTCCGGTTTTATTTCTTCTTGAATACGCAGTTCTATTTAAAGTAAGAAAAAAACGTTGTGAAATTCTGGTAAAAGATAGTCTTCAATGATTGATAGATATGTTTTATCATAGTTTTTCATAATAGAACTCATTAACTGTTTTTGAATAAGATGATTATGAATGATTTTTTCTCTATTTAACGTTTGAAGAAGTTCATATAAAGTTTCGGCATCGATTTTCTTAGCTTGTAAAATAGCTGGAAGATGGTTTTCTAATTCATTTTGAAAACAACCTTGATCTAATAATAAATCATAAAATTTCTTGAATTGAAAAGAAGTTTCTAGTTTGGTGTTTTGAATAAAGTCTAGAAAATTTTCCTTAACTTCTCGAATGATACTACTTCTTCCTTGTAACGCAAAATTATAAAAATATTCTTTTAAAAAATAATATTGGTTACTAAAAGAATCAAATTTTTTATACGTTTCTAAATACATAGAATCACCTCGTGTTCCTATATTAGCACATTCCATCAAAAATTCCAATGATTTTAAGAACAGAAAGAGTTCTTTTCTAGACAGTTTTTCTAAAATTTGATATACTATTCATAGAATAGAGGGTGTCGGAATGAATGAGAATTTAACTTTAAAAGAAATTGTAATTAATGATCAGAATTATCAAATTCTAAATGTACAATTACAAAATGGTGTTTCTTATTTACGCCTACAATCTAATACTGGAAAAGAAGAGAGAATCAATATGACATATTTGATTCAAAATTTGTATGAACAAAAAGTAGAAGAAGATATGAGACTAGGTCGTTTTCAAAATTTGGAAGATATGCGTCAAAAGATTAGTAATGTTCATGAATATTTGAAAGATCATGTCATGTATCAAAGCTTAATGCGTTTAGATTCTAATATAAGATTAGATCAATCTATTTTAAATCAAAGTCTTCAAAAATTATTGAAAGAGTATCAACAAAAAAACCAAGAAAATAAAGTTCAAATGAATGGGCTCTCTAATCAAACTTTTGAAAATCAAGGAAATAAAGAAGAAGTGATGGTAAATGAAACTTCCAATACTATTTTAGATAATAAAGTAGGAGATTCTCTGGCAGATCAAATGATTCAAGCTAGTCGTGTTAATCAAAGTTCAGAAAGTTTGTATCAAGAGTTAACCTCGCAAAAGAAAGAAATGCCTTTATATTCTTTAAACGAAATCGATAAAACAAAATTGACGGTGGAACAAATAAGAACATTGGAAGAAATGATGAGATATGCAAAAAATGAAGGTGTTGAATTATTGACGGATTATAGTTTGAATGTCTTCCGCATTAAAGGAACAGACAACCTAGTTAAACCTGTGATGAAAGATGGAAAAGTTCAAATAGAAACATTTGCGAAAGAAGAAAATACCAAAACTACAGATCAACAAACCGTTTCTAAAAACCCTAATTTTAACATGGTCTCACCAGAAGAACAAAGATTGATTCAGAGTATGTCCACTCCAGAACTAGAACGATATTTACAAATGGTCGCAAAAGAAACTAGTGCGAAACATCAAGCTTTATATTTGTTTATTTATGAAGAATTAAAAAAACGTAAAGAAAAACAACTAAATAAAGATCTAGGGAAAGAAGAGACACTCGAAAAAAATAAAGTTCTTCAAAAGACGATGAACCCGACTAATTTAGGATATACCAATACTTTCTTGTTAACTTTCTTAACAGGTATTGTTGGAGGAATTCTTTTAGTGATTTTAAAACATTTATAATAAAAAGAAGCTTCGGCTTCTTTTTATAGATTTTTTTTGATGGTTGATAAAATAAACTCTTTACTGTTTTCGTCACTTCCATTCCATAACAATTCAAAGAAAACTCCTAATCCTGGCAAAGTGATTTCTTTTCCATCGTGAATAGAAGATACAATAGATGCTTTGATTTCGTCGATTCCTGCATCCTTAAAATTATTCATAATATTTTTTCGAATATCGATTTTCATAATGCCTCCTTTACTGCTATTATGTAAGAACTTGTCAAGATTTATACATTTTTTTGAACAAAAATGATATTTTCTGATATAATGAACATAGATAGGAGGATACACGCATGAATTGGATTTTAATTGTTGTTTTAGTTGTCGTAGTATTAATCATTGTTTACTTAGTTTCAGCTTATAATGGATTAGTACGTTTACGTAATATGGTAAAGGATCAATGGTCTCAAATTGATGTCTATTTGAAAAAACGAGCAGATCTCATTCCAAACTTAGTTGAAACGGTTAAAGGTTATGCGACTCACGAAAAAGAAACGTTGGATGCGGTCATTACAGCTCGTAATAAAGCCGTAAGTGCGACAACACCAACGGATGAAATGGCAGCTAATGGAGAACTTACACAAGCTTTAGGAAGATTATTTGCCATTGCCGAAAGTTATCCAGATTTAAAAGCAAACACCAACTTCATGGATTTACAGAATAATTTGAATGATGTGGAACAAAAAATTGCTTATGCAAGACAATTTTATAATGATGCAGTTATGAAATACAAAAATAAAATTGAAATGTTCCCAACGAATATCGTTGCGGGTATGTTTGGATTTAAACCAGAAGCATTCTTTGAAGCGAGTGAAGCGGATAAAGAAGTTCCACAAGTTAAATTCTAAGCTTACTCTTGTAAGCTTTTTTCTTTAGAAAGTAGGATAAGAATGAAAAAGTGTTTATATAGTTATGTGATTTTCTTTATTGTTGGTTTATTTTCTTTTGTAACGAGTGCGAGTGCGAGTAATTCCATATCAAAAATTAACATGGATATTTATCTTGATTCTAGTGGAAATGCCCATGTGGAAGAAACTTGGTATGCGACACTATCGAATGGAACAGAAGGATATAAACCATATTATAATTTAGGTGAATCCACGATTCAAGATTTTAAAGTATTGATGGATGGAGAACCTTTCACTTATCAGTCATTATGGAATACTAATGGTGATTTTGATAGTAAAGCTTATAAAAATGGAATTAATTATATATCGAATGGCGTAGAACTTTGTTGGGGTATTAGCGATTATGGTTATCACGAATATGAACTTCAATATACCATTACCAATTTTGTTGCAAATCTTACCGATGCGGATATGATTTATTGGACATTGATTCCTTATGAACTAAGTAGTAAACCAGGGAATGTAGAAATTAAGATCCATGCCGATCAACCTTTTGAAGATAGTCTAGATGTCTGGGGATATGGTAATTATGGCGGACTTGCCTATGTATCCGATGGTGCCATTTATATGTCTAGTGATGGGGTATTAGAGAGTAATGAATACATGACTCTTCTTGTAAAATTCCCTCAAAATACCTTTTCAACCCAAAATGTATTAGATCATGATTTTAATTATTATTTAAATATGGCTAATGAAGGAGCTAAAAAATATGAACCTAGTTTATGGGATAAATTTGTGGAAATTCTTCCTTTAATTTTAGTAGGTCTCATCTTTATATTTACCTTTGTAGTGATCTTCTTCTCATCCATAAAATTAAGTGATACCGTTCTTTTGGGAATCAAACGAATTTATTTACCTAAAAATAAAAAGTTACCAAAAGATTTACCATATTTTAGAGAAATACCATGTCAAGGAAAACTAGAAGAAGCTTATTGGGTCACTAGTTTATATAGCATGAATAAACGTAAAAATGATGTATTAGGTTCTTATTTGTTGAAATGGATTCGTGATGGATATATTACTGTTCAAAAAGTTGTAAAAGATGGTATTTTAAAAGATAAAGAGGAACAACACCTCATATTAAAACCAATCCAAGAGGTTCAACTATCCGACACAGAAAAACGTTTATATGATATGTTACTAAGTGCAAGTAAAGATAACATCTTAGAACCGAAAGAATTTGAAAAATGGTGTAAAGATCATTACGAGGAATTCTTCGATTGGTTTGATGATTTATTAGATTCCGTATCTATAAAATATCAACAAGAAAATAAATTGTTTGAAACTTCTTATAAAAAGTATGGAATGAAAATTCAAAATTTAACGATTAATGATTCGATCATAGAAGACGCAAAACAATTAAAAGGATTAAAGAACTTCTTAAATGATTTTTCTAATATTAAAGATCGTAGTGCCATAGAAGTAAACCTTTGGCAAGAGTATTTAATGTATGCTCAAATGTTTGGTATCGCTGAAAAAGTAGCCAAAGAATTTAAACGTTTATATCCAGATGTTGTTACAGATACTTCGTATGATACGATTATATTTGTTCACACTATGTCTTATCATTCATATTCTAGTGCGAATAGTGCAAGAAGTAGAGCTCAAAGCTATTCTGCCGGAGGAGGCGGATTCTCTGCTGGTGGCGGAGGAGGAGGTTCCTTCGGTGGAGGAGGCGGAGGCGGAGGCTTCCGTTAAAAAGGATGGATATCCATCTTTTTTTGTTAATGATATGCGAAAATAAATAGACGTGTGTCGCTTATTGAAATAATGGTAAGCAAGGCTTTAAATGTATGGCTTGACAGTTGTTTAACGCTATTTTTAATATTAACAAATCGCAAATACACATCCATGGGGGGGGGTATTTGGTATTGACAATAATCCCTTCTTTTTTGTATAATGAATAAAGATAGTAGAAACTAACCATAATAGAAGTAGAGGTGGTTTTGTGAGAACGAGAAAGAAACAGAGAATCATTATAGGAACACTATGTGCGATTGTGATTGGACTAGCTGTAGGTTATGCGGTACTAAGTCAAACATTAAATATTCAAGGAACTGGTGGGATTACTACTGATTGGAGAATTGAAATTACCAATGTTCAAACCAAGAAAACAGTGGGGAGTGCTAAAAATACAACTGAACCAACCTTTGATCAATTAACCGCTAATATGAGTGCGACATTTGAAAAGCCAGGCGATGCCATCACGTATGATATTACGGTTTCCAATTTAGGTAATATTGATGCCGTATTAGACTCTATCAAAATGAATATGGAAGAACAAGAATATATTGACTTTAAAATAGAAGATATTCAAGCTAGAGAAGAGTTAGTAGTAGATCAAGATATCACGTTTCAATTAACGATGAAACTAAGTGAGAATATACCAGATATACCAAGTAATCAAAGTTTTGATTTTAGTATGAACTTAAATTACTTACAAAGTGGAAATAGTTCTAACTTTAGTGAAGCTACAGAAGAAGGAAATGTAG
>ERZ1643251.5369-NODE-5369-length-10500-cov-4146.463858_pt1 | contig 10500 bp, 7 predicted proteins | sample MGYA00579261_ERZ1643251 | MGnify/ENA primary metagenome ERZ1643251 (study PRJEB29033, sample SAMEA4952267) | chicken gut metagenome | biome: Broiler Chicken; feature: Gastrointestinal Tract; material: Caecum | place: Ireland | collected 2018 | study: Broiler...
GGCAGGTGTTAAAAATCCCACTGGAATAATGTTCCACGTGGAACAAGAAAGGTGACGCCATATGTTGAGCAAGGAAGAATTTGCAAAGGAAGTCATGGCGATATCGAAAAATACCGGTGACTTTCCTGAAATCATGGACAGCTTGAAAAAGCTGCAAGACAGCTATAACGAAAGCATTGATGCAAGTGCAGCGCAGGGAACTGGGGCCGCAGAAGGTGAACAGAAACCTGCGAACACTTACACCGACGCGGACGTTATGGATAAGGACGGCAAGCGGTGGAGCGAGAAGTACAGTGAGCTGAAAGACGAATATCGCAACCGCTTCTTTGGCGGAGGGGATACGCCTAAGAAAGAGGAACCGCCTATCGATGTCCCCGGTGAACCGGGGAATGCCTCTGACGACCCTGCAAACATCACGCTTGACGACTTATTTACTGAGCGCACTTAAAAGTGCGCAAATCACACGATTCCACCTGCAATAACCAAACCGCATTGACAAGAGCGGCAAGGTTATACAAGAACCTAACTTGAAGTGAGGTGTAAGTTATGCCTAGAGTTCCTAAGACTTTTGATGCGAAGTTTGACGGTATTCAGATTCTGAACGCCATTCGCAACGCTGCATCTACCACCTATCAGGAACGTATCCCCGTTGCTACCCGCGATAACATCAAGGACGTCGGCAACGCAATGATGCAGTATGAGGCCACGCAGAATGAGTTTCTGCATATGCTGGTCAACCGTATCGCCCGCGTCATCATCACGAGCAAGAGCTATTCCAACCCGCTGAAACCCTTCAAGCGTGGTGTGCTCGAGATGGGTGAGGCGATTGAAGAAGTGTTCGTCAACATGGCGACCGCGAAACCGTTCGACCCCATTCTGGCCGAAAGGACGGTGTTCAAACGTGAGATTCCTGACGTCTCTGCTGTGTTCCATAAAATCAACAGCCGCGTTTTCTACAAGACCACCGTCACCCGTGAACAGCTCGCCGCCGCCTTCCTTAACGCGGAAGGCATTACGGACCTTGTGTCCAAAATCGTTGATTCCCTGTACTCTGGCGCGGAACTGGATGAGTACATCAGTATGCGAGAGATGTTCTCGATTCAGGCGCAGAAGGGCGCGTTCTATCCCGTCTACATCCCCGCCATTACTGAGGCGACTGCAAAGAGTGCAATCACCACTATCAAGAAGTGGTCTAATCAGCTCGAGTTCATCTCCGCGAGCTACAACCCCATGGGCGTGAAAACCCGCACCGTGAAACAGGACCAGTACCTTTTCGTTACCCCTGATTTCGATGCCGTGATGGACGTCAACGTCCTTGCCGCCGCGTTCAACATGGACAAGGCGGAGTTCATGGGCCACAAAATCATGGTCGACAATTTCGGTACCGGCATGGAGAAGGTGCAGGCCATTCTCATTGACCGCGACTGGTTCATGGACTTTGACCGGATGAGCGAGTACAATGAGATTTACAATCCCGAAGGCCTGTACTGGAACTACTTCTACCACGTCTGGCGGCTGTACAGTGCGTCCCCGTTCGTGAATGCCTTGATGTTCACCAGCGATGACACCATCACGATTACTTCCATTGATGTTGTACCTGCCGCCCCGACCGTGAAGAAGGGTGCCTTGCAGCAGTTTACTGCGAACTTTACTGCATCTCCCATGGCTCCCCGTGGCGTCATCTGGGAAGTGTCCGGTGCCCAGCCCGTCCGCAGTCAGATTGACTGGACTGGCCGTCTGTTGGTGGCTCCCGACGAGCAGAATACTGAACTGACCGTCAAGGCCACTTCCACCTACGACCCCACCAAGAGCGATACCGCGACCGTGACTGTCACGGCATAAGGCAGCTCTAAAAACTAAATAGCCATTCAGGACCCTACCCGCTTGCTTCTTTACGGCGTCACCACCTTTCCGCCGGTTTCCTTCCTTGGCGGGTAGGGTCAATTTTTGATACTCTAAAGAGTATCCAGCAAACACGGCTGTACCTGCAATAACCGAACCGCGTTGACAAGAGCGGCAAGGTCCGTGCAGGAACCTAACTGCGAGGTGAATAACTAGATGCCTGAAACTACAACTACCCGTCTAACCAAGGTCCGTGTTCTGAAAGACGTGCCGTGTGATGATACCTATACAGACGTCCGATACTTTGAGGACACCGGCAGTCAGCAGGGGTTCTTTGAAGGTTTCGCAAAGCATACCTATGAGAATGCTGCATACCAGCGCGTAAACGACCAAGTTGCCCCATACCGTGAATTGCTCACGCTGCGAATCCCGGCTGTTGCGGATGATGTGTACGACTGTAACTACATCATGTTCCAGAATCAGCCCTACGGCAACAAGTGGTTTTATGCTTTCATTCGGAAGGTCAATTTCGTATCCCCGAACTGTACCAAAATCGACTATGAAATTGACTGGTTCCAGACCTATATGTGTGACTTTGAGGTGCATCCCTGCATGGTACTGCGGGAGCACGTCAACCCCGGAGATGATATCCCGTTTGCGAACACGGTCCCTGAGCCGTTCCAAGTCACAAAGTATACCGTGGATATCGGTGCAACAGACGAATACGTCATTGGCGGTTCGTCCCTGACTGGTTCGTACTGTACCGTCGCCGCAATCCCGAATAAAATTTCCTTGCCGATTCTGGAAGGTGCCGGGGCTGTCGGTGATGCTCTGTACAGCGGCATTTACAATGGTGCCATGTACATTTCCTTCCCTGCCATTACGGCTCCCGCCGCTGTGAAAGCCTTGATTGCAGCCCTCGCGGCTGTAGATGCTGCTGAATGTATTTGCGGTATTTTCATGACCCCGGTTCCGCCCATTCAAGGCACCGACGCCCAGAAAACCAGCTGGACAAGCGGCATAAACGTGAACGGAGAGACCATGCACACCGTCGGAGGTACGTACAACGTCCACAATAAAAAGTTGCTGTCTTACCCGTTCTGCTATATCGAGGGTACCAGCGATTCCGGCGACGAGGCCATTTATAAGCCGGAACTTGTAGGCGGTAACGCTTTCGGCGGCACGATTTACACCATGGCAACGAACACATTCGGTCTGAAATTCGTGCCAGATTATATGGGCAAAGATGCCCTGCCCGAGAACAGTCTGAACTATTTCGCCGTTGTAAACTGTACATGGCGCGGGCAGTCTTATGAGCAAGCGTCTACGGCAAACGCTGTGCGGCAGCTAAACTATCTTGCTCACAGCACAATCAACACAGCATTAAACGAAGGTTTGGGAAACAACCTTATCCCGAATCCTATTGGGGCTGTGTTCGGGGCTATCAGGGGTATCAATGAAGCATCATCTGCAAACGACATGGCGAACGTGAACGGGCAATTTGAGCTACCTGTCCAACATTTCAATTCGTCCGGTCCTGATACGCTGAACTATACGTCCGGGTACCGTGGTTTCCACTTCCGCCGGTACTGCCCGAACTATGAGGACCTTGAACGGCTCGACACTCTGTTTGACCTGTTTGGGTATCAGGTTAATAAGTGCAAGATGCCCAACTTGACCGGGCGTCCGAAATGGAATTACGTGCAGTTGCAAAAGCCCTGCATCACTGGTTCCGTTCCTGTTCAGGGCATGATGGCTATTAAGGCGGCATTCGCACGGGGTGTACGTCTGTGGCACGTCGATGAAATCGGGGAATACAACGGGCCCGGTGATAATGGATAATAGGAAATGAGGTGAACACCATGGAATGGCTTGATTCTTTCAATTTGTTACTTCAATCTATCTTTCGCATGGCTATTATCATTTTGGAGGTGTTAAGGAATGGGTTATCTTAAACCTTTTAATCCATTGCTCAATATGCCTGGATGGCATAAGCCGAACAAACCCCGGCTTGAGGCGGCATGGCTGAATAACCTCACATTCATGGACTATTATTACCGTATTGAGGAAATTGCAATCAATATGTTTGAATGGTCTGGCCTGCCAGAATCCGTGGATGAACGGTTTATCGAGCTGGTTCTGTGTGAGTACGGGTACGGTGTCTATTTCGATGACCCTGTGATGGGAAATCTGTTCCTGACCTGCATGACCATGGGGCCGTTTGACGTGTACCGGTATCCGCGTAAACGCATGGCGTATGCGGTGGATGATTACCAAAAGGAACTGAATGAAAATAATTCGGTCCTTGTGTATAACAACTACCTGCACACCAATACGCTTACGACCATTATTCTGTATGCGCGTCGCCTGTCGGACATTGAACGCAGCATCGAGGTGAACATCCGGGCGCAGAAAACCCCTGTCCTCATTACCTGTGAGGAAGAACAGCAGTTCACCATGAAGAATGCGTATAAGGACTACGATGGTAATATGCCGGTGATTTATGCCAACAAAGGTGTATTTGACCCCAAAGCCATTCAGGCGATTCAAACACAGGCCCCGTTTGTCGCTGATAAACTCATGATTATCAAGCGGCAAATCTGGAATGAAATGCTGACGTTTTTCGGTGTCGAAAACGGCAACAGCGAGAAGAAAGAACGCCTGATTACAGATGAAGTCATGAGCAATCTTGGGTCTGTACAAGCACAGCGGTACGTGATGCTGAACAGCCGCCGCAAGGCCGCAGACCAAATCAACAAAATGTTTGGCACTGACATTGAGGTTAACTTCCGTCAAGACTTCTCTGCCCTGAATACCCAGATGCCGACCACCACGACCATGACCACCGGCAGTGCGGAGTCTATTGACGCACGTGCCGTAGACCTTCCCCAGAATACGCCGTTGAACTAACTTCCCTACGGGAAGCGCAACAACGTCCGCACCTGCAATGCACAATGTGCGTTGACAAGAACGGCAAGCAGTGCAGGGCACCAACTTTCAATGAAATGAGGTGACAGACTACATGGCAGAATATACAATGGAACTGCGGGAACTGGTTGAGCGGCATTACCCGCTTGCTCTGGACCGGTACCCCATCTTTGATGAAAACCACAGGGCTGTTCTTAACAACAAAATCATTCAGCATTTCTGGTACCGTGAAATCGGACAGGAAACCCCCGACCGGTTTAACCGAATGCTGGGACGGAAGATGAATGAAATCATGCCGTATTACAATCAGCTGTATGTTTCCACCCTGATTGAATATGACCCTCTGGCAACGGAGTTCATCAACGCGACGACCAAAGACGTCACGACGACCAAAGAAAAAACAGAGGCCGGGTACGCTGCTGCAATGAGCGAAACGACAGGAGACGTGCAGTCTACGAATCGTGACCTGACACAGAAAACCGGAATGGAATTCACCACGGATTACGCATCGAACATTGAAAAGCATAAAGTTGGCGCTGAGACCATCGACAGCACCGATAACAGCGATTACCAGAAACAAGGCGACCGGACCGTAGATACCACTATGGACCGTAACGAGGATTTGAACGAAGATAAGACCGCGAACACGACTACGAATCGTGACCTGACACGGAAAACGGACTTTGAGGAAAACACCCAGCACCAGCAGAACGAAACCCATACCGAAGATACTACCGAGAACACCAAGATGGAAGCCCATGAGGATTTTGACGAAACTCGAAATACCACGGGCAACAAGATGCACACGAATAACATTACGGAGATTGAAGCGAAAGACACGAAGTTCTCTGATATGCCGTCTGCAATGACCGCTACGGAAGAAACGGGCGATGGCGATGACGACGGGAACGGAGGCGGAACTACCATTAAGGTTGACGGGTATGTTACTACCCGAACTGTCGAGAATACCACCAAGAACACGACCGACATTGGGACCGAAAACTGGACCGAAAACGTCAAAACCGACCACACCAAGGACAATACCCAGACCACGGACTTTACCCGCGACCGGGATAACACAGACGATATCCACTGGACACAGGACCACACCTCTACACAGGATGTGACGGAGCATGAAACCACGATTCAGGATTACACCCATAATGTAAAGAACACAAACAACATCAATCAGCACGATTTGAGTAACGAAATCTGGCATGAGAGTGGGGTGAACCATGAGGCGTATCATGCTGACCGGTCTTACCGTGAGGATAACACATCCGCACAGGCTGACAATACCCATGGCACGCAGAACACCGCGACTGGTGAGAATGAGAAGAACGACAGCGAACGGAACGTAGCTCACAATCAGCAGGAAGCAAGCGCACGTCAGCAGAACGTCATGGGAGATAAACAGGGGGATATCACCATTAAGAGCGAGGGGCGGCGCGGCGTCAGCCCTGCAAAGCTGATTGAGGAATACCGCTCTGTGATTCTGAATGTTGATATGCTGGTTATTAAAGAGCTGGAACCGCTGTTCATGCAAATGTGGTAGTTCCCTACGGGAACCGCAACAACACCCACACCTGCAATGCACTAAGAGCGTTGACGAGAACGGCAACGAACTACAGCGCACAAACTTTGTTGTAAGAAACTCATTGTTGATTTTTTGACGTCCCTGTGATATAATATAGGTAGGAGCCGGATAATCCCCGTCTGCGTTCCTACCTTATTATATTGGGAGGTGTAAAAATGCACGACCATCATAAACCTTTTCCGCCCCCGCCCCCGTATGGGCCGCATCCCCCGCAGCCGTTGCCCCCTGATTACCCTCATTTCATCCCCGGCGACTATTGCTGCCCGCCTGTTCCCGCGATGCCGCCTGTCCCCTCTGTTGTAGAGGGTGAGAGCCTCTATGAGGCTGTCAACAACTGCATCGACCGTGTGAACGTCTGCATGGACACTTACAACAGTGTCATGGCTGAGTGCTACAAGACACTGCACAACTTGCAGCGTGCTGCGGAGGAAAATGGCGCGTACTATGGCCCCGCTGACGTGTGGACGGAGGAAGGATACGACGCGGATTCGTCTGCGAAGTATTTCATTATCCACAAACGGCACGTTGACCGCCGTGGTCAGCCTATCTTCATGGAACTGGGTCTGGCATACGACAACGCGACCAACAGCAAAATCGAACAGAGCATCTTCTCTGCGTCTAAAGTCAAGTACGCTGACAAAATCGTCGTGGCACAGCCCAAGACTGAAAAGGGTTGGTACGGGAAAGCTATCTGGCATGGCGCTCCCATTCAGGCTGACCCTGCCGCTAATCTCTGGACCGTCGGTTTCACCAAGGGCGGGTTTATGCGCGTGTACTCGAACGGTACTGGCGTGGATACCATGCTCGCGGACACCGTGTTTAACGCCATGGGCTGCTCTGGCGTCCTGATTCAGGATGGTGCACTCACCTCTGAGATGTACTATAATCAGATTCCTGATTATAACAAGCAGACCAGCCGCGTCATCATGGGCCAGAACATCGCCACCGGCGAAGTCATGATTCTGGTCACTGGCCACGAGAACGACGTCAACGCGAAGGGCATGACCTCGACTGCTGCTGCGGAGATTCTCCGTCAGCGCGGCGTTACTCTCGCTGTCGAGCTGTGCGAGGGTGAAAGCGCTGGGGCCTGTGACAAGGGCCAGCTCATGTTCACCCCTGAGAACGACACCGTTCCCACCGCTTACTGCTTCTGGTACATCACCCGCCGTCGATTTTACAAAAATGACTATGAGCGGGAACTGGCAGAACTGACCCAGAACTACGGTCAGTCTATCTGGCAGGGGTACCTGAACGGTGAAAAGATTCAGGACATTGCAGCTGACCTGGCTGCTGAAATCGACCGTGCACAGAATGCTGAAAACAACCTCGATGCCGCTATCAAAGCGGAGACAGCCCGTGCACAGGCTGCGGAAAGTCAGCTCAATACCAAAATTGAAGCTGAAACCACCCGTGCTGAGGCCGCAGAAAAAGTCCTGGACGCCAAAATCACTGCTGAGACGGAACGGGCGACCGCTGAGGAAGCCCGCCTCGATGCGAAAATCGACGCTGAGACCGAACGTGCAACCGGCGTCGAGGCTGATTTACAGCAGCAGATTACTGCGGAAGTCACCCGCGCCAAGGCTCGTGAAGATGAGATTGCCAGTGACCTGGCAGATGAAGTCAACCGCGCTACTCTGGAGGAAAATCGCCTGAACGGTCTGATTACCACTGAGACGCAGCGCGCCAAGGATGCAGAAGCTGTGCTCCAGACAAACATCGACAACGAACAGCAGGCCCGTGAAGATGCCGACACGGCACTGGGTGCCCGGATTGATTCCCTTTCGTCCGACGTAACCCAGCAGATTAACGACTTTAAGACCGAGGTCAACCAGAAAATCGACGATATCGAGAGCACCGTCAACAACCTCAAAACTACCGTCACTTCCCTTGGTGAACAGGTCACCCAGCTGGGCAACAACGTCACGACCCTGAGCGGAACCGTCAATAAGATTCAGCAGACTGTCAACACCTTGCAGGAAAACTACACGTCCCTGTCTAGTGCAGTCTCTGACCTGAACGACCAGATTGACAGAATGCAGTCTGGCGACCTTGACCTGCCCTATCTGAAACGTGGCGGCGATACCGGCACTGGGACTTTCAACTTCACCAGCGCTACCGTTAATGTTGCTGCACCTACCGCTGATGCAAATGCTGCAACAAAAAAGTACGTTGACGATGCTGACAAAGTGAACGCCGCGGCAATCGCTGCGGAAACCGAACGTGCTACCAACAAGGAAAATGAGCTGAACACCGCAATTACCGCCGAAAAAGAACGCGCTGAGGCCGCTGAAAGTTCTCTGTCTGGCCTTATCAATCAGGAAACTACGGACCGCAAGGCTGCTGACAATGCACTGGAAACCAAAATTACACAGGAAGTCGAGGACCGTACCGAAGCGGACAACGCTATTAAACAGGAAATCGCAAATCTGACGAACGGAACTACGGCGATGCCGTATGTCAAAAAGTCCGGCGATACCATGTCCGGCGCACTGAATATGCAGAAACACAAGGTCACGAATGTTGCTGCACCTACCGAAACCGCAGATGCAGCCAACAAAGGCTATGTGGATACTGCTGTCAGCGGTCTGACCAGCGGGACCACCGCCCTGCCGTATGTCAAAAAGGCGGGGGATACCATGACGGGTTCTCTGATTGTGTCGGGCAATACCGTTAGTGCTAGTGGATTTATCGAAAACAACAGCAATGCCGGCCTGTTCAAGCGGGAAGATTCCAATGGCCTGACTATTGGTACTGGCCCTGAAATCGCTAATCTGAAAAACCTGAGCGTGGCAGAGCCTACCGATGAACACCATGCATCTACCAAGAACTACACGGACGCCGCTGACGCTGAACTGGACGCCGCAATTAAAAAGGAAATTAAGGACCGCGAAACTGCCATCAAGGGGATTCAAACTGAGATTGACGGCGTAACGGGTGACCTGTCTGGGTATCTGCCCCTGACTGGCGGGACCATGACTGGCGCGCTGAATGTCCAGACCCCGACTGAGAATGCCAATGCAGCTACCAAAAAGTACGTCGATGACGCTGTACAGAACGCTACTGACCCTGAACTTGCGGGGCGTGTCGAGGCGCTCGAAACCTCGCAGGCACAGCAGGATACTGAAATCGCAAACCTGAAAAGCGGGACTACTGCACTGCCTTATGTGAAAAAGGCCGGGGATTCCATGACCGGAGTCCTGAACATGAGTAACAATAAGGTTACGAACGTCGCGGACCCCACTGCGAACGGGGATGCAGTCAACTACAAGACCATGAACGCAATGAAAACGGACCTTGAAAGCCAGATTGAAAACCTGTCTGGCCTGCTGGACACTGCAAATCAGAAGATTCAGGACCTTGAACAGCGCGTTGAAGAACTGGAAAATAACCCGCCGCAGCCGACGGACCCTGCTACCAAGTTCAATCAGATTGATTTGAGCAACTACGTTGGCAGCCTGTCGGGGTCTACTGTTAATACTGCGAGCGACTTCAAGGCTGCATTGCAGTATATTCTGGATATCAATTCCGGGGAGCATTTCTACTACGGTACTGATCATGCGGGTACTACTTGGTATTTTGCATCTGACAATGAACTGAGTGCACTGAGCAATGATTCCTATACTTGCGGGAACGGTGTGCAGAACAACGGGACTGCGGTGCAGGAAACGTTTAAGATGAATAAATACAGTGAACCCATTGGGTTCCCGCCTTCCGGTTACACCGACGATCCCACTGCCAGACACGTTACTGTGTCTAACACAACTGAGGGTACTCTTGATGAAGCATTTGAATATGTAGATGCAGCCACTGGGACTAACAAATATTACAACTACAGTACCGAGGTTATCGACAACAATCAGCACATTGGTGTGGCCAAATGCTTTGCCAAGTTAGATTCTAGCAATTCTGGGCGAATTGCTTACTATTATCACGACACTTGGCATTATGGGGACGGCACCTGGGTGACAGCCTAACAAATTCGCCCCGCCGAAAGGCGGGGCCTTTCTATTGAACGAAAATGAATTTTACGATACTACGTTAAATATAACAGTGTTATATTTTCGACCTAAATGCCGTAGCTACGTTAATTGCGTTGATAAAACTGACACCGTGTCAGCTGCGCGCTAATACCC
>ERZ1643251.5370-NODE-5370-length-10499-cov-5.885293_pt1 | contig 10499 bp, 6 predicted proteins | sample MGYA00579261_ERZ1643251 | MGnify/ENA primary metagenome ERZ1643251 (study PRJEB29033, sample SAMEA4952267) | chicken gut metagenome | biome: Broiler Chicken; feature: Gastrointestinal Tract; material: Caecum | place: Ireland | collected 2018 | study: Broiler...
ATTCAGGCCTTTGAGCCGATGCTGGTGGAGGGCAAGGCGCTCAAGCTGCACCCGCTGGTCTGCACCGCCTACAACGCCGACTTCGACGGCGACCAGATGGCCATTCACGTGCCCCTTTCGATGGAGGCGCAGGCCGAGGCCCGCTTCCTCATGCTGGCGCACAACAACATTTTGAAGCCCCAGGACGGCAAGCCCGTCATGTCGCCTTCGCAGGACATGGTCATCGGCTGCTACTACCTGACCATCGACCGCCCGGACGGCAAGGGCGCGGGCCGCGTGTTCTCCAGCCCCGACGAGGCCATGATGGCCTACCAGCTGGGACAGCTGAGCCTGCAGGCGCCCATCAAGGTGCGGCTGGAGCGCGAATTTAACGGCGAGAAGGGCCGCAAGATCATCGACTGCACGCTGGGCCTGCTGCTGTTTAACGAGGTGATCCCGCAGGACATCGGCAGAAAGCCCCGCACGTGTCTTGACGAGATGTTTGCGCTGGAGATCGACAGCCTGGTGGGCAAGAAGGAGCTAGGCAAGATCGTCGACGAGGTCTACCTCAAGCACGGCATTCACGAGACGGCCCAGGTGCTGGACAACATCAAGAGCCTCGGTTTCAAGTACTCCACCCGCGGCGCGGTCACGGTGTCGGTCAGCGACATCATCGTGCCGCCCGAAAAGGGCCAGATCCTCAAGGAGGCCGACGATCAGGTGACCGAGATCAACGGCCTGTACCGCATGGGTATGCTCTCCGAGGACGAGCGGTACTCGAAGGTCGTCGATATATGGAACGCCACCACCGCCAACCTGCGCAGCCGGATTCTGCCGGGTCTGGACAAGTTCAACCCCATCCGCATGATGACCGATTCCGGCGCCCGCGGCAGCGCGGCGCAGGTCAGCCAGCTGGCCGGCATGCGCGGCCTGATGGCCTCCCCCAGCGGCAAGACGCTTGAATTGCCCATCCGCGCGAACTTCCGCGAGGGCCTCAAGGTGCTGGAGTTCTTCCTAAGCTCCCACGGCAGCCGCAAGTCCCTGGCCGACACCGCCCTTCGTACCGCCGACTCGGGCTACCTGACCCGCCGCCTGGTGGACGTGTCGCAGGAGGTGATCGTGCGCGAGTCCGACTGCTTCGCCGCCCGCGGCGAAAAGGTGCGCGGCATCACCGTGCAGGAGATCACCATCGGCAACCAGGTGATCGAGAGCCTGGAGGACCGCCTGCTCGGCCGCGTGGCCGCCGAGGACATCGTCGATCCCACCACGGGCGAGATCATCGTCGCCCTGAACGAAACCATCACCAACGATCAGGCCAAGGCCATCGCCCGCGCGGGCATCAAGAAGGCCCAGGTGCGCAGCGTCCTCACCTGCCGCAACGAAACCGGCGTGTGCGCCCGCTGCTACGGCGCCAACCTCGCCACCGGCGGCGCCGTCGATGTGGGCGAGGCCGTCGGCATCATCGCCGCGCAGTCCATCGGCGAGCCCGGCACCCAGCTGACCATGCGTACCTTCCATACCGGCGGCATCGCCAGCGGCGAGGACATCACGCAGGGTCTTCCCCGCGTGGAGGAGCTCTTCGAGGCCCGCAAGCCCAAGCGCGACGCCATCCTCACCGAGATCAGCGGCCGCGTGAGCCTGGGCGAAAACAAGAAGAAGCGCGAGGTCACCGTCACCAGCGAGGACGATCCCTCCGAGACCAAGGTCTACCAGATCAACTACGGCAGCCGCCTCAAGGTGCAGGACGGCCAGCACGTCGAGGCCGGCGCGGAGCTGATCGAAGGCTCCATCAACCCCCACGACCTGCTGCGCATCCTGGGCGTGAAGGCCGTGCAGGATTACCTGCTGCGCGAGGTTTTGAGCGTGTACCGTCAGCAGGGCGTGAATATCTCCGACAAGCACATCGAGATCATCGTCAAGCAGATGCTGCGCAAGGTGCGCATCGAGGACAGCGGCGATACGCTGCTGCTGCCCGGCTCCCTCGTGGACATCTACCGCTTTGAGGAGGCCAACCGCCAGACCATCGAAAACGGCGGCCGCCCCGCCATCGCCAAGCGCGTGCTGCTGGGCATCACCAAGGCCAGCCTCGCCACCGAGAGCTTCCTCTCCGCCGCCTCCTTCCAGGAGACCACCCGCGTGCTCACCGACGCCGCCATCAAGGGCAAGGTGGACCCGCTGCTGGGCCTGAAGGAGAACGTCATCATCGGCAAGCTGATTCCCGCCGGTACCGGCATGAGGCGGTACAAGGATATCGAGCTGGTGGAGAATTTCTAAGAGCGTCGGAAAAGATCGCAAGCGGCCGGCTTTTCGCCACGCTGCCCCCGCCCCCGTCAGGGTGCGGGGGTTTTTCTTGTGCAAAAACGGGGTTTCGTGCTATAATAAAGTGTTGCGTTGCATGCCTTTTTGCGTGCGCGCGCCAATCCGCCAAGGGGTGAAATGCATTGACCAACCATTACGACGCGCGAAACATTCAGGTGCTGGAAGGGCTGGACGCGGTGCGCATGCGGCCCGGCATGTACATCGGCTCCACGGGGTCGCGCGGGCTGCACCACATGCTGTGGGAGATTGTGGACAATTCCATCGACGAGGCCATGGCCGGCTTTGCCACGCGCGTGGACGTGACGCTGGGCCGCGACGGGTCGGTGACCGTGCAGGACAACGGGCGGGGCATGCCCGTCGATATCCACCCGACCATGGGGGTATCCGGCGTGGAGGTGATCTACACCAAGCTGCACGCGGGCGGCAAGTTTAACAGCGAGAACTACGCCTATTCCGGCGGCCTGCACGGCGTGGGCGCGAGCGTGGTAAACGCGCTGAGCCGGTGGGTGGAGGTGGACGTGTGCCGCGACTTTCAGCACTGGCACATCCGCTTTGAAAGCGCGTGGGACGAGAAGGAAAAGAAGGTCGTGGCCGGGCGCGCGACCGGGCCGCTCACGCTGGTGGGCAACACCAAGGAGCGCGGATCGCGCGTGCGGTTTCTGCCGGACGACCGCGTGTTTGAGACGGTCACGTTCAACGCCGAGACCGTCGCGCGCCGCCTGCGCGAGCTGGCGTACCTGAACCGGGGGCTGACGATCACGTTCCTCGACGAGCGCGAGCCCGTCGACGACGGAAACGGGGAGGCGAAGGCCCCGGAGCGCGAGGTATACCGCTTTGACGGCGGGCTGGTGGATTACGTGCGCTACCTGAACGCGGACAAGACCCCGCTGCACGAGGAGCCGATCTATCTGGCCGGGCAGCGGGAGGACGTGATCTTCCGGGTGGCGATTCAGTACACCGACAGCTACACCGAAAACGTGTTTTCCTATGTGAACAACATCCCCACGGGCGAGGGCGGCACGCACGAGACGGGCTTCAAGGCCGCCTACACCAAGGTGATGAACGACTTTGCGCGCAGGCTGGGCGTGCTCAGGGACAAGGACGCGAACCTCAGCGGCGACGACTTCCGCGAGGGCATGACCGCCGTGATGCTGGCGATGGTGAAAAACCCGCAGTTCGAGGGGCAGACCAAGGGGAAGCTGGGCAATACCGAGGTGCGCCCGCTGGTGGAGGCGATCCTCACGCAGCAGCTGACGGCGTATTTCGAGGACCTGAAGCATCAGGAGCTGGCCCAGCAGATCATTGAAAAGGCGGTGCGGGCGGCGAAGGTGCGCGAGGCCGCGCGCAAGGCCCGCGACGTGGCGCGCACCAAGAGCGCGCTGGAGGCCGCGCCGCTGGTGGGAAAGCTGTCCAGCTGCACGGGGCGAAAGCCGGAGCAGAACGAACTGTTCATCGTGGAGGGCGACAGCGCGGGCGGCAGCGCCAAGCAGGGGCGCGACCGGCGGTTTCAGGCGATTCTGCCGCTGCGCGGAAAGCCGCTCAACGCCGAGAAAAAGCGCCTGGATCAGGTGCTTGGCAACGAGGAGTTCCGCTCCATCATCACGGCGCTGGGAACGAACATCGACGAGAATTTCTCGCTGGCGGGGCTCAAGTACAACAAGGTCATCATCCTCTCGGACGCCGATCAGGACGGGGCGCACATCCGCGCCATTCTGCTGACCTTCTTCTACCGCTACATGAAGGAGCTCATCACCGAGGGGCATGTGTACATCGGCATGCCGCCGCTCTACAAGGTGCAAAGGGGCAACAAGGTGCAGTACGCCTACGACGACGCGGAGCTTCGAAAGCTCACGCGCGGGCAGACCAAGGGCTATACCCTCCAGCGATACGAGGGCCTGGGCGAGATGAACCCGGAGCAGCTGTGGGAGACCACCATGGACCCCGAACAGCGAAAGCTGATGCGGGTGAGCATCGAGGACGCGGCGCAGGCCGAGCGGCTGGTCACCATCCTGATGGGAGACAAGGTGGAGCCGCGCAGGCAGTACATCAGCCAGCACGCCAACTTTAACCGCGAGGACCGCTTCGAGGCCCTCGGCGGCGGCGCGGGCGAAGGGAGGGAAAGCCGGTGAGCCGCAGGCAGGACGACCGTCCGCCCATCGGGGTGGACCACAACATCATCGTATCGCCCATGGAGGAGGTCATGCACAACAGCATGATTCCCTACGCCGAGCACGTCATCATGGAGCGCGCCGTCCCCCGCGTGGAGGACGGCCTCAAGCCCGTGCAGCGGCGCATCCTCTTTACCATGAACGAGCTGGCCATCGGCCCCGACACGCCCCACCGCAAGTGCGCGCGCATCGTGGGCGACTGTCTGGGTAAATATCACCCGCACGGCGACAGCTCGGTCTACGAGGCGCTGGTGCGCATGGCGCAGGATTTCAGCATGCGCGCGCCGCTGGTGGACGGCCACGGCAACTTCGGCAGCGTGGACGGCGACGGCGCCGCCGCCATGCGATACACCGAGGCGCGCATGACCCCGCTGGCGGTGGAGATGCTGCGCGACATCGACAAGGACACCGTGCCCTTCCGGCTCAACTTCGACGACACGCTCAAGGAGCCGGACATGCTGCCCGCGAGCTTCCCGAATCTTTTGGTCAACGGGGCGAGCGGCATCGCCGTGGGCCTTGCGACCAACATCCCGCCGCACAACCTGCGCGAGATCATCGAGGCCACGGCGGCCCAGATCGACAACCCGGACATTTCGCTGGACGAGTTGATGAAGCTGGCGCCGGGGCCGGACTTTCCCACCGGGGGCGTGCTCATCGACACGCCGGAGCTGCGCGCCGCCTACGAGACGGGGCGCGGAAAGCTCACGCTGCGCGCCCGCACGCACATCGAGGACGGGCCCGCCGGGCGAAAGCTGATCGTCATCACCGAGATTCCCTATCAGGTGAACAAGGCGGCGATGCTGGAGAAGATCCTCAAGCTCAGCGAGGAGAAAAAGGCCGCGCTGGGCTGCATCTACGACATCCGCGACGAGAGCGACCGCACCGGCATGCGCGCGGTGATCGAGCTGAAAAAGGACACCGATGCGGAAAAGGTGCTGTCCTACCTGCTCAAGTACAGCGATTTGCAGATCACCTTCGGCGTGAACCTCGTGGCCATCGCCGACGGCAAGCCGCGCCAGCTCTCGCTCCGGCGCGCCATCGGCTACTACATCCGCCACCGCAAAAACGTCGTGACCGCGCGCACCCGCTACGAGCTGGACCGCGCGCTCGCCCGCGCCCACATCCTCGAAGGGCTGATGGTCGCGGTGGACAACCTCGACGAGGTGATCGCCCTCATCCGAAAGAGCGAGAATCCCAAGGCCGCCAAGGCCGCGCTGATGGAGCGGTTCGCGCTGTCGGACGCGCAGGCGCAGGCGATTCTGGACATGCGATTGCAGCGGCTGACCAACCTCGAAATCCTGGCGCTGCGCAAGGAATACGAGGACCTCAAGAAGCGCATCGCGGAGCTTGAGGCCATCCTCGCCAGCGAAAAGAAGCTGATGAACGTGATCAAGAAGGAGCTGCGCGCCGTGGCCGAGCGCTACGGCGACGAGCGCCGCACCGAGATCGTGCGCGCGGGCGAGGTGGTGGAGGCCGCCGCGAAGGAGGAGATCATCGCCGAGGACGCGCTGGTGACGTATTCGCGCGCGGGGCTGCTTCGGCGCGTGTATCCGCCGCGGGCGCGGCGGCAGGCGGCGGAGGAGGGCGCGGAGGATGCGCCGCTCTACCGCTTCGACACGCAGACCGACCACACGCTCTACTTCTTCACCGACCGGGGCAACTGCTACCCGCTGAGCGTGGCGGCCCTGCCGGAGATGAAGCCCAAGGACCGCGGCGCGCTGCTGAGCGGCGTTCTGGCCGGCCTTGAGGAGAACGAAACCCCGGTGAACATCCTGTGCATGAAGCCCTCGGAGCTGGCCTCCGCGCCGGACCTGCTGTTTGTTACGCGAAAGGGGCAGGTCAAGCGCACGGCGGCGGCGGAGTACGACGTGCGGCGCGCGAAGTTCGCGGCGCTGACGCTGCGCGAGGGCGACGCGGTGATGGGCGTTGTGCCGCTGGACGCGGCGGCGGATGTGCTCATCATCAGCCGCAGCGGCATGAGCGTGCGCTTCCATGCCGACGGCGTGCCCACACAGGGCCGCACGGCCGGCGGCGTGAAGGGCATGACCCTCGAACCCGGCGACGCGGTGCTCTGGTGCGGCCAGCCGCAGGCCGCGGATCAGGTATTTTTGATGACGGAACGCGGATTTGCCAAGCGCGTGCTGTACATGGACTTTGAGCCGCAGGCGCGCGGCGGCAAGGGCGTGAAGGCCTTCTATTTCAACAAGAGCGGCTCCAACGGGACCTGTGTGGCGGGCGCGGCGCTCCTTGCCGGCGACGGTGCGGGCGCACAGGTGCGCGTGGAGCAGCGCATGAGCCCGGCGACGGTGCTCATGGCGCAGGAAGCGCCCTTGCAGGGTAAGCAGGATAAGGGCCTGCCGCTGGTGATGGCGCTGATGGACGACGTGGTGACGGCGGTGGAGCCTGCGGCGGAGAGTACGGCGGAGACCGGGGAGTGACGGAGGAAGAATAAGAAAGTGCGGGGTGCAGGGGGATCATCGGTTGCTCAATGTCGCGGCGGGCGCTGGCCGCGCCCGCCGCTCGTTTCGCTGCCCCGCTGCGGGTCGCTTTGCCACCTTCGGTGGCAAGTGCCCACTGGGCACGCGCTTCCCTTCGCGTCTGCCGGGGTTTGGGGCAGCGCCCCAAGCCCTGTGCCGCAGCACAAAATGCAAGCGTTGCGAGCGTCCGAAAGGACGCAAGAAACGCGGCGATGCCGGCGGAGAGCGGACCGGAGGCCGGGGCGGGCGCGTGAGGCGTGAGGCATTGAGGCCGGGGCGCGGTTGTGCGTGGCCGGAGCGCGGGCGCGCAGGCCGGGGCAGCGCGTGAGGTTGTTGAGGTCGGCGCGCGGATGCGGGCACGGTTGCCGGAGCGGCGCGTGAGGCGTTGAGGCCGGGGCGCGGGTGTGCGTGGCCGGGGCGCGGGCACGGTTGCCGGGCGGCGCGTGAGGCGTTGAGGCCGGGGCGGCCTGCGCGCGGCGGTTGAACGGCGCGCGGGCCGCCCCGGCCCGGAGAAAGGACGGAATGCGATGATACGCAGGGCGCGGACGGAGGACGTGGACGCGGCGGCGCGCATCTATGAGGCGCTGATGGACCGGGAGGAAGCCGGGCAGGGCGCGACGAACTGGAAGCGGGGCGTATACCCCACGCGGGAGACGGCGCGGCGCGCGCAGGAGGCGGGCTGGCTGTATGTGAAGGAGGACGGCGCGGGCGGCATCTGCGCGAGCATGATCCTCAATCACGAGCAGCCGCCCTGCTACCGGGACGCGGACTGGCAGGTGGCCGCCGCGCCGGAAAACGTGCTGGTGCTGCACACGCTGTGCGTGGACCCGGCGTGCGCCGGGCGGGGCATCGGCCGGGAGATGGTGCGGTTTGCGCTTTCGCACGCGCGGGAGACGGGCATGCGCGCCGTGCGGCTGGACACCTTCGAGGGCAACGCCCCGGCGCGGTCGCTGTATGCGGGGCTGGGATTCCGCCTCGTGGGGCGCGCCGACGTGCTGCACGAGGGCGTGATCCCGGAGACGCTGGTGCTGTTTGAAAAAGAGGTATAAATAAAAGGAATGGAAAAAAGGCGCGGGAGCGGCATGGCTCCCGCGCCTTCTGCGTGTCGAAAAAGATCGTCAACGGCGAGCTTTTCCGCCGCGCTTTAGCGGTATTCGTCTATGATTCGCTGCCCCAGCCACAGGTCCGGGTCGTCCTGCGCGAGGGCCCACATCAGCTTGCACACGGCGGCTTCGGTGGTCATGTCCGCGCCGCCGCGCACGCGCGAGGGCTCCAGGCCGCTGGCGACCTCGTAGATGCCAAGGTCCGCCTTTTCGTAGAGGCACTGGCTCACCACCAGCACGCGCACGCCGCTATTGGCCAGCGCGTCCAGCGCGCGCACGAGGTTTCGGCGGATGTAGTGCAGGCCGCCCAGGCCGAACGCCTCGATCACCAGCCCGCGATAGTCCGCTTCCCGCACAAAGCGCAGCACGTCCGGCGAGGTGCCGGGCACGAGCTTGAGCAGAAACACGCGCGGGTCGATGCCGTCCCGAAGGGGCAGGTCCTCCGCGCCGGGCGGCGGGGTGTAGCGCTGGGGATGGCTGAAGTGCACGCCCTCCACGTCGAAATGGCCCGCCTGCGGCGCGTTGACGCTGGAGAAGGCGTCCATGGAGGTGGTGTGCGTCTTGACGCAGCGCACGCCCGAAATCAGCCGGTCACCAAAGCACACGTACACGCCCGGCACGCCCGCCTGCGCCGCCGCGAAGGCGCGCAGAAGGTTGAGCCGCGCGTCGGTGAGGGGATGGTTCATGGGCAGCTGCGAGCCGGTGAGGATGACGGGCTTGCGCTCGCCCGCCAGCATGAACGACAGCGCCGCCGCCGTGTAGGCCATGGTGTCCGTGCCGTGGGTGATGACCACGCCGTCGCAGGTTTTGAGCGCCTCGTGCGCCGCACGGGCCAGCGCGCGCCATTCCTCCGGCTGCACGTTGCTGGAATCGAGGGTGAACACGTCCCGCGCGCGCACGGACTCCGGCGCCGCGGGGCCGAGCATGCGCAGCAGGTCCGCCGCGCCCAGCGTGGGCTCAAGGCCGTTCTTGCCGGGCGTGCACGCGATGGTGCCGCCCGTGGCCAGCAAAGTCAGCATGGCGGATTCCTCCAAAATGCGCCGCGGAGAACGCGCGGCGCGGGATGGATGGGGTATGGGGCCTGTGCCTACCACTCCGGCGGGGTGTAGAGCACGACTTCACCCGCGGCGCGGGTGCGATTGAGGTCGATCAGGCGCTGGTTGCGGCTGCCGCGGAAGTCCAGCTCCAGCGAGCGCTCGGAAAGGACGAACGGGCCGTCCACCAGCACGTCGGTGGCGTCAAGCAGCGCGGCCACGTCGGGGTCCGAGGCGGCCATGTCAAGGAGCTTTTCATAGGTATAGCCGGTGTAGGTCCACACGTTCAGGCCCCGCGCGTGCGCGCGGCGCGCCAGCTCCGCGCACGCCGCCGCCTGGCAGAACGGCTCGCCCCCGGTGAGGGTCACGCCGTCCAGCAGGGGATTTTTGGAAAACTTCGCTTCCACGTCGGACAGGGAATAGACCGTGCCCGCCTCAAAGTCGTGGCTGCCGGGATTATGGCAGCCGGGGCAGTGGTGCGGGCATCCCTGCGTGAAGATGGACGTGCGGAAGCCCGGCCCGTCCACGATGGAATCGGTCACCAGGCCGTAGAGGCGGATGGTATCAGTCATGCGAATCGTCTCCTCGTTGGGTTTTGCAATCGCCCGCATAGGGGCACCCGGCGCAGCCGCCGCCGCACCCGCGCCGCCGCCGCAGGCGCACAAGCGCCCACGCGGCCCACGCCAGCAGCGCGATGAGAATCAGGATATCCAAGGCAAGGCCCATCTTCGCGCCTCCTCAGCCAAGGCCCAGAAGCCGCCCCACCTGGAACACCAGCGTGGCCGCGACCCAGGCCAGCACCGTCTGCCCCGCCACGGCGACGGTGGCCAGACGGCCGCTCTCCATCTCGCGGCGCATGGCGGCGTAGGCCGCCACGCAGGGCATGTAGAGCAGCACGAAGGTCAGGAACGAAACCGCCTGCAGCACCGTGGGGAACACCGAGTGCAGGGCGGTGACCATCTGCGCGCTGTCCGGGTCCACGCCGGCGAGCACGCTCAGGGTGCTGACGACGCTCTCCTTGGCCATGACGCCGGTGAGCACCGCGGTGGACGCCTCCACCGTGCCGAAGCCCGCCGGGGCGAACACCGGCGCGATGGCCCCGGCGATCACGCCGAGCATGCTGTGCGCCATATCGGGCGCGGGCGAGAGGGTGAAGGTGAAGTGCTGCAAAAACCACACCACCATGGTGGCCAGAAAGATGACGGTGAAGGCGCGCTTTAAGAAATCGCTGGCCTTATCCCACAGCTGCCGGGCCACGTTGCGCGGCGCGGGCAGGCGGTAGGCGGGCAGCTCCATGATGAAGGGCGCGGCGTCGCCGTGGAAGGCGGTGCGCTTGAGCACCAGGCCCACGATGATGGAAACCGCGATGCCGGTGAGGTAGAAGGCGCTCATCACCAGCACCTGATGGCCGGCGAAGAA
>ERZ1643251.5373-NODE-5373-length-10496-cov-6.747055_pt1 | contig 10496 bp, 7 predicted proteins | sample MGYA00579261_ERZ1643251 | MGnify/ENA primary metagenome ERZ1643251 (study PRJEB29033, sample SAMEA4952267) | chicken gut metagenome | biome: Broiler Chicken; feature: Gastrointestinal Tract; material: Caecum | place: Ireland | collected 2018 | study: Broiler...
GGAACCACAGAGGCGCGCCGCCTAATGGGACCCTGCTTCCCAACCGGCGGCTGGTTTCTACGTGGTCGTTTGAATCTTATATTGTTTGTTCAGTTGATTGCGTTATTACATTGTTATAATTTCTCATCGAACTCACGTTAAACAGCATATTCGAGTAAAATTCGCGTAAAATATCCCCCGACCTTTAGGTCGGGGGATATTTGTTCGGCTGTCAGTCTTCTGTGAACGCTTCGATCGTCTTCGCTAATTTCTCGTCCATCGTCGTCTGCATCGACGCGAACTTAGACGACAGCGCGCGGTCGTTGTTCATAAACATTCCCTCGAACACGCCGTCGCGGAGCTCGGTACACCATATTGTATCGCCAAGGTCAAATATCCGGTTCTCGAAGATGATGTCGAGCATACGCGCCGAATCCACATCACGCGTGTATTTCGTCTTGAGCGCGATTTCGTAATATGCCGGAACAACGCTCTTGTACGACTCGCAGGCGAGCGCCTCGAGGATTATCGACGTGCGCTCGAGGTCGCCGGCTGTGACCGGTACGCACGTAAGCTCGCAGCCCTCGATACGCGAATAGTAGTTTTCCTGCTCCTCGTCGTACTTCGGATAGGGAATTATGCCGAAATCAGCGTCCATGTCGCGCAGCGACGCTATGTAGAAAAACGTGATGTCCATGAACAGCGCCTGCTCGTTCTGGAACATATTGATCAAGAGATCATCGTAGTTGGTTCTCGACTGATTGCTGAACCACGAGTTGTTGTCCCAGGTCATGCGGTAGACCTGCTCGAAGATGCTGATGAACTTCTGGTCGGACGGCATAGTGAATACCGGATAGTTGTTCTCGTCCTTGTTTATCGACAAAACGTCGGCGGCGATCCAGAATGCCGGTAATACCGCTTTCGGCTGCGAAAGGTAGCCGTATATGTCGTTTCCGTCCATGACCGAGTCGCCGTTGATGTCCTGCGTTATGCCCTTGACCATAGACTCGTACTTCTCAAAGGTCCACGCTCCGCTGTCCACAAGCTCATACGGATTGTCGAGCTTGTTGTCATTTATCATGTCCTTGTTGAACACGAGCACGTGCGTGTAGTCGTATCCGGTCAGGTTGTTCGCGCCAACCGCAAAATACATCTTGTCACCAATAGTCAGGCATTCGTTGATGTTCTTGTCCCAATACGCTTTTGTAAGGTCGATATAAGGCAGCTCGTCGACCGGAACCAGCAGTCCCTCCTCCGCGTAGGTCCACGCTGTGGCACAGCGCGTGTTGATGACGTCGTACGCGTCGTCTCCGGCGAGGATAGTGTTGCGCGCGGTGTCGGTGTTGTCGCTCGTCTCCTCGCTGAACGTGATGTTGAAGCGCTCGGATATCATCGCGTTGCGGTCGTAGATCGCGTCGTCGAGCACGTCTCCGGTCGACTCGCAGAGCCACTCGCCGCGATACCAGTCGTTGGCGCGCGTGTAGATGCGGAACTCGTAGCCGTCGTAGTTCTTCTCGGGCAGCTCGTCCTCGGTCGAATTGTCAGTGACCTCGACCGTGGACGACGCTGTGCCGCCGTCGGTCGGATTATCGCCGTCGGTCGGGTTCTCGCCCTCAGACGGCGAGCCGCAGCCGACCGCGAGCGACGCGAACATCGAGATCAAAATGACGCCTGAAATGAGTTTTTTGCGGTTGTTCATGGGCGGTTATCTTGCCTTTCTTTAAATAAAATTACGTTATGCGGTCTTTGTCACCGCATATTCGCTATCATGTCGTTGACCTTGCCTAAATACGTTTCGACTTCCTCGCCGTATATCGCGAGCAGCTCCTCGAGGGTCGCGACCTCGTCCGAATACAGCCCCTCGCAGATCCGGTCGGCAACGAGATTGCCGTATACCGCGTCGCCGAGGTCGAACGCGCGCGAGCCTGTGACGATGTCGAGCATCTCGGACGACGGCTCGTCGCGGGTGTATTTCATTTTCATAGCTACGTCATAATAAGCCGGCAGAGTCTCCTTGTACGACTGCGACGCGAAGGCTTCGAGCATGATTCCGACAAACTCTATATCCATGCAGTATACCGGAATAATTGTAGCGTTGCAGCTCTCGACGCGGCTTATATAGTCGGGCTGAGACGCGTCAAGCTTCGGATAGGGCAAAAAGCCGAAACCAAACTGGATATCGCGCATATTCTCAAGGTCGCCGAGCGTGACGTCACAAAACAGTCCCTGTCCCAGACCGAACATTTCGGACAGCACCGCTTTTTCGTCGTCGTAGTGGAAATAGTCCGAGACGAAATTCGATTTCAGCTTGTCGAATAGCGCCGAGAAGCGGTCGAGTCCGTCTGCCGCAAGCTCGAATCTGCCGTCGTCGGCGCGCGTGATCGTCTCAAGTCCCGCGCCGATATACATACCGGCGAGCATATCCGACCTTTCGGCGAGGTAGCCGTACTGGTCGGCATCGGTCATCAGAGCGTCGCCGTTGATGTCAAGCGTCGTAAGCGCGGCCGCGGAGTAGAATTTGTCGAGCGTCCACTCTCCGTCGAATACAAGCTGGTACAGGCTGTCGGATTTCAGGGAATATTTGGATATGCCGTATTTTTCCTCGATGTCCTTGTTGAACGCGAGCAGGTGGGTCGACGCGTAGCTGTCGAGGTTCGCCGCGCTAAGGGCGTAGAAGAGCTTGTCGCTGAACGACAGGTCGTTCATGAGGTCAATATCCCAGTAGTCCTTGCCGAAATCGATATACGGGATGTCGTATAGGTTCATGAAATAACCGCTGGTTGCGAGATGCCAGCTCGCCGCGACGTCGATGTCGGCAATCTCAAACGCCAAGTCGGCGGCCATTACCGTATTCATGATGTACTGTGCCGCGTCGAGCGAAGCATCCTCGCCGAGACGCTGCTCGACTATCTTCACGTTGAACCGCTCCGAAATCGCCTTGTTGCGGTGATAGACCGCGTCGTTGACGACATCGCCGTTCAGCTCGTCAACGAGCCAGAATGAGTTTTCGTTTTGAGCCGCTCCGTTGAAAATTCGGAACTCCTTGCCCGAGAAGTCGAAATCCGGCAGGTCGTCGACCGAGTTGTCGATTGTTGGCGTATCGACCGAGCCGTCCGGATTCTCCGGGGTCTGCGAGCCGATTCCGCCGGCAATCATGGATGTGATGATCGCCCAGCTTAAAATTCCCTGTGTGACTGTCATGATGTTGCCCCTTTCCGCCGCGAACGCGGCTGTAAAATAATGATATGTAATTTCCAAATTGTCTATACGGTATAAAATACCGCGACAATTTTCCAAGATATTTCATTTTGCCCGCTCTGCGCGCAGATTGACTCCATTGATAAGCGCGCGCAGCTCGTCGCCCGACTCCGCCAGTATATCGCCGAGCCCGCCGATATCGGGATTGTTCAGCCCCGACGCAAGACGCGCGAGTATCTGCTCGCCGTATACAGCGTCGCCGATATCGATTGTGCGCGATTTCAGCGCGGCGCCGAGCAGCTCATACGAGCCCTCTCCGCGCTCATGATTAATACCCATGCAGTCGGCGATGTAGGCTTGCAGCAGACCGCGCGCCGACTCGGACGCGAGCGCCTCGAGCAGGACTCCGACAAATTCAGGGTCGGGACAGCTCGCCGGCACTACCGTCGCGTTGCAGCTCTCGACTCGGCTGTGATATTCCGATTGGCTTTCGTCGAGCTTCGGATAGGGCAGCGGCTCGTATTCGAAGAAGCTGTCGTTCAGCTCGGTGAATTCGGCGAGTGTCACGTCGCAGAACAAGCCCTGCGCGTTGTCAAACAGCATAATGAGCATATCGTCGTCGCCATACCGGCAGGAGCCGTTGCAGAACTGTGACTTCAGCCGCGCGTACAGCCCTGACAGCCGCTCGTTATCGTCCGCGGCGAGCACAAAATCGCCGTCACTCGCGCGGGTCACGAATCGCTCACCCGCTCCGGCGCACATACCGGCGAGCATATCGTCGGTGTCGGCAAAGTAGCCGTAGCAGTCGGACGAGGTCATCCTGCCGTCGCCGTTGCGGTCGTACGACGCGACGAGCGAGTATTCGTAGAGCTTGTCGAGCGTCCAGCCGCCCGAGGTGACGTCGTTGTACAGCTTGTTGTTGCGCCAGTAGGGCTGTACCACACCGACGTTAATCGCCAGCCGCTTGTTGTACGCGAGTATGTGCGTCTCGTCGTAGCTGTCGAGATTCGCCGCGCCGAGCGCGTAGTAGCTTCTGCCGCCGAACGACAGGTCGGAAATGAGGTCACAATCCCAGTAGGCCTTCGTGAGGTCGACACATTCAAGCTCGGCAAGGTCGAAAAAATAGCCGTTTGTCGCGAAAAACCAGCTCGCGGCGATATCGACGTCGGCGGCGTCAAAGCTGTCGTCGCCCGAGAGTATTGCTGACCTAACAAATTCGTTCGCGTCCTCGCCGTCCGCGGTCCGCAGCCCGACGATATTCACGTTGAAGCGCTCCGCCACCGCCTGATTGCGCGCCCACACCGCGTCAGAGACAATGTCGCCATTTTCGCCGTCAGAGTAATAATATGAGCGCTCGTATGGCGCAATGCCGCTCAATACGCGGAAGTCCGCGCCCGAGAAGTCGTATTCGCCGAGCTCGTCGGCATCCGAGGTATACGCGACCGCCGCGGACGTACCCGCCGCGGTCGCAGTCGGTTCGGGCTGTATGCTGCCCGCCGCGAACGTGCCGACAACCGCCGCCCAGCATAGAATCCCCTGTGTTATCGTCATATCACCGCTCCTCTCTCCACATCACGGATGTATTCTGTTGCGGATGTGTTCTGATGTATATGAGGTATTCATCGCGGATGTATCCCGATGTATCCATTTTGGATATATCCGCTTAAACCGCCGTATACAGTCTATGTGGCATTACAATTCTGCCGTTCGCGTCATGACTACCAATAAATCGCGCAGTCGGCACAAAGCTTGTCGATCTCGTCCTTATACCGAGCTGCGAGCTCGGACAGGGTCGGCGCGTCGTATGCCGAGTAGCCGTTGCCGTGCATAAGACATTCGGCGATCCGGTCGCGCACGACGTCGCCCCACGCCGCGTCGCCGAGGTCGAAGCCGCGATGCGCAAAGGCGAAATCGAGCATTTCGATCGACTCGGCGTCTCCCCGCACGCTGATCGCGTACAATACCGGCAGTACGGCTTCATATGAAGCCGACTGCATGGCTTCGGCTATAACCGCCGTCCGCTCGAGATCGGACGAGGTTATCGGCAACGCGGTGACCGCCGAATCCTCGACGCGCACGTGGTAGTATTCATCCGTCTGGTCGGCTTCGAACTTCGGGTAGGGCACAAGACCGAAATCGAATCTCGTCTTAGGTCCCAGCCAATACAAATCGCCGACTGTAATGTCGCAGAACAGCACGTTCCCCTCGGCGAAAAGTTCGTACGGTGTAACCTCGCCGCCGGAATCCTCCATTGCCGGAATGCAGAGCCGGCTCGATCTGATTTCAGTCGACGTGAGCTTGTCAATCAGCAGACCGAAGTACGTATCGTTCTGCAATCCAAAGGTCGGAGCCGCATAATCCATGCTCCAGACCATGCCAATGAGCTTCTCGTCCGCGCCGGCCGCGAAGCCCGTGAGCATATCGCTCTCATACGCGATATACCCGAGGCTGTCCTCGCGGTCAATACCCCCGTCGCCGTTGATGTCGCGGTGGGCGTCGCGCGACAGCTCGCCGAACTTGTCGAGTGTCCACTCGCCCAAATTTACAAGCGCGGTGAGGTCGCCGGCTCCGTATACTTCGGCGAGCTCCTTGTTATAGGCGAGCATATGCGTTTTCTCGTAGGTCGAAAGATTCGCCGCGCCGGTGACGTAATAATTCCTATCGCCGTAGTGAAGTGAATCCATCAGCCGGATGTCCCAATAGGGCTGCGTGAAGTCGAAGCTGTCGACGCGGCTCACGTCGATGAACAGATTGTCGGCCGCCAGCGAGGCAAAATCGCTTATATTCAGATCGACAAGGTCGTATACATCCTCGCCCGCCAGAATCGATTCTTTCAGTCCGCCGCTCGTCGTCACAAGCGTGTCGATATTGATATTGCAGCTCTCCTCGACCAAGCCTCTGCGCTTGACCAAGGTGTCGTTTATGACCTCGCCGTTCAGCTCGGCAAGCCAGCCGTTGGCGTCGTCGGTAGTGAGGTCGGCAATGTTGAACGCGTATCCGTCGTAATCGGGGCTGTCCGATTCGGCTACGCCAGATTCAGACGTGCCTGTATCGCCCGCGGTCGGATCGTATGCGCCCGACATGATATCGTCAAGTGAGATTGCCCCGCTCGCAATCAGGCCTACAACTATCGCCCAGTTTATAATTCCCTGTGTAAGTGTCATATTATCTTTCTCCGCTGCTATGTCAGTACATTGTCGTTATACTGTTTGTTAATTTTTGACCGCATCACTCGAACACAAAGTCCGCGCAGAGCCGGTCAAGCTCGTTCTGATACTGCGCTGCGAGCTCAGACAGGGTCGGCGCGTCGTCCGCCGAGATGCCGTTGTTGTGCTCAAGGCAAACCGCAATCCGGTCGCGCACGACGTCGCCCCACGCCGCGTCGCCGAGGTCGAATCTCCGTCCGGCAAGGGCTATGTCGAGCATGAATAACGAATCCTCGTCGCGCGAATATCTGTTAAGCAGCATAACTTCATAGAACGCGGTCAGCACATAATTATACGATTCGACCGCGAGGGCTTCGACAATTACCGACGTGCGGTCGGGGTCGCGCGCCGTTATCGGAATCGCCGTCACCGCGGAGTTTTCGACCCGCGACAGATAGTTCTGCTGTGTCACATCGTACTTCGGGTAGGGAAGCAGTCCGATGTCCACTTCGTTCGCGCGGCGCAGCTCGAATACATCGCTGAGCGTGACGTCATAGAATAGCGCGTTTCCCGCGAGGAAGAGCTCGGACAGGTTCACTTCCTCGTCAATAGTCGATGTGCAGAGCCGGCTGTACTTGATATCGATGCCGGTCAGCTTTTCTATAAGCGCCGCGAAGCGCTCGTCCGCGGAGAGTCCGAACACCGGCTGACCGTCGACGATGTCGATTAATGACTCGTCCGCGCCGACCGTGAATGAAGCGAGCATATCGCTGTCGGTCGCAAGGTAGCCGAAGCAGTCCTCATGGTCAATAACTCCGTTGCCGTTCATGTCAGCGTGTGCCGTGTCAGCAAGCTCGCCGAACTTGTCGACCGTCCACAGACCGTCCATTACAAGCTGACCGAGGTCGCCGAGCTCATACTCCTCGGCGAGCTGCTTGTTGTACGCGAGCATATGCGTGGCTTCGTAGGTCGACAGATTCGCCGCTCCGGCGAGGAAATAGCGCTTGCCGCCGAGTTGCAGACTGTCCATAAGCTCGTTGTCCCAGTATGGCTGTGTGAAGTCAAATTTGTCAAAGACACTGACGTCTAAAATCATACGCTCGGTCGCGAGCCGCACAAGGTCGGATATGCCGAGGTCGACAATGTCGTATTCATCCTCGCCCGAAAGCACCGACCCTCGCACGTCGTCGAGCGTCGCGGGGATCTCGGTCATATAGATGTTGTACATATCCTCGACGCGGCGGTTGCGTGCATATATCGCGTCGTTAACAATATTGCCGTTCAGCTCGTCGACTGTCCAGTCGGTGCCGCCGTCGGACATCAGATTCGCGATTTTGAAATTGTAGCCGTGATAGTCGTAGTATTCCGGCTCGTCGGTATCCGCGCCCGACTCTCCGGATTCGACGTCGCCGGTGTCAATGTCTCCCGTGTCCGGCGTTCCGGTGTCAGTGTCGCCGGCATCCGGATTTGCCGGCGTGCCTGAAGCGAGCATCGCGGCGATTATCGCCCAGCTTATGATTCCCTGTGTTACTGTCATTGTATTTTCTCCTTTCGATACGGTCTGTTAGACCGTATAATTTTAATAATTCTCCGCGGCGGACCTGTTTTAATAAAATCTTCGTATTGTTATAGCTATTAGAGACAATTGTACTATAATTATACCACAACGTAATTGACAAAAGTGTGCGATTATGATATAATAATATGCGAAAACGACCAAAAAGAGGTGCTCGCGATGGCTAAATATCAGGAATATCCCGACCCCTTTTACATAGAGCAGACAAAAGAATCTGTCGGCGCGCCCGACGGCTGCTACCACATACACGACAAATATGAAATCTCAATCTGCCGCAGCGGCCGCGTACACATCGACACCGGCGGTCAGGCTCGTACTATCGACGCGCCCTGCCTGCTTTTGCACCGCCCCTACTCTATCCACTATGTCAGCGCGGACGACACGCCCTATATACGGCGCAACCTCTACTTCGACGCTGATTTCGTCGCCGGAGGGCTTCCACCCAATACGCTCGAGCGGATATTCCTGTCAGACTTTGGAGTCGTGCGGCTTGACAATCACGTGCTCGAGCGGCTCGAGCACTTCGCCGAGCTGCTTTACGACAACGAGAACCGACATCTCGCGCCGCAGCTGCTCTGCGTGCTGCTGTGCGAAGTCAAGCACATAATCAGCGGCGCTGAACGAATACAGAACAGCCGCTGCGAAATCTACATCAGCGATGTCATGCGCTATATTTATGAGCACTACCGCGAGCCGCTCGACACTCCGTCGATAGCGAAGCGCTTCTTTGTCAGCCCGACCAAGCTGAACCGCGACTTCAAGAAGTATACAAGCCTCACCGTGCTGCAATACACCACGCGCGTCAGACTGCGCGCCGCGCTGCGGCTGCTGACGAGCGGCAAATCGGTCGAGGAAACGGCGCGCGAGGTGGGGCTCGCGAATCCGTCGCACTTCATCCGCACGTTCAAGGAGAACTTCGGAATCACGCCCTACCGCTACGCAAAGGCTGAGAACGACGCCGACAAACGCAGCTGACACGACCTACGATAAAAAACGTAACGGATATTTCAGCGATAGTGTTGACGCGCGGCGCGATATCTGATATAATAAAGCGGAATCCATAAGATTGGAGCTGGTTTTATTATGTCGTTAAAGATACTGTTCTGCGGCGACGTCTGCTTTAAGGTTCAGCCGGAGGTCGACCGTGAAGCCGCAAAGCGGATACTCGCGCCGATGCGCGATATACTTTGTGCCGCCGATTTGCGTGTTATGAACCTCGAGTGCCCGCTCGCGCCCGAGGGAGTCGGCGCGCCGATATACAAGAGCGGACCGAATATCATTGGCCGACCGCGCAATGTCGGCTTTCTCGAAGCCGCCGGCTGCGACGTCGCGGTGCTCGCGAACAACCACATCGGCGACTATGGCGGCGACGCGCTCTCATATACGCTCGACCTGCTCGGCGAGCACAGCATCCCGTATGTCGGCGCGGGCGAAAATCTCGACGAGGCTTATTCAGCCTATCGCGTAGTCCGCGGCGGGGTCAGCCTGTCGATTGTCGCGGTCTGCGAAAACGAGTTCGGCACAGCGTCAGGCGACCGCGCGGGCGCGGCCGGCTTCGACCTCGAGCGGCTCGGGGATAAAATAGAGGAAGAAAAAGAGGTTTCGGACTATGTAATCGTCGTGTTCCACGGCGGCTGCGAATATAACCCGCTGCCCTCTCCGCTCTGCCGCGAGCGCTACCGCACGCTCGTGCGGCTCGGCGCGGACGCGGTCATCGCCGGTCACACCCACTGTATGCAGGGCTACGAATACTATCATGACCGACCGATAGTCTACAGTCTCGGCAATTTCCTGTTCAAATGGGATAAGCCGTCAAGACCGTCGTGGTATCACGGCTACATCGCACAGCTGACTATAGACGCCGAATCGCCGCGGCAGCTCATGGTTCGACCGATACCCTATGTTTTCGACCCGGATAAAAACGAAATCAGCCCGCTTGCCGGCGATAAGCTCGAGCACACGCTGCGCTATATCGAAAGAATTTCGCTCGTGATTCCGGATATGGACGAGCTGACGCGATATTACAAGGGCTGGTGCATAATATCGGGACTCAATTATATCAAATCGCTTGTCGCGAAGCCCGAATACCTCGCGCCGTCGGATACCCCGCCCGAAGTCGCGCCGCTGCGGAATCTGCTCTGCTGCGAGGCGCACAACGAGCTGATGCGCACGACGCTCGAGCTTATATACAACGGCGAGCTCGAGCTGGCGAGAGTCTGGGCAGGCGAGCTCGAGGGGCTGTATTATAAGGAGCCGTCCTGTAACTGACGGCAGATGTATTCTGTCATGAAAGGTCGTGCGAACCGCCCGCGGCGAATCCGAGGTCACAGCTCCACCGGATATAACACCGGATATAATTAATAATCTCTGACCGCATAGCTCACTCGCGGCAAGAGCCACGACAGTTCCCGCGCTTAAAAATTGATTGCCCACATAACATAAACGGAGAATCGCTTTCGCGAACGGCGATTTGCTTTCGCGATTCCGCTACCCCACATATCCCGCGCTCAATATCTTCAAACCAAATACATCCCGAGGTGATAGTCTGAAAATAAATTTTCAGACACGAGTTTTGTGACTTCGCGGTCTTCAACCGC
>ERZ1643251.5375-NODE-5375-length-10494-cov-17.178274_pt1 | contig 10494 bp, 16 predicted proteins | sample MGYA00579261_ERZ1643251 | MGnify/ENA primary metagenome ERZ1643251 (study PRJEB29033, sample SAMEA4952267) | chicken gut metagenome | biome: Broiler Chicken; feature: Gastrointestinal Tract; material: Caecum | place: Ireland | collected 2018 | study: Broiler...
CAGCTGCGGCCGAGACCTGGGCAGCCTGAGCCACATCTTTGATCGTCGCCATGAGATCCCTCCCTCTCAAGTTCTTCTGAGTTCATTATATTTCTCCCCTGTTCGAAGTCAATAGATTTTACTAAAATTTTACTAAAAAATAAATGACCTATAACAGACGAGGGTCCATCAAATTCTGCGGGGGAGAAAACAACTGTAAGTCCTCCGCTGATCCATGAGGAACCTATTTTTCGCGGACATTCTTGACAGGAGAGAACATTTGTTCTATACTAAATGTTGGCGAAAGCCAAAACTCGCAGCTTTCCGGTGAGGTCCACACCCCGGTGGGACCTCAGACATTCATGGGCCTCGTAGGGCACCACAACCACCCTGAACGAAGGGAACTTCCATGAAGGTCTTCAGTATTTGGCGCTGTGCCGGCAGCGCGGGTGTGCGCCTTTCCGTGGAAAGCGGAAAGGATGCAAATGAGCGACTCTGTCGTGATTACCTATAGTGGCCAGCAAGTATCAGTGCCAAAGGAGGTCGCAGACTTCCTGGAGCAGGATCGGAAGCGGGAACAGGCGCAGGATAAGCGGGACCAAAGGCACCTGAGTAAAAGTGAGTTTGAAACGGTGCTGTCCGGTTCAGACTGTGTCAGGCGTCCCGTGGAGGATACGGTGCTCTGGAACCTCCAGCTGGAATGTCTGCGGGAAGCCGTCGATGGTCTGGGAGACCAGGGCCGGGATCTTGTAGAACTCCGATATGGCAGGGGTCTGACCATGGAGGAGATCGGGACGATCTACGGCGTGTCCAAGGCGGCGGTATCAAAGCGGCTGAAAAAGCTCCACGAACAGTTGAGGGGCTCTGTCATTTGACAGGGCCCCTCAATTTTTTGTTTTTCTGGTTTACAAATCGCCTGTAAGTGTCCTGATAAGTAGAGGGCAAAATTTCCGGACCTCGGAAACCCCGGCTCTGGCCGTGGCCGGTCGGCCCTGAATAAAACCTACAGAGGAGTACAAGATCATGAATGTATTTGGAAACAGCTCAAAACAGCTGCTGCAAGCACTGACTGCCAACGCGGAAAAGGAAACTATGGACTACGTCCTTCAGGAGATGCAGGCAGTCCTGGGGGAAGAGATGCCGGAAGCGGATGAGGTGCGGACCTATCTGCAAGATCCTGACAAGCCCACGGAGCTCAGCACAGCACAGCAGATCGTGGCCATGGACAAGCTGCTGGAGTGTGCGGAGGTCAATCTCCGAACGCTCTGTGACCTGATCCGTTATCAACAGCTGAAGGAGGCCGGGGTAGTCAATTCCGTGGAGGAGTTCCTGCGTCTGGTGCGTCCTGACGCTGTCCGTGATATCCAAGAGGAGGATGCTGATTGAAAGAATCCGAATATAGATCCTACGATGACCTGCCGCTGTTCCTGAACTCGGCAACAGTGGCCAAAGTGCTTGGCGTGTCACCGTCCAGCGGTTACGAGCTGATGCACGAGCCGGGCTTCCCGGTGCTGCGCATCGGCAACAGGATGGTGGTGCCCAAGGAGCAGTTCATCCAGTGGGTGAAGGAGCACACAGGAGGTAGCACATGAAGTACGGAAATTATCGGGACGGTTTCTTCCTGCCCAACGAGTTGTTCCAGCTGGGACTGGACTATGGCGAGCTGGCGGTGTACAGTTTCCTGAAACGGTGCGAAAATCGAAAGACGCATCAGTGCTGGCCCAGCATCAAAACCATCGGCGAAGCAGTGGGCATGAGTGAAAATACTGTCCGCAAGTACATCCGTCAACTGGAGGAGCGTGGTCTCATCACCACCGAACCCACCGAGGTCATTACCAAGTCCAGCGGCAGGCGCAACGGAAATCTGCTGTTTACTCTCCGGCCTATCGGAGAGGTGATTGACCAGCACTACGACCGCCAACTGGCGGAATTGGAGTTAGCCACAGAACGCCAGCGAGTGGCGAAACTCCTGCGGGCGCGGGAAAGCCCAACGTGACCGCCTGTGGGCCACTGTGTGCCCCGATTGCGGGAGGGGCAGAGTCCCTGCCCCTCCCATCGGATAGGGGCCGGATTTGGGCCGCTGTTCCCGCTCTTTGGAGAGAGAGCTTTCCCCCTCCTGGGCTCTTTGCGGAGGACGAAAAGAAAAGCAGGGGAAACGACCGCTTGACATTCCGCGCCTCCGTGCTATAATAGTCCGCAGAGTGCAAGGCAAAGGCCGCACGAAGGGGTACACCACCACGGGTGTATCACTTTCGTGCGGCCTTTTTTGCTGCGAAAGGAGGAGATGGATTGGTCAAGATCAACGGAGAGGCGCTGGACCTGGCGGGCCGCGTCCTGGCGGACTATCTGGCCGGCGCGGGCTACAGCCTGAGCCGGGTGGCAGTGGAGCGCAACGGGGAGATCATTCCCAAGCGGCTCTATGGCGAGACGGTGCTGGCGGACGGGGACGCCCTGGAGATCGTGGGCTTCGTGGGGGGCGGCTGAGATGACGCCCACACGGGAAGAGATGCGCCGGGCCCTGGAGGCGCGCCACGGGGCGGAGCTCCAGGCGAGATTCGACGCCGGACGGGTGGCGGTCTGCGGCCTGGGGGGGCTGGGGTCCAACGCGGCCATCGCCCTGGCCCGGGCGGGGGTGGGCCATCTTCACCTGATCGACTTCGACCGGGTGGACCTGAGCAACCTGAACCGCCAGCAGTACACGGCGGGCCAGCTGGGACAGTACAAGACCGACGCCCTGCGGGACACCCTGGGACAGATCGCCCCCTATTGCGCCGTCCGGACCGACACCCTCCGGGTGACGGAGGAAAACCTGGCGGACCTGCTGGCGGAGGACGAGATCATCTGCGAGTGCTTCGACCGGGCGGAGGCCAAGGCCATGCTGGTCTCCGGCGTGCTGGAGCGGTTTCCGGAAAAGCCCCTGGTGGCCGCCTCCGGCATGGCGGGGCTGGGCAGCGCCAACACCATCCGCACCCGCCGGGCCTTCGGGCGGCTGTATTTGTGCGGGGACGAGACCTCCGACTCCGCCGGGGGGCTGGGCCTGGTGTCCGCCCGGGTGCTGGTGTGCGCCGCCCACCAGGCCCACATGGTCCTCCGGCTGCTGGCCGGGGAGACAGATCCATGACGCAGCGACAGCTGACGGCAGAATTCAGAAAGAAATGAGGAGATCACCATGCAGACAACACAGCAGACAAACGACCAGCTGGTCATCGGCGGGCACGCCTTTACGTCCCGCTTTATCCTGGGCTCCGGGAAATACTCCCTGAAGCTCATCGAGTCCGCCGTCCGGGACGCGGGGGCGGAGATCATCACCCTGGCGGTCCGCCGGGCCAACACCAAGGACCACGAGAACATCCTGGACTACATCCCCAAGGGCGTCACCCTGCTGCCCAACACCTCCGGGGCCCGGAACGCCGACGAGGCGGTGCGCATCGCCCGCCTGGCCCGGGAGCTGGGCTGCGGCGACTTCGTGAAGATCGAGATCATGCACGACTCCAAATACCTGCTGCCGGACAACTACGAGACCGTCAGGGCCACGGAGACCCTGGCCAAGGAGGGCTTCATCGTCCTGCCCTACATGTACCCGGATCTGAACGCGGCCCGGGACCTGGTGAACGCCGGCGCCGCGGCGGTGATGCCCCTGGCGTCCCCCATCGGCTCCAACAAGGGCCTGGCCACCCGGGACTTCATCCAGATTCTCATCGACGAGATCGACCTGCCCATCATCGTGGACGCGGGCATCGGCCGGCCCTCCCAGGCCTGCGAGGCCATGGAGATGGGGGCGGCGGCCATTATGGCCAACACCGCCCTGGCCACCGCCGGGGACCTGCCCCTGATGGCCTCCGCCTTCCGCAAGGCCATCGAGGCCGGCCGGCAGGCGTACCTCTCCGGCCTGGGCCGGGTGCTGGTCCGGGGCGCGGCGGCCTCCGACCCTCTCACCGGCTTCCTGCGGGACTAAGGGGGCGGACATCATGGAAAATCAGGAAAACCAGTTTTTTGTGGACTCCGAGTTCCTGAGCCCCAAGGCATTGGAGATCAAGCACCGGCTGGAGACGGACCCCTCCAGCCGCACGGACCACATGGCCTATCTCCCCGGCATGGAGCGCATCCAGTCGGACGTGATGGACAAGGTGATCTCCCAGATGAACGCCTACGACCCGGAGCGGTACACCGCCCGGGACGTGGAGGCGGCCCTGCACCACGAGACCTGCTCCATCGAGGACTTCAAAGCCCTGCTCTCCCCGGCGGCGGAGCCGTTTCTGGAGCAGATGGCCCAGCGGGCCCGGCTGGAGACCCGGAAGCACTTCGGCAACACGGTCTACCTCTTCACGCCCCTGTACATCGCCAACTACTGTGAGAACTACTGCATCTACTGCGGCTTCAACTGCTACAACCACATCAAGCGCATGAAGCTGAACCGGGAGCAGATCGAGCACGAGATGCGGGTCATCGCCGACTCCGGCATGGAGGAGATCCTGATCCTCACCGGCGAGAGCCGCTCCATGAGCGGCGTGGAGTACATCGGCGAGGCCTGCGCCCTGGCCCGGAAGTACTTCCGCATGGTGGGGCTGGAGATCTACCCCGTCAACAGCGACGAGTACCGCTATCTCCGGGCGTGCGGCGCCGACTATGTGACCGTGTTCCAGGAGACGTATGACGCCGCCAAGTACGAGACGCTGCACCTGATGGGCCACAAGCGGGTCTGGCCCTACCGGTTCGAGTCCCAGGAACGGGCCCTGATGGGCGGGATGCGGGGCGTTGGCTTCTCCGCCCTGCTGGGGCTGGCGGACTTCCGCAAGGACGCCCTGGCCACCGGCCTCCATGTCTATTACCTCCAGCGCAAGTACCCCCACGCAGAGATGAGTCTGTCCTGCCCCCGGCTGCGGCCCATCATCAACAACGACAAGATCAACCCCCGGGACGTCCACGAACGGCAGCTGTGTCAGGTGCTGTGCGCCTATCGGATCTTCCTGCCTTTTGCGGGCATCACCGTGTCCTCCCGGGAGAGCGCGGAGTTCCGCAACGGCATCGTGAAGATCGCCGCCACCAAGGTGTCCGCCGGCGTCTCCACCGGCATCGGCGACCACGAGAGCAAGTACACCGGCAGGGACACCGGCGGCGCCGAGGGGGACGAGCAGTTCGAGATCAGCGACAGCCGCAGCTTCGCCAGGATGTACGACGACATCTCCGCCGAGGGCCTGCAGCCGGTGCTCAACGACTACCTCTATGTCTGACATTCTCTGTGTCACCAGCCGGCAGCTGTGCCGGGAGGACTTTCTCGCCCGGCTGGAGCGGATCGCGGCGGCACGGCCCGCCGGCATCGTCCTGCGGGAGAAGGACCTGTCCCCGGCGGCCTACCGCGCCCTGGCGGGGCAGGTCCTGGAGATCTGCCGCCGCCGCGGCGTGCCCTGCATCCTCCACGCCTTCCCGGACATCGCGGAGGAGCTGGGGGCGGACGGGCTCCACCTGCCCCTGCCGGCCCTCCGGCTGCTGTCCCCGGAGAGCCGAAAGCGGTTCCGCCGCCTGGGCGCCTCCTGCCACAGCGCGGCGGACGCCCGGGAGGCGGCGGCCCTGGGCTGCACGTATATCACCGCCGGCCACGTGTTCGACACCGCCTGCAAGGCCGGAACGCCCGGGCGGGGCCTGGCGTTTCTCCGGGAGGTCTGCCGGGCCGCGGACATCCCCGTGTGGGCCATCGGCGGCATCGCGCCGGGGAACTTTCCCGCCGTGCTGGCGGCGGGGGCCCGGGGCGGCTGCGTCATGAGCGGCCTGATGACCTGCGGCGACCCGGCGGCGCTGCTGGCGGACTTCTCCCGCCGCGGCGCCTGAGCCCCGGGCTCTCCCGGCAAAAACGCGCCCCCGGAGCATTTTGCTCCGGGGGCGCCTCTTTCGTGTCCGGGGTCACAGGCCCAGGGCTTCGCACAGGCCCGCCGCGAAGGCCCGGTGGCCCTGGGGGGCGAAGTGGACACCGTCATAGGCCAAGGCCACGCCCCACGCCCCGGCGTCGGCGAACCGGACCCCAAGCCCCGCCGCCAGGCGGCGGTACCGGGGCGCCAGGTCCCGGGAGGCCTCCACCAGCGCCGGGTCCGGCACCCAGGCCCCCAGGGCCATGGGCGGCGGCGCGATCAGCAGGAGCCTCCCCCGCTCCAGGTCCAGGGCGGAGAGGAACCGTTCCATCCGCTCCGCCGCCGTCTCCGGGCCGCGGCCCTGGAGCAGGTCGTTGGTGCCCAGCATGACGGTCAGCAGGTCCGTGTCCGCCGGGAAGGGCACCGGCCCGCCGGGGATGGTCCGGCCGTTCTGCCCCTGGTTGCGGACGTCCCAGCCGGTCCGCGCCGCCAGGAGGTCCACCCAGCGGCTGTCCGGGCCGTAGCGTCCCCCCAGATAGGACCGGGGGTCATAGCCATAGGTGTTGGAGTCGCCGAAGCAGATGACCGTTTTCATGCCGTTCCCTCCTCAAGTTGCTCCGCAGCACTTCCGCGCCTTCCACCCGGATGGCAGCCCGGCCCTCATGGTCGGCGCTTTTGCTGTAACTGGCGGCAAAATACTGGATGTGGCCCCGGAGCGCCGGGCACAGGTACTCATGCTCCATGCACCAGCGCAGGTAGATGGCCATGTGGTTGTAGGCGTTGATCTCATCCACCGGCAGACTCTTTTCCTGAATGGTCTCCAGATGGAAGGCTCCGTCATCCATTTCAACCACATCATCCTCACCGTCATCCGGGTCATCGCCGCCCTCGTCCGGGCCGTCTCCGCCGGATCTCCAGGAGATCTTCAGGGTCATCTGCTCCTCCGGCAGGCCGACGCCGGGGCTGCGGGTGATGGCGTGCTTGTCGTCCGCCGTGAAGCCGATGGTCTCCCCGTCGCGGAGCTCCACATCGTTCTCCAGCACATAGGAGGCGAGACTTGCCAGGAAGTCCCGCGGGTCATTGGGGTCGGCGTCGGTGCCCAGCACCGCCACCAGAAGATGGGCGCGGTGCTCCCTGGCTGCTTTGACCGCATCCTCCCACATATAGTTGTTTTCCGCGTTGGCCTCGCCGCCGGGGATAGGACAGTCGGCCAGGCTGACAGCGGCCAGCATATCGCCCACCTCGAACCCCAGCGCGTCGTCGGCCTTTTCCCCGCCGGCGTCGTATTCCTCCACGGGGATGTCCCACTTTTCCTGCATGTCCCGGATGAACTGCCCCTTGTCCTCCCCCTGGACAGCAGTACAAAGCCGGCGAAAACGCCGGTGAGGGTGAGGATCTCCGGGCCGTCCCCGGCGGCGAGGGCCTCCTCCAGCCAGATCTGCACATCCTCCCCGGAGATGTCCCAGCCGTCCTCGGTGCGCAGGCCGGTGTTCGGAGAGGGCTGACGGCCCACCAGGATGTTCCAGTGCTCCAGCACCTCCCCGGGTGCGTGCTTCTGGAAGTAGACCAGCTCAAACAGCTTGATCTTGTCTCCTTCCGGGGTGAGGATCAGCTCATGCTTCTCGCCATTGAAGCCCATCTCGAAGGAGATCTCATCAAAGACCAGGTTCAGCGCTTCCTCCATTTGGGCCACGAGTTCTGCGCCGCGGGTGTGGTCCTTGTCCTCGTCCATCATCCGGCGCAATTCTGCTTCCATCCCGGCAAAGGACAGCTGGGATAGGTCGGTTCCCGGAAAGAGCTCCGCCGCGATGTCAGGGGCACCTCATCCCGGTGGAACCGCATGAAGTAAGTCACGGTGCCGTGATAGGGGTTCCCCTCATCCGCCAGAGCCCCTTGGATGGCGGCCTTGGCCTTTTCCGCCAGTTCCTCCGCTGCATCGAAGAGAAAGGGCAGTCCCGATTCCTCGGGAAAGGTGAAGATCTCCTCGCCGGGCGTGTATGTAAAATCAATGCGTTTACAATTCAGCTTCATCCCTGTGCCTTCTTATCCCTCAATGTTGGCAGCTTTGAGGCCCTTTTTCAGGGAGCCGCGGGCCTTGATCCGGTAAATCTGACCCTTGGTAAACCGCTTGGAATAGTCGCCGGCTTCCCGTTCCTTGTCCGTCAGCGGCCAGCTCAGGCAGCACCGGCCGGAGCTCACCTGTCCCGTCTGGACATCCGCCATGGCGAGGGCATAGGTATGCGCCGCCCAGAAGGTATCCAGAAAGGTCTTGTCCGCGCTGATACCGGTCTGGATCAGCACCTGCTTTTCCTCATCTTCTGATGCGTAAAGAGCAGCAAAGTCTTTGATTTTTCTCATGGTGTCCTCCCGTAAGCACAGTTCAGACGATTTTCAGGTCTGCTGGTGCTGCATGGATACGATCTGGCAGTCCGGGCAGAACTCGATGTAGAGCGTGCCCTCCGCGCAGTCAAACACCGTATCCCACTGGATCTGAGCCAGGTATTTCATGGGCTTTCCGCAGTGGGGGCAGGCGGTGTATTCCGCGTCCTGCACCCAGTTGCCAAAGCCGCCGACGGTGTTCACATCCTCGCTGGCGCACCCGTAAAACAGGGGCACAGGCGCCCTGCCCAGCACAAAGGGATTTTCGGTGAGGGCCTTGTAGTCATCGGGACTGACATAGCAGTCCATCCGCTCCGAGCCGTCAAAGAGCTCGGAGGGAAGGATCTCCACGCCGCCGTCCAGAGAAAAGCTGTTGAGGGCGGGGCCTTTCAGAAATCCAACGCAGCTGGGGCAGCAGGCGGCGGTGAGGATTCCGTCCAGCCCCAGGAACCGGAGCCGCTCATCCCGGCCGTCCAGCACCAGCATGTCCGCCATCCGTCCGCCGCAGTGGGGGCAGGTGTCCTCCCGTGGCTGGCCGATGCGGACGGGAGATTTCTCACCGGAGGTTCCCTTGACCATGGGATAGCAGGTGTTGAAGTTGAGCTGCGTCCGGTGGCCCTCCTTGTCGAAGGTCCAGCCGCCGATCTGCGCATAGCTGGACGGGTCCGCATAGAGGCCCTTGCGCCAGGGCCGGGGATTCCGCTCCAGCTCCAGCAGAGTCTCCATTGCCTTGTCATCTCCCTGCATAGCAAGGCAACTCATCAGGTTGGAAGCCGCGCTGGAATATTCCGCGGACAACAGCGCATGAATCAGACCATCCCGCACATCGGCGGGAGCGTGATAATAGATCTCACAGGGCCAGAACACCTCTGCGGCCAGTGCCGCCCGCTGGATCTCCGGGGTGATGGCGTCCCGGTAGCTCAGCAGCTGCCAGAAGTCGGTGAACTCCGGGTCCTCCATATCACCCAGCCGCCGGATATTCTGAATCAGGTTCCTTTGCTTCTCCGCGATCTGCTGCGGCGTCCAGGCCAGGGCAGCAGTTCTCTCCTGCTCACACTTGCAGTTCCAGCACAATCCTTTGTAGCCCAAAGGGGTCCCACAGCCGGGGCAGGTGTATTTCAGACTCATATTCGTTGACTCCTCTCCAAAGATAGAAAAGCGCCCCGTGCCACCCTGTCACTTGGACAGGCTGACGCAGGGCGTGAAAAGGCCGCGAGAAAGAAGCCGCATCTCCCCCCCCAGATGTGGTCTTCTCCACAGGCAAAATCCATTTTTTATATAGGATCCAAGTGATCTCTAACTGATTCGTGTACATCTCCCAAAAACTTCCGCCTACACCACGCATGATTCCATGCGTACAGTGTAAGTTGCTTGTGATCCTTTTATATGGTTGGCTGCTTCTTTTCAAACCATAAGGTCGGATGATCCTCTTCCATCATACCGAATCACATGGAAATTATCAACTAAAACTTCCATCAATAAAATCCCAGAAGCCGCTCTCTGTCAGGGAAATACATAGACGATGGCTGACAACGGTCGCACCAATTGGGGGCACGCAATCAACAAAAACAGGCGCTATAAAGCATATTCAAAAAAGGCCTTTAAGCCAGCAGACCAAGAGATAAGGGACGCAAGCAAATCCTAACACTCGAAAAATTCGATTATTACAAGGAAAACAAGAATCTCAAACGCTGATTCTTCAAGTTTTTCGCACTTTTGCTCCTTCTTCAATGGAGTTTTCCGCCCTGCTTGTGATGGTCATCTTTTATAAAAATATATAACCATTTTTCGATCTTTGAGAGAGCTATCCGTATTTTGAAAGGTTTATGGTCATCTTTTTGCGGTTATTCGTTTCTGATTCCTGGAACTCCCAAACGCTTGAATCAAATTTTTTGTGGCGATTTGTAGTGCTTTCCAGCACTTTCCGCTCGGTATCAAATATTTTTTGACGCTCTTAAATCCGCTGTTTCCACGTGTTCCGGTCCTGACTGTGGTCAAATATGGGGTCAAAAACGCTTCCTGACCAGGGGCGGCAGTGTCTGCCGATCCCGGCCGGGAAGCGTTTTTTCACGACTCTGGGTTTGGGGTATTGTACCTCTGCCGGGGGTGTTAAGCAAGTCCTTTCTGCGCGGCAGGCGTATCAATTTTTCACACGCCTATTCAAAGAATAAGGGCCGAAGGCTATCCTCTATCTGCTTAACAGCCACTGAATGCCCACCACCGTCCGCTCGATTCCCCGGACGAAGTGATTTCCGGGATTCAGCTGGAACACCGTGTCGATACCCTTGCCCTG
>ERZ1643251.5376-NODE-5376-length-10493-cov-6.412723_pt1 | contig 10493 bp, 7 predicted proteins | sample MGYA00579261_ERZ1643251 | MGnify/ENA primary metagenome ERZ1643251 (study PRJEB29033, sample SAMEA4952267) | chicken gut metagenome | biome: Broiler Chicken; feature: Gastrointestinal Tract; material: Caecum | place: Ireland | collected 2018 | study: Broiler...
CAGATAAGCCGTCCTTTGGCGTCATGATCATCAGATCCGCATCAAGACTGTCGTCCCCGGCATCTGCCTCCATTCTTCTGTTTCTCTCCTCAAGCAGTTCCTCCGCTTTCTTAGACGCCTTTTCCATCCATTTTAAAATATCCTCCTTAGGTATATCTTCACCATGGATAAAGTTACGCAGTGGAACCGCGCCTTCCGGCTGTGTCATTTCTTTCCATTTCATACGGTAAAAAAGAAGCTCACTGGCTACCGGTGTATCAAGTATATCCGGCAGGTCATGTTCAGCCTTTTCGGCCGTCTCAACATCTTTCGGTTTTTCCTGTTCTTCCGCAGCATCAGACTGTTCTTGTTCTTTCGTGTTCATCAGCCTGTGGAACAGTGAAAAGAGAAAGCTGTCAGAACCACGATTTTTTGCATTTTTCTGATCTTTCATTCATATATCCGCCTTTCTGTAATTTGACAGTATTTATATCAAAACGGTCTCCTCTTTCCAATCTTAACATTATTTTAGCGCATATCTGTAACATAATCAAGACCATAGAAATACCAGTTCTATTTTCCTATGGCGTGGGCTTCTCAACTGCTTGTGTTTCGTCAGCCTCTTCCGATATTTCTACCTGTTCTCCGTCAATCTCAGCAGAAGCTTTTCTTACCTTTGCCACACTGGCAACTTTCTCATGCTCCGGCAGATTGATGAGCTTCACTCCGGAAGTGATCCTTCCATATTGGGAGATATCCGAACACTTCATGCGGATCACGATTCCTTCTGTATTGATGATCATAATTTCGCTGTCCTCATCCACAGCCTTCATTCCCACCACATTACCTGTCTTTTCCGTGATCTTATAGCATTTTACACCCTTACCGCCACGGTTCTGTCTGGTAAATTCTTCCATTGCGGTACGCTTGCCCATACCTTTTTCGGATACGATGAGAATGTCTTTACCCTGACTGCTCATCTGCATTCCAATGACCATGTCACTATCGCTTAAGTTCATACCGCGCACACCCATAGAAACCCTTCCTGTGGATCTTACGTCTGTCTCATTGAAACGGATACACTGTCCATATTTTGTGACAAGCAGGATATCCTGCTGATTATCCGTCACTTTTACTTCAATGAGCTTATCATCTTCCCGGATAGGCGTTTTCTTCACGAGTCCCCGCTCTGTAGCCATAAAGAGATATTTACCTTCCTCATACTCATAAATGGGGATCATAGCCGTAATCTTTTCCTCCGGCATAAGCTGGAGCAGGTTGATGATCGCTGTTCCTCTCGCTGTTCTGCCTGCCTCCGGGATTTCATATCCCTTCAGGCGGTATACACGCCCTGTATTCGTGAAGAACATAATATAATGGTGGCTTGTCGTAACAAAGAGTTCGCGGATATAATCATCTTCCAACGTCTGCATACCTTTGATTCCTTTGCCGCCCCTGTTCTGGCTCTTGAAGGTATCCATGCTCATGCGCTTGATATATCCAAGATTTGTCATGGTGATAACTACATTCTCTCTCGGGATCAGATCTTCCATGGAAATATCGAACTCGTCATATCCAATATGCGTCCTTCTCTCGTCCCCGTATTTTTCTGAAATCACAAGGATTTCTTTCCTGATCACACCGAGCAGCAGCTTGCGGTCTGCAAGGATCGCCCTATACTCCTCGATCTTCTTCATCAGCTCCGCGTATTCCGCTTCCAGCTTCTCTCTCTCTAATCCTGTGAGGGCCCGCAGACGCATATCAACGATAGCCTGAGCCTGAACGTCTGAAAGCTCGAATCTCTCCATCAACTCCGCTTTCGCGATCTGCACGGTCTTTGATCCTCGGATGATCTTGATTACTTCATCAATGTTGTCCAGCGCGATCAGTAATCCCTGTAAGATATGTGCTCTTTCTTCCGCTTTATTGAGGTCGTATTTTGTTCTTCTTGTAACAACCTCCTCCTGATGCTGAAGGTAGTAATTCAGCATATCTAGGATGTTCATGACTTTCGGCTCATTATTTACAAGAGCGAGCATAATCACGCCGAAAGTGTCCTGAAGCTGCGTGTGCTTATAAAGCTGATTTAAAATGACATTCGGGTTCACGTCCCGGCGAAGCTCAATGCAGATCCTCATTCCCTCACGGCTGGACTGGTCGCTTAAGTCTGTGATCCCATCAATCTTTTTATCTTTTACAAGCTCCGCGATCTTCTCGATCAACCTTGCTTTATTTACCATAAACGGAAGCTCAGTCACAATGATCCTGTTTTTTCCGTTCTGCATTGGTTCTATATTAGTTATGGCGCGGACTCTGATCTTGCCTCTCCCTGTGCGGTAAGCCTCCTCGATACCTCTTGTCCCAAGAATCTCCGCCCCTGTCGGGAAATCAGGTCCTTTGACAATCTGAAGGATATCCTCGATGGTCGTCTCACCGCTTTCATCGATCTGATCGTCGATGATCTTCACCACCGCTCCGATAACCTCTCTTAAATTGTGCGGCGGGATATTGGTCGCCATACCGACGGCAATGCCTGAGGTGCCGTTTACGAGCAGATTCGGAAATCTGGACGGCAATACAGTCGGTTCCTTCTCCGTCTCGTCAAAGTTCGGCGCGAAGTCAACGGTATCTTTGTTGATATCCGCAGTCATCTCCATGGAGATCTTGCTTAAGCGCGCCTCTGTATAACGCATTGCCGCGGCCCCGTCGCCGTCAACGGATCCAAAGTTTCCGTGACCGTCAACGAGAGGATATCTTGTAGACCATTCCTGAGCCAGATTTACCAATGCCCCGTAGATAGAACTGTCTCCATGGGGATGATATTTACCCATCGTATCACCGACAATACGCGCGCATTTGCGGTGCGGCTTATCAGGCCCGTTGTTCAGCTCGATCATAGAATAGAGGATTCTTCTCTGTACCGGCTTAAGACCGTCCCTGACATCGGGGAGGGCGCGCGCCGCGATCACGCTCATCGCGTAATCGATATAGGAAGTCTCCATCGTCTTTTTCAGGTCGACCTCGTGGACTTTATCAAAAATATTATCTTCCATTATTTGTCTCCTTTTTCAATGCCAGCCTTTATGCTCCCTCTGAGACAGAAATCCGAGTAAACTCGATTTCTGCCTCACAGTGACCATCAGGCAGTCGCTGGTAAAGTGCTAGATATCCAGATTTCTGACATACTTTGCGTTTTCTTCGATAAATTCGCGCCGTGGTTCAACCTTGTCTCCCATCAGGGTGGTAAACGTCAGGTCTAGCTCTGATGAGGTTTCTTCGTCCATCATCACACGGAGCAGGACTCTGTGCTGCGGATCCATTGTCGTATCCCAGAGCTGTTCTGCATCCATCTCTCCCAGACCTTTGTATCTCTGGATCTTATTATTATTGTCCCGGCCGACTTCAAGGAGGATGTTATTTAACTCTTCTTCACTGTACGCATACCATACCTTTTTATTCTTTTCCAGCTTAAAAAGCGGCGGCTGCGCCAGATATACATATCCTTCTTTAATAAGATCAGGCATAAAACGATAGAGGAACGTCAATAATAAGGTACTGATATGGGCGCCGTCTACATCGGCATCAGTCATGATGATGATCTTGTGATACCTTAATTTTGAGATATCAAAATCTTCATGGATTCCTGTACCGAACGCCGTGATCATGGCTTTGATCTCCGCGTTTGCATAGATCTTGTCAAGGCGCGCCTTTTCTACATTCAGTATCTTTCCGCGAAGTGGGAGAATCGCCTGTGTTGCGCGGTCTCTTGCGGTCTTGGCGGAACCTCCGGCGGAATCTCCCTCTACGATGTATATCTCGCAGTTTGCGGGATCTTTATCAGAACAGTCGGCAAGCTTGCCCGGAAGGGACATTCCCTCAAGAGCTGATTTTCTTCTTGTCAGATCTCTTGCTTTTCTCGCGGCTTCCCTCGCACGCTGCGCCATCACTGACTTTTCAACTGTCATCTTGGCCACGTTTGGATTCTGCTCAAGGAAAATCTCGAGCTGTGTGCTTAAGATGCTGTTTACCGCTCCCCTTGCCTCGCTGTTCCCAAGCTTTTGCTTTGTCTGTCCCTCAAACTGGGGATCTTCAATCTTGACACTGATAATCGCCGTCAGGCCTTCCCTGATATCCTCGCCGGAGAGCTTGGGTTCATTCTCTTTTATAAGCTTATTTTTCTTTGCATAGTCATTAAATGTTTTCGTAAGCGCGGCGCGGAATCCCTCCACATGGGTTCCGCCCTCGGGAGTTGTAATATTGTTTACAAAACCGTAGGTATTTTCACTGTACGAATCATTGTGCTGCATGGCGATCTCCACGGCCACGCCGTCTTTCATTCCCTCACAGTAAATAATCTGCTCGTAGAGGGGGGTCTTGCTTCTGTTTAAATAGGTGACAAACTCCTTGATACCGCCTTCATAGTGGAAAGCATGTTCTCTTAATTCTTCTTCTCTCCAGTCTCTTAGTACGATCCTCAGGCCTTTTGTAAGGAAAGCCATCTCACGGAAACGCTGCTTTAATGTATCATAATCAAAGACAGTATCCTCAAAGATTTCCGCATCAGGGAAAAATGTTACTTTTGTCCCTGTACGTTCCGGCTCACACTCTCCCACTACTTTCAGCTTGTAGATTACCTTGCCCCGCTCATAGCGCTGTTTATAAATTTTCCCTTCGCTGAATATCTCGACTTCCAGCCATTCGGAAAGGGCGTTTACAACAGATGCACCTACTCCGTGCAGACCACCGGATACTTTATATCCCCCTCCGCCGAATTTTCCGCCTGCATGGAGAACTGTAAATACAACCTCTACGGCGGGAAGTCCGGCCTTGTGATTGATACCTACCGGAATACCCCTTCCGTTGTCGCTTACTGTCACGGAGTTATCCTTGTTGATATCGACCTGTATCTCATCGCAGTATCCTGCCAGAGCCTCATCCACAGAGTTATCAACAATCTCGTAGACAAGGTGGTGGAGTCCTCTCGTGGACGTACTTCCGATATACATACCCGGCCGCTTCCTCACGGCTTCCAGACCTTCTAATATCTGGATCTGGTCCGCTCCATATTCAGCGTCAAATTCTGTGTTTGATGCACCCATTTAATAACCTCCTAATTTGCGTTTGCTGCATGTCCATTTTTTATGTGGAATATTTTATTGATAGAAAACCTGTTATTCACAAATTCATCTAATCCGGTACACGTGATTATGGTCTGTATATCATGAATACTGTCCAATAAATAGTTTTGCCGATGTTTGTCCAGTTCAGACAATACATCATCAAGCAATAATACAGGGGTGTCCCCAATTGATTTTTTCACCAGCTCTATCTCCGATAACTTCAGCGCGAGGGCCGCTGTCCTCTGCTGTCCCTGAGAGCCAAACTTCCTGATGTCAAGTCCTTTATCAGTCATAAAACAGATATCATCTCTGTGGGGGCCTGACGTAGTACTTTTCATTCTGATATCCCTGTCCCTGTATTTTGCAAGAGCATCTTCAAAAGTCATAGTTCCGATGCTCTCCTCATAGGACAGACTGATGCGCTCTTTTTTTCCTGTCAACTTAAAATGTATATCAGAAATTATTTCATTTATTTGATCTATAAACTTTTTTCTTCTTTCAAGTATTTTATTTCCGTATGAAATGAGCTGCATATCCCATACATCCAGAGTTTCCATCAGATTTTTCTGTGCATATATATCTTTTAAAAGAGAATTTCTCTGATTAATGACCCGATTATAATTCGACAGATTGCTAAGATAGATCCGGTCAAGCTGCGACAGCTCCAGATCAATAAATCTCCTTCTTCCCGCTGGCCCTTCTTTGATAATGTTCAAGTCTTCAGGGGAAAAAAATACAAAGTGGACAATCCCAAACAATTCGCCTGCGCGCCTTATTGGAACCTTATCAATAGCGATCCCCTTTGGACTGTTCTTTTTTAAATGAATATCCGTTTGAAAATGGACACCTCTTTTTTCCACAATTGTTTCTATGTGGGACTCTTCATATCCAAACTGTATGATATCCCTGTCTTTTGTTCCTCTGTGGGATTTCGTTGTCCCCGAGAGGTACAGAGCTTCAAGGATATTCGTTTTCCCTTGGGCGTTATCTCCGTACAGGATATTAGTTCCCGGATCAAATGTAATATCCAGCAAGTCATAATTCCTGTAATTTTTCAGCTTCAGCGATTTGATTACCATAACTTTCCCATCTAATCCATTTTACACTTTTTTTCGCTTTATTTCAACTGTAGAGCCTTATATAAGCCGAAATAAGCCTCAAATACTACTTATACGGTCACCTGTACCTCTCTCCCGTCATAAGAGGCAATATCGCCTTTATACAGCTTTCGTCCTCTCCGTGTCTCGATCTCTCCATTGACACTGACCAGACCTTCCTGAATAACTTCTTTCGCTTCACCGCCGTTTTCAACAAGTCCGGTTGCTTTTAAAACCTGTCCGAGCCGGATGAATTCTTCTCCGGCTCTCAACTGAAATAATTCCATATGCTTCTCCTTTATACTGCCGCGTTAAAATTTACAGGAAGAATCAGATAAATATAGCTTTGTTGTTCATCCTTGATAAAACACGGAGCTTTCGCGTTCATAAAATACAGATTCACTTCTTCATTGTCAATGACACGCAGCGCATCGATGAGGAATTTCGGATTAAATCCGATCAGAAGATCCTTTCCTTCCTTGACGCACATGATTTCCTCATCCATGGAACCTACCTGTGACTTAATCTTAAACTCCATGGACTCATCCTGAATGTCAATGATAATCGGTTTTTTGTCCCCTTCCTTTATCAGCAGGGTAGCGCGGTCAATACACTCAAGGAGTTCCCTTTTATTGATCTTTACTTTTGTTTCATAATCACTTGAAAGCATCTGGTCAATACGGAAATATTCCCCTTCGATCAGCCTTGACACCACAACTGTCCTGTCAAACTCAAACACGATGTGATTCTTTGTAAACGAAATGTCAACCTGTGCCTCTGACTCCCCACCGATGATCTTGCTGATCTCCTGAAGAGTTTTCCCCGGAACAATCACTTTTTTCGGCGAGTAGGAATCTTTCAGCTCGATCTTACGGATTGATATTCTGTGACCGTCAAGGGATACGACTTTAAGAATGTTGTCTTCAATCTCAAAAAGCTCTCCTGTCATCATCCTGTTTGTATCACTGTCAGCGATAGAGAAGATCGTCTGACGGATCACTTCTTTTAACGTAAACTCAGAAAGTGTAATAAAATCATCTTTCTCAACAGCAGGCAGATAGGAAAAATCGTCTCCCGGCTGTGAGGCGATATTAAATTTTGCTTTCTCACATGTGATAAGTGCCTGACTGTCCCCCTGTGTTTCAATGACGATCTCACTGTCAGGAAGCTTGCGCACAATCTCGGAAAATATCTTTGCATTAAGAGCCAGTATTCCTCTCTCAATGATATCACCGTCGATGGAAGTCTCGATACCCAGCTCCATATCATTGGCCGTCAGCTTAATAACTTCTGTGGAAGCGTCTATAAGGATACATTCAAGAATTGGCATTGTCGTCTTAGAAGGAACTGCTTTTGATACAATACTTACTCCTTTTGCAAGATTCGTTTTTGTACAGATGATCTTCATGTGTTAATAACTCCTTTCGCTGTATGTGGAAAATGTAATCAGACGCGCGGAATACAGATTGATATTATATCGATTCCGCCTCCTTCTTATTAGGGACTGTGAATAAGATGATAACTGCTTCAAAGTCCGTTAAAATCAGGGGTTGTCCCTTTGGATAAGTCTGTTGGATATCCAAGGATGGAATGAAGAAAGTGTGGGAATAAAATTTGAGATCCTTAAGCTTTCTTTTACTTCCTTAAGGTTATTTCAACTTTCTTTCATATTCTTCAACATACTTATCAACAATCATACGGGATTTATCTTCTTCATTATTATGTTGACAGTGTTGTTTAAAGCTTCGTCCCTCTTAATGTCTTCTTCTATTTTCTTAATGCCGTGATTGATGGAAGCGTGGTCTTTTCCCCCAAGGAAAGCCCCGATTGCTTTCAGGGAAGTATCCGTCATCTGCCGGCACAGGTACATCACGATCTGTCTTGGAAGAACAATCTCTCTGTTTCTCTTTTTCCCTTTTAGGTCGTCAATCGAAATATTAAAATGCTCGGACACAATATCAATGATAAGTTCCGGGGTTACGGCACGATTGTCATCAGGAGATACCATATCCTTTAATGCTTCTGCTGCAAGAGGAATATCGATTGGTTTATTCTCAAGGTTGGATAGAGCTACCAGCTTATTAAGAGAACCCTCCAGCTCACGGATATTGGACTTAATATTTTTCGCTATATAATCCATAACCTCATCCGGAATATGATACTTTTCCAGACCGTCTAATTCCTCTTTTTTTCTTAAGATCGCCATTCTCGTCTCGTAGTCAGGAGAGGAGATATCAGCGATCAGTCCCCACTCAAAGCGGGTGCGCAGCCGTGCCTCAAGCGTCTCAATATCTTTCGGCGGTTTATCACTGGATATGATGATCTGTTTTCCTGATACATGGAGATGATTAAAAGTATGGAAGAACTCCTCCTGCGTACTTTCTTTTCCTATGATAAACTGAATATCATCAATGAGCAGCACGTCGTTGTTCCTGTACTTTTCCCGGAACTTTGTCATGGCAAGCTCACTGCCTGTCTTACCTGCCTTGAGGGCGTCGATCAGTTCATTGGTAAATGTCTCGCTTGTAACATAGAGTACATTTTTTGAAGGATCCTTCTCAAGGACAAAATGTGCGATCGAGTGCATAAGATGTGTTTTTCCAAGTCCTACTCCACCATAAATAAAAAGAGGATTATAGATCTCTCCGGGAGACTCTGCCACAGCCAGAGACGCCGCGTGGGCAAAATTATTGTTGTTTCCCACGACAAAGGTCTCAAACGTATATTTCGGATTTAGGTTTGCTTTTTCAAAGACAGCATTTGCCCTGCTCTTTTTCAAAACGCTTTCTTTTTTTTCATGAATTACAGTCTGGTTGTCAGTGACAAATACGACTTCATATTCGATTCCCGTTACTTCCGCGATACAGACCTTGAAGGGAAGAAGATATTTTTCTTCAATATGCTCTAGGCTGGCTCTTAATTTCACAAGAATATACACAGTGTCGTCTTTAACTTCATACACTGTGAGGGGAGCGATCCAAGTATTATAAGAAATGTTGGATGAACAGTACTCCAACTTCATCTTATTTAATATCTGATCCCAGCTTTGTTCTACAATATTCATTAAAAGTAACTCCTAATCAACAGAATAGAGAGATACTAAGGCAGAATCTCTCCATTACATTCTACATCAAAAAAGGATGTGAAGCAATCAAAATAATCTGTGTATAAGGTTATTCACACCCTTTAACGTTATTAAAATAAAATGTCTCTCCAGTAAAATATTTTTTATCTACATCTTATTTTGCAGTTATTTAATGCTTATCAACAAGTTATCCACATATTTTCCTGTTTTTTTCCTCACAGTGTGGATAAGTATAGGATAATTTATTGCATAAATATTTCTTTAAACCCCTGATTTTGCTTGACTTATAGGTGTTTTTTCTCTATAATTAAATGCGGCGTCTTTTCAGATTATTAAAGGCGCACAGGAAATTTTGTTAATTAAGGAATACTTTTTTAATAAAGTATCTCAGCCAAAGGGAGGTGTATTGGGGATGAAGATGACATTTCAGCCGAAGAAAAGATCAAGATCTAAGGTTCATGGTTTCAGGGCAAGAATGAGCACAGCAGGCGGAAGAAAAGTTTTAGCTGCCAGAAGAGCAAAAGGAAGAAAACAGTTATCAGCTTAGGCCGCATATATGTGGCCTTTTCTTCTATTTATAATTAAATATCCCGCGTGTTCCATCAGCCGGTGGAGAGCGGAAAAAGGAAGAGGAGACGGATGAAATTTTCCGAATCTTTAAAGAAAAATAAAGATTTCCAGAATGTGTATAAAAATGGAAAATCCCTCGCCAATAGCTGTCTTGTCATGTATGTGAAAGAGAATGGCCTTGGTAAGAACAGAGTAGGGATATCAGTCAGTAAAAAAGTAGGAAACAGTATTGTAAGGCACCGCCTGACGCGGTTGATCAGAGAAGGTTACAGACTGTCAGAAGAATATTTCCGGTGTGGAATAGATATGATTGTGATAGCAAGGACAAGTGCAAAGGAAAAAAATTATCATGAAATAAAGAGTGCACTGATCCACCTCGGAAAGCTTCATAAAATATATAAGCAGGACTGATGGTATCAGTCCTGTTAAAAAGGAAGTGGCGCAGATGAAACGAATCTTATTGTGGATGATTCGCTTTTACAGAAAGTATCTGTCCGGTCTTAAGAGATACAGCACATGTAAGTATTATCCCACTTGTTCCCAATATGGGATTGAGGCGATAGAAAAATACGGTGCCTTAAAAGGCGGAGGGCTTGCCCTGTGGAGGATCTTGCGCTGCAATCCATTTTCAAAAGGCGGATA
>ERZ1643251.5378-NODE-5378-length-10490-cov-6.064207_pt1 | contig 10490 bp, 8 predicted proteins | sample MGYA00579261_ERZ1643251 | MGnify/ENA primary metagenome ERZ1643251 (study PRJEB29033, sample SAMEA4952267) | chicken gut metagenome | biome: Broiler Chicken; feature: Gastrointestinal Tract; material: Caecum | place: Ireland | collected 2018 | study: Broiler...
ATAGGAAGCCCGCCCCTGCCGGGGGTTCATCTCGAACAGAACCGGCTCTCCCCGCGGGTCATATTTCAAGTCAAAATTGGCAAAACCGCGCCAACCACCGGTCTGCAACAGCGTGCGCAGTTCTTCCAGCAACGCCCCGTCCTGTCGGGCCGGTTCCAATAGCAGGGCTCCGTAGTTGCCCACCCCCTCGGGGGTGCGCTCCTGCAGCAGCACCTGCGCCTGTACCAGCCAGGGAACACTGCCGTCCCGGGCACAGTAGGCGTTGACCACGCTGAGGGCCGTGTCGGGACCGGGGATGTATTCCTGCAACAACAAATCCCCCCGATAACCCCCTGCCGCTACCTGCTGCACCACCTGCTCCAGCTCGGTTTGGCCTTGCACCAGATACACCTTGCGTTTGCCTGCAAACCGGCAGTTCCAGTAGGCCGGGGAATCCGCCGGCTTGACGATGACCGGCCAGCCGAAGGGCAGTGTCGGCAGCGGCATACCGGGCGCCAGGGTGATGCTTTGGGGGGTGCGCAGCCCCCGGGCCGCGCAGGCGGCGGCGAACCCTTTTTTGGTACCCAATGCCTGCACCACGCCGGGCGCAGGGCAGGCAAACCGATAGTAGGGCGCCAGCGCCTTGCGGCAGCGGGCCAGTTGCAGGGTATAACCGTCGGCGCAGGAAACCAGCAGGCAAACCTGATCCGGATGGGCCCGGGCAAAGGCCGTCAGCAGGCTTGTCAGGACCTCGTCCTCCTCCAGGCGGGGATTTTCCACCACCGCCCGGAACAACCGGCTGTGGGCCAGGGCAGGCAGCGCACGCTTGCAAAACGCCACGCTGCGCACCCGGTAACTTTCCCAAAAGCTGCGCGCCATGCCGTACACGTTGGCGTCCCCGCCCAAAAACACAGGCAAAACCCCAGCCACCGTCCTCACCCCCTTGTCTTAGTGTATGACAAAGGGGCTTGGCTATGCGCCGGGGTACGGAAATTTTGCAGGGCGTTTTTCTTGCCTGTATTCCCCATCCAAACCGGCAACCCGTGGTTGCCGTGGCCATTCTGCGCATACTATAAAGCAGTTTTAGGGGAAACGAGGGACACCAAATGTGTGGAATTGCGGGATTCATCAACGGCCGGGGAGATGCACAAAGCCCGGTACTGCAGGCGATGCTGGCGCGCATCGCCCACCGCGGCCCGGACGGTCAGGGCATTTTTGTGGACGGCCCGGCCGCCCTGGGGCACCGGCGGCTGGCCATCATCGATCTGGACGGCGGGCCCCAGCCCATGTTCAACGAGGACGGGCGCCTGGCGGTGGTTTTTAACGGGGAAATCTACAACTACCGGGAGCTGACTGCGGAACTGACGGATTCCGGCCATGTCTTTGCCACCCGTTCGGACACCGAAGTGCTGCTGCACGGCTGGGAACAGTGGGGCCCGGAACTGCTGCCCCGGCTGCGGGGGATGTTTGCCTTTGCCCTGTGGGACCGGGACACCCGGCAGTTGTTCTGTGCCCGGGACGCCTTTGGCATCAAGCCGCTGTACTACTACCGGGCTGACGACGGCACGCTGCTCTTTGCCAGCGAGATCAAGGCCTTTCTGGATCATCCCTCCTTCGAAAAGCAGCTCAACGAGCGTCAGCTGGAACTCTATCTGAGTTTTCAGTACTCCCCGGGGGAGGAGACGTTTTTCACCGGCGTCAAAAAACTGCTGCCCGGCCACTGGCTGCGTTTTGACGGCACAACCTTGCAGACAGGCGCCTGGTGGCAGACAGCCTTCACGCCGGAGGTATCCCCCACCCATTGGCCCGAAGCCATCGACGCCGTGCTGCAGGACAGTGTGGCTGCCCACAAGATTGCCGACGTGGATGTGGCGGGCTTTCTGTCCGGCGGGGTGGATTCCTCCTATCTCGCGGCACTGGCCCGGCCCGGACGCTGCTACACCATCGGCTATGCCGAACCGGGCTACGATGAGGCCATCGAAGCTGCCCGTCTGGCCGGGACCCTGGGCATCGAAAACCGGGTCCGGCGCATCACCCCCACAGAGTTCTGGGACGCCATCCCCGCTGTACAATACCATATGGACGAACCGCTGGCCGACGCCGCAGCGGTGGCCCTGTATTTTCTCAACGAAACCGCATCCCGGGAGGTGAAGGTCTGCCTGTCCGGCGAGGGAGCCGACGAATTTTTCGGTGGATACAACATCTACAAGGACCCCTTTACCGCCCGGTGGTACGACCGGCTGCCCGCGGGGCTGCGCCGAGTCGTGGGCTCGGTAGCCGAACGGTTGCCTGCCATACCGGGGGTGAATTTTCTGGTACGCCGCGCCCGGCCGCTGGACCAGCGGTACTACGGCACCACCGCCCTGCTGACCGAACGGCAAAAACGCCGCCTGCTGCGCCGATACCAGGGTATCGTGCAGCCCCGGGACCTGGCCCGTCCCTGCTGGCAGGCCAGCGCAGGCCTTGACCCGGTGACCCGGATGCAAACCTGCGATTTGCAGCTCTGGCTGCCCGGGGATATTCTGCTGAAAGCCGACAAAATGAGCATGGCCCATTCGCTGGAGTTGCGGGTGCCTTTTCTGGACCGGGAAGTCTTTGCCCTGGCCCGACGGCTGCCCGCCGAGACCAAAGCCGACGCCCAACGGACCAAAAAGGCCCTGCGCACCGCGGCGGCGCGGCACCTGCCCGCCGCCAGCGCCCAGCGCAAGAAGCGGGGGTTTCCCGTGCCGGTGCGGGACTGGCTGCGGGATCCCCGTTATGCCGCCCGGGTAGAAGCCGCCTTCCGCAGCCCGGCCGCTGCCCGGTTCTTTGACACGGACCGGCTGCATACACTGTTACGCCGGCATTTGCGGCGCCGGCAGGACAATTGGCGGCAGATCTTTTGCATCTACTGCTTTCTGGTTTGGTACGAACAGTTTTTTGGGAGGGATGCGGCATGAAACTGTGTGCCCTTTTGCCGGCCACCGACGGCATCCTGTTGCAGGGGGATCCCCGCACCGAGATCCGGGCCCTGTGCTATGATTCCCGGGCCGTGACCCCAGGGGCGTTGTTTGTCTGCCTGCCGGGTCTGCACACCGACGGCCATGCTTTTGCCGCCCGAGCGGCTGCGGCCGGGGCAGCGGGGATTGTCTGCGAACGGCTGCCGTCCGGTCTGCCCGCAGACCTGCCGGTGGTGCAGGTGACCCACAGCCGCCGGGCGCTGGCCCAACTGGCCATCCGGTTGTACGGAGCACCGGCCCGGGCCATGACGATGATCGGCATCACCGGCACCAAGGGCAAGACTACCACCGCCCATCTGATCGCCGCGGTGCTCACCGCCGCCGGACGCAGGGTGGGCCTCCTGGGCACCAACGGGGTCAGCTGGCCGGGGCATCGGGAAGCGCTGGACCACACCACCCCCGAGAGCAGCGACCTGCAGCGGCTGCTGCGCCGGATGGTGAACGCCGGCTGCGACGCCTGCGTGATGGAGGTGTCCAGCCTGGGGCTGAAGATGGACCGGGTAACCGGTATTGTGTACGACATCGGTGTGTTCACCAACCTGTCGCCCGACCACATCGGCCCCGGGGAGCACGCCAGCTTTGCGGAGTACCGCGCCTGGAAAAGCGTGCTGTTCCGGCGCTGTCGGGTGGGGGTGGTCAATGCCGACGACCCCCAGCTGCCGGCCATCCTGAACCAGCACAGCTGCCGGGTGGTGACCTATGGCATCGACCACCCGGCCCACTGGCGGGCGGAAGGGGCGATCGAATTGCTGCGTCGGACGGATTTTCTGGGGGTGGCGTTCACCGCCGCCGGGCCGGAGCAGCCCGCAGCCCGTTACGAGCTGGCCATGCCGGGGCGGTTCAGCGTTTACAATGCCCTGGCTGCCCTGGCGGTGGCCGGCGTACTACACCTGCCCGCCCCTGCAGTCCATGGGGGATTGGCCCGGGCTACGGTGACCGGTCGGGTGGAACCGGTGCCGCTGGGCACGCCCTACACGGTGATTCTGGACTACGCCCACAATGCCGCTGCAACCGAAAGCCTACTGACCACTCTGCGGGCCTACCACCCCACCCGGCTGGTGGCGGTGTTTGGCTGTGGCGGAGGCCGCAGTCGGGTACGGCGGTTCGGCATGGGGGCCGCCTGCGCCCGGCTGGCGGATTTTTGCATCCTGACCGAGGACAACAGCCGGGGCGAACCGCTGGCCGACATCCTGGCGGACATCCGCACCGGCATGCAGCAGGGCGACCCCGCCACCCCTTTTGTGGAAATTTCCGACCGGCGGCAGGCACTGTATTATGCCCTGGACCATGGTCTGCCGGGGGAAATCATTGCCATTCTGGGCAAGGGACACGAAACCACCCTGCAACGTGGCAACGAGACACTGCCCTTCTGCGAGCGGGAGATTTTGCTGGACTACATGAAACACAAAAAGAAATGACAAACGGGAGACACCGTGGGGTGCCTCCCGTTTGTTTTATGCCTTTTGCAAAGCCGCCAGCTCCGCTGCAGTCAGTTCCCGCCATTGGCCGGGGGCCAGGGCCGGGTCCAGCGCCACAGCGCCAATGGCTTCCCGGTGCAGGGCATTGACGCCCGCCCCGTAGACGCCAAACATCCGCTTGATCTGGTGGTAGACCCCCTGGTGCAGCCTGACCCGCACCTCGCAGGGGTCCTCCCCCGCCGGTTCCACCTCCGCCGGGGCCAGCCGTTGCCCGTCCGCCAGGGTGACCCCCGCCGCAAAGCCGGCGCGCATGGCCTCGGTGAGAGGGGTATCCAGCGTAACCCGGTACTGTTTGGTCACATGGTGGGCCGGGGACAACAGATCATGGGCCAAGGCACCGTCGTCGGTGAGCAGCACAAAGCCGGTGCTGGTCTTGTCCAGCCGCCCCGCCGGAAACAGTGCCCGCCGGGGGAAGTCCGCCGCCACCAGGTCCACCACCGTGGTGTCCCGTTTGTCCCGGCTGGCGCTGACCACCCCCTCGGGTTTGTTCAGCATAATATAGACATATTTTTGGCAGACGCCGCCCAGCGGGCTACCGTCCACCGCCACGGAGGCGTCTTCGGCCACCTGGGTGTCGGCCTTGCGGCAGACCACACCGTTCACCGCCACCCGGCCCTTGGTGATGGCCTTACGGCTTTCGCTGCGGGTCAGACCGGTACGCTCCGACAGGTATTTGTCCAACCGCATCATGCGCCGTGCTCCTGGGTGATGGCCGCCGTCTTGCCCCGGGAGGCCTTGATCAGATCCGCGGGCACACACTCGATCTGGGTGCCGATCCGCCCGCCGGACACCAGCATGGTGGGCTGGTCGAGGCAGCTCTCATCAAAAACGGTGACATACTGCTTTTTCATCCCCACCGGGCTGCACCCGCCCCGGATATACCCGGTGACCTTGTTGATATCCGCCACATGGATCATGGCCACGCTCTTGACACCGGCGGCCTTGGCAGCCTTTTTGAGGTCCAGTTCAGCCAATACAGGCACCACAAACACATAATAGTTGCGGTCCGCCCCCTGGGTGACCAGCGTCTTGAACACCCGGTCCGGGTCCTGGCCGGTCAGTTTTGCCACTGTGGCGCCGTCGACGGCCTGCCCTTCCTCGTGGGGATACTCATGCGCCGTATAGCTGATTTTGGCGCGTTCCAGCATCCGCATGGCGTTGGTTTTTGCTTCTTTTCCCATAAGAATCCCTCTTTTGCATCTCGTGTCGGCCCCTATTATAAGCCGCAGGAAAAAAATCTGCAAGGGGGGCTTGACTTCAACGCTTTAAAGTGTTAAAATCCCGGTATTGACAAAAATCCACTGCACAGGAGATACCACCATGATCATCGTCTTAAAACAGAACGCCCCCGCCGACCAGGTTGCCAGCTTTTGCGCCGAACTGCGCGGCATGGGGTTTGAAATCAACGATTCCACCGGCCACGACACCCACATTCTGGGCCTCATCGGTGACACCAAAGCCCTGGCGGAAAGCTGGGTGCTGGCCAACCCGGTGGTGGACACCTGCCGCCGGGTCAGCGAGCCCTACAAAAAGGCCAACCGCAAGTTCCACCCCGACGACACGGTGGTGGATGTGGGCGGCCACAAGATCGGCGGCGGGTTCTTTGCGGTGATGAGCGGCCCCTGCAGTGTGGAAGGACGCGACCAGATCATCGGCATTGCCAAGCGGGTGAAGGACGCCGGGGCCAGCATCCTGCGGGGCGGTGCTTTCAAGCCCCGTACCAGCCCCTACAGTTTCCAGGGGTTGCGGGCCGAAGGGCTGGAGCTGCTGCAGGAAGCCCGGGCCGTGACCGGCCAGCCCATCGTCACCGAGCTGATGAACAACGAGCATATTCCCCTTTTCCTGGACGCCAAGGTGGACATGATCCAGATCGGTGCCCGGAACATGCAGAACTTTGAGCTGCTGAAGGCCGTGGGCAAGCTGAAGGTGCCGGTGCTGCTCAAACGCGGCCTTTCCTCCACGCTGGAAGAACTGGTCATGAGTGCCGAGTACATCATGGCGGAGGGCAACCCCAACGTGGTACTCTGCGAGCGGGGCATCCGCACCTTCGAAACCAGCATGCGCAACACGCTGGACATTTCTGCCGTGCCCATGCTGAAAAAGATGACCCATCTGCCGGTAGTCATTGACCCCAGCCACGCGGCCGGCATGGCCTTTATGGTACCGGCTCTGGCCCAGGCGGCGGTGGCCGTGGGGGCGGACGGCCTGATGATCGAGACCCACAACGACCCGGCCAAGGCCAAGAGCGACGGTGCCCAGAGCCTGACCCCCGACCAGTTCGACGCCCTGATGGGAGTGCTCCGGCCGGAACTGGAATTTTTCGGCAAGACCCTCAACTGAACCAAAAAGCGGACGGCTGATGCCGTCCGCTTTTTATGTATTTTACAGCGTTGCCGCCGCCAGGATCCACTGCAGAACATTCAGCGTCAGCACAAAAAAGACGATACCCCAGACCAGCCGCTTGAGGGAAAGACCGTTCTTTTGTTGGCTGCCCAAAGGCGCCCGCCCGGTCAGCTTGCGCTGGTAAAGGGGGTGCACCTTATCCCGAGGCGGTTGTTCCGGGCGGGACTGGGAAGGGGATGTCAGCCGCACCCGGTGCAGGATTTTTTCGCCGTTGACCTCGTGGGTGTGGGCCGATTCCCCGCGCAGGGTATAGCGCTTTTCGGTGGGATAGGGCATTCCGCAATCCTGGCAGCGGCCATCGATGATTTTTCCACCGCAAAGGCTGCATTTTTCCATGGGGGACCTCCTTTTTTCTTGTTTATTCCTGCTGCGCCGCACGATGGGCCGCCGTCTTGCGGTGCATGGCCTCCGAGGAGACCGTCATCACCACCAGCGCCACCAACAGATACCAGGGGAACAAGCCGATGGTGATGTGCTGGGCCAACAACCCGAAAAGCGGCGGCAGCAGTGTGGTGCCCACATAGGCGGCAGCCATCTGCACCCCGGTCATGGACATGCTCAGGTTGCGCCCGAAGTTGGCCGGGGTTTCGTGGATGATGCTGGGATAGATGGGGGCACACCCCAGGCCCACGATGATCAACCCTGCAAAAAGCAGCGTATGCCCCGCCGGCAGGAAGATCAGCACCACCCCCAGCAGGATCACCGCCTGGCCGCCGCGGATCATCTGGTGGTCGTTGAATTTCATGGTCAGGAACCCGCTGAAGAAACGGCCCACCGTGATGCCCAGATAGAACAGGCTGGCCCACCCCGCCGCGGTCTGGGCATCGATGCCCCGCAGCAGCGTGCAGTAGCTGGCCGCCCACATGCCGGCGGTGGCCTCCACTGCCGAATAGCAGGCAAAGCTGATCATCACTTCCGGCACACCGGGAATGCGCAGCAGCTGGGGCAGTGTGCGGTGTTCCGGGGTGACCCCCACCCCGGCGCCGTCCTCCTCCGGGCGCTTCCATAGGGGCAGGCTGAACAGCAGCAGTGCGGTCAGCACCACCTGCAAAAGCGAGATCACCCGGTAGCCGCTCTGCCAGGAGCCGGCCGCCAGCGCCCGTCCCATGATCATCGGCCCCACACTGGCGCCGATGCCCCACATGCAGTGCAGCCAGCTCATGTGGCGGCTCTGGTAGTGCAGCGCCACATAGTTGTTGAGGGCCGCGTCCACACTGCCCGCGCCCAGGCCGTAGGGCACCGCCCACAGGCAGAGCTGCCAGAACGCCGTGCAGGTGGAAAAGCCGAAGAGCGCCACGGCCGTCAGCGCCACGCTGCCGGCCGTGACCTTGCCGGTTCCCAGGCGTCCGTTGAGCCGGTCACTGGCCAAGCTGGAGACGATGGTGCCCGCCGAGATGATCATGGACACCGCCCCCGCCCAGGACAGGCCCGCCCCCAGGGGCTGGTACATGCTGGGCCAGGCGGCCCCCAGCAGCGCATCGGGCAGGCCCAGACTGATGAACGCCAGGTAGATGACCGGCAACAAAAGTGAAACCATATCTTCCTCTTCTCTCTGTTTCGTTTGGTCTGATTATACCACGGCGCTGCCCGGCACGGTACCGGTTTCCCCTATTTTTTTATCGGTTGTACAAAAACAAAAAACACGCAGCGGCCGCACAACCGCTGCGTGTTTGGGTTTCAGCGCGTTATTTCAGCACAGCGCCCTGGTTGGCGCTGGTGACCAGCCGCGCATACCGTGCCAGCCAACCCGTCTTGACGTTGGGTTCCGGCTGGACGTAGGCCGCCTTGCGGCGCGCCAGTTCCTCGTCCTCCACGGCGAGGTGGATCGACGCGTTGGGGATGTCGATCTCGATGGTATCTCCCTCTTTGACCAAACCGATGGGACCGCCCGAGGCAGCCTCCGGAGAAACGTGACCGATGGCGGCGCCGCGGCTTGCGCCGGAGAACCGCCCGTCGGTGATCAGTGCCACGGTGGTGTCCAGTTTCATGCCCGCCAGCGCACTGGTGGGATTGAGCATTTCCCGCATGCCGGGGCCGCCCTTGGGGCCCTCGTACCGAATAACCACCACATCGCCGGGATGGATCTGCCCGGCATAGATGGCGGCAATGGCTGTCTCTTCACTGTCGAACACCCGGGCAGGACCGCTGTGGACCTGCATTTCCGGGGCCACCGCGCTGCGCTTGACCACACAACCGTCGGGGGCGATGTTGCCCCACAGGATCTGCAAGCCGCCGGTGGCGCTGTAGGGGTTGGTGATGGGCCGGATGGCCTTCTCGTTGAGGATTTTCGCCCCCGCGATGTTCTCGCCCAATGTCTTGCCGGTGACGGTGGGAACATCCAGATCCAGCAGCCCGGCCTTGGCCAGCTCGGCCTGCACGGCCGGGATGCCGCCCGCCTCGTACAGGTCTGGCATATGGGTTGGCCCCGCCGGGGCCAGATGGCAGAGATTGGGCGTCTTGGCGCTGATCTCGTTGAAGAGCTTCAGGTCGATGGGCACGCCTGCCTCCTGGGCAATGGCCAGCAGATGCAGCACCGTGTTGGTGGAGCACCCCAGCGCCATGTCGCAGGTCAGGGCGTTGCGCAGGCTGCGCTCGTTGATGATCTGGCGGGCGGTCACGCCGCGGTTGACCAGGTCCATGACGGCCATGCCGGCGTGTTTGGCCAGCTGCAGCCGTTTGGCATAGACGGCGGGAATGGTGCCGTTGCCGGGCAACGCAATGCCGATTGCCTCGCACAGGCAATTCATGCTGTTGGCGGTGTACATGCCGGAGCAGGAACCGCAGCCCGGGCAGCAGTTGCAGGTGCAATCCTCCAGCTGCGCGTCATCGATGAGGCCCGCCTTGTAGGCGCCCACGGCCTCGAACATCTTGGAAAGGCTGACCTCCTCGCCGCCGTAACGGCCGGCCAGCATCGGCCCGCCGGAACAGACGACGGCCGGCACGTCCAGCCGGCAGGCCGCCATGAGCATGCCGGGCACGATCTTGTCGCAGTTGGGCACCAGCACCAGACCGTCCAGCTGGTGGGCCATATACATGGTCTCCACGCTGTCACAGATCAGTTCCCGGCTGGCCAGGGAATACTTCATGCCCACATGCCCCATGGCGATGCCGTCACAGACACCGATGGCGGGCATGAGGATCGGGGTACCGCCGGCCATCCGCACACCGGCCTTGACGGCATCCGCGATTTTGTCCAGGTTCATATGCCCGGGCACGATTTCGCTGTAGGCGGACACCACACCGATGAGCGGGCGGTCCAGTTCCTCCGGCGTGTAGCCCAGCGCGTAGAACAGGCTGCGGTTGGGCGCCCGTTCAGGGCCCTTTTTGACGTTATCGCTGTTCATTGGTCTTATCTCCCTTACATTGGGTGGATGCATCCGGCCGGGGCGGGGCGGCGCACATTCCGCCCCGCAGCCGAACGGCAGAACCGGGTTCTGCTTACTTCTTCAGCCAGCTCATCATCTGGCGCAGTTCCTTACCCACTTTCTCGATGAGGTGCTCGGACTGCATACGGCGCTGGGCCAGGAAGTGGACCTTGCGGCCGCCGTTGGGGCTCATCTCGGTGAGGAACTCGGAGGCGAAGGTGCCGTCCTGGATCTCGGTCAGGACCTTCTTCATCTCCTTGCGGGTC
>ERZ1643251.5379-NODE-5379-length-10489-cov-7.721679_pt1 | contig 10489 bp, 7 predicted proteins | sample MGYA00579261_ERZ1643251 | MGnify/ENA primary metagenome ERZ1643251 (study PRJEB29033, sample SAMEA4952267) | chicken gut metagenome | biome: Broiler Chicken; feature: Gastrointestinal Tract; material: Caecum | place: Ireland | collected 2018 | study: Broiler...
CCAGATGATCGCCATGCGCTACGGCACCGTGCCCATCGTCCGGGAGACCGGCGGGCTGAAGGACACCGTCCACCCCTACGAGGCCTGGTGCGGCGCGGGCAACGGCTTCACCTTCGCCGACTACAACAGCGGCGACATGCTCTACGTCATCCGGCAGGCGGTGGACCTGTACTACAACAACCCCAGCGCCTTCAAGGGCCTGCGGAAGACCGGAATGACGGAGGACTTCAGCTGGAGCCGCAGCGCCCAGTCCTACAACGAGATCTATCAGTCGATCCGCTCATAGCGGCCGCGGCATGAAGAGCCCGGCGGGGGTGTGTCTTCTGGATGCGCCCCCGCTTTATCCTGCATCAAAAACGAGGAGAATAACGCCATATGGAAAACTACACCAAGGAGTCCATGAAGCAGGCCATCTGCGACAAGCTGCGCCTGAACTTCGGCTGCACCGTGGAGGAGGCCACCGAGGCAAACGTGATGAAGGCCTGCGCCATGGTACTGCGGGACCGGATGAGCGCCAACGCGGTGGAGACCCGCAGCAAGGTCCGCAAGGAGAAGCTGCGGCAGGTCCACTATATGTCCCTGGAGTTCCTGATGGGCCGGAGCCTGATGAAGAACGCCTACAACCTGGGGGTGCTCCAGCCCATGCGGGAAGCCCTGGAGGACCTGGGGTTCAAGCCCTCCCACATTTTCGACATGGAGCCCGACGCGGGGCTGGGCAACGGCGGCCTGGGCCGCCTGGCCGCCTGCTACCTGGACAGCCTGACCACCCTGGAGATCCCCGCCTGCGGCTACTCCATCTGCTATGAGCTGGGCCTGTTCCGGCAGAAGATCGTGGACGGCCAGCAGGTGGAGCTGCCCGACAACTGGAAGGACCAGGGCGACGCCTGGATCATCCCCAGGCCCGACGAGGTGGAGGAGGTCCACTTTGGCGGAACCCTCCGGGAGTTCTGGGCCGACGACTACCTGCACATCGTCAACGAGGGGTACACCCGGGTGCTGGCCATCCCCTGCGACATGTCCATCGCCGGCTACGACACCAAGCACACCAACACCCTGCGGCTGTGGGACGCCAAGAGCCCCAGCCCCATCGACATGAGCCTGTTCAGCCAGGGCGAGTATCTGAAGGCCAGCGAGGAGGAGGCCATGGCGGAGGTCATCGCCAAGGTCCTCTACCCCGAGGACAACCACCGGGAGGGCAAGAGCCTGCGCCTGAAGCAGCAGTACTTCTTCGTCTCCGCCACGGTCCAGTCCATCGTCCGCCGGCACATCCAGACCTACGGCACCCTGACCAACTTCCACGAGAAGAACGTCATCCAGATCAACGACACCCACCCCGCCCTGGTGATCCCCGAGCTCATGCGCATCCTCATGGACGACGCGGGCCTGGACTGGGACACCGCCTGGCACATCACCGTCAACTCCGTGGCCTACACCAACCACACCGTGCTGGCCGAGGCCCTGGAGCGCTGGCCCCAGGAGCTGATGCAGTCCCTGCTGCCCCGGATCTGGCAGATCCTCTGCGAGATCGCCCGCCGCTGGCAGGCCAAGGTGGAGGCCTTCTACCACGACGAGGCCAAGGTGCGGAACATGGCCGTCATCTGGGGCGGCGAGGTGCGCATGGCCAACCTGTGCATCGCCGGCGGCATGGCCGTCAACGGCGTCAGCGCCCTCCACAGCGACATCCTCCGCCACGACGTGTTCAAAGAGGCCTACGGCATGGAGCCGGAGAAGTTCAAAAACGTCACCAACGGCATCGACCACCGCCGGTGGCTGGCGGAGATCAACCCCGGTCTGGACAAGCTGATCCGGGACCTGTGCGACGGCGACGAGTACCTCCTCCGCCCCGGCCAGGCCCTGCCCAAGCTGGACGCCTATGCCGACGACAAGGAGGTCCTGCTGCGCCTGGAGCAGATCAAGCACGCCAACAAGCTCACCTTCGCCAAGTGGGCAAAGAAAAACCAGGGTGTGATCCTCAACACTGACGCCATCTTCGACGTCCAGGTGAAGCGGCTCCACGAGTACAAGCGGCAGCTGCTCAACGCCATGCACATCATCCACCTCTACCTCCAGCTCCGGGACAACCCCAACATGGACATGCGGCCCCACACCTTCCTCTTCGGCGCCAAGGCCGCCCCGGGCTACGCCGTGGCCAAGCGGATCATCCGCCTGATCAACTCCATGGCCAACCAGATCAACAGCGACCCGGTGTGCAAGGACCGGCTGCAGGTGTTCTTCCTGGAGAACTACCGTGTGTCCATGGCGGAGGTGCTCATGCCCGCCAGCGAGGTCAGCCAGCAGATCTCCACCGCCGGCAAGGAGGCCAGCGGCACCGGCAACATGAAGTTCATGATGAACGGCGCCCTCACCGTGGGCACCCTGGACGGGGCCAATGTGGAGATGCACGAGGTGCTGGGAGACGAGAACATGTTCCTCTTCGGCCTGAAGACCGAGGAGGTCAAGGAGATGCGGGACACGGGCTACAACCCCTACCGCCTCTACAGCCGGGACCCCGCCCTGCACCGGGTGCTGGATCAGATCAGCAACGGCTTTTCCGACGGCGTGCGCTACGACGACCTGGTGGAGCGGCTCCTCTTCGGCAGCGGCTCCCCCGCCGACGAGTACATGCTCCTGGCGGACTTCGCCTCCTACTGCGCCGCCGAGCGGCGGATGGTGGAGACCTACGCCGACCGGGAGACCTGGAACCGGATGAGCCTGCACAACATCGCCCGCTCCGGCATCTTCGCCGCCGACCGGTCCATCGCCGACTACGCCGACACCATCTGGCACGTGCCCTACAAGAAGTAAGCCCCGCCGGCCCCTGGGACTGGCCGCGGAAAATCATGAAAAAAGCGTGAACTTTCCCGGAAAACGGCCCCCCGCTCTTGCGGCGGGGCCGTTTTTATGCTAAACTATGCTGGTTATCACGGACAAATCGGGAAAAACAACGCTTTTCCTTACAGACCAAGGAAGTAAGAGGGATCAACTATGGAAATCACACAGGGCGCCCGGTTCGACAGCATGGGCCTCAGCCAGGAGATGCTCCGGGCGCTGGAGAAAAAAGGCTACGAGGTATCCACCCCCATCCAGGCGGGGTGCATCCCCCCCATGATGGACTGGCAGGACGTCACCGCCAAGGCCCCCACCGGCACCGGCAAGACCTTCGCCTTCGGCATCCCCATCATCGAGCACATCGACCCGGAGAGCGAGGCGGTCCAGGCGGTGATCCTGGCCCCCACCCGGGAGCTGGCCATGCAGATCACCGGGGAGATGCGGGACCTGGCCCAGTTCAAGCCCGGCATCCGTCTGGTCTGCCTCTATGGCGGCCAGCCCATCGGCAAGCAGATCGACACGCTGAAGAAGCGGCCCCAGATCGTGGTGGCCACCCCCGGCCGTCTGGGAGACCACATGAAGCGGCGGACCGTCCGCATCGACACCGCCCAGACCGTTATCCTGGACGAGGCGGACCGGATGCTGGACATGGGCTTCATCCACGAGGTGACCCGGCTCCTGGACCACATGAAAAACCGGAAGAACCTGGGGCTCTTCTCCGCCACCATCAGCCGGGAGGTCATGGACATCGCCTGGGTCTACCAGCGGGACCCGGTGGAGATCACCGTCCGGCCCGACGAGGAGAACAAGCCCGACATCCTCCAGTACAAACTGGAGGTGCCTATGAACCAGAAGGTGGACGCGCTGCAGAAGATCCTGGACCAGGAGCAGTACGACCGGGCCATGGTCTTCTGCAACACCAAGGGCAACACCGAGCGGGTGGCCAAGCTCCTGCAGATGCGGGGAGTGGACGCCCAGTGCATCCACGGGGACATCCCCCAGGAGAAGCGGGAGAAGGTCATGGCCAAGTTCCGCCGGGGGGAGCTGCGGGTCTTCGTGGCCACCGACGTGGCCGCCCGGGGCATCGACGTGGACGACGTGGACGCGGTGTTCAACTACGACGTGCCCGACGAGAACGAGTACTACGTCCACCGCATCGGCCGCACCGGCCGGGCCAAGCGCCACGGGGTGGCCTACACCTTCGTGTCCGACTACCCGGGTCTGGTGCGCCTGGAGAACATCGCCAAGCACACCCGAAACGACATCAAGTCCGTCAAGTTTGACGAGTCCGGCCGCCTGGCCGCCGACAACGGCTGAGGGCGGACGGGAAACCAAAAGGAGTACGTACCCATGCAGAAAAAGCACTGCCCCCTCCTGGCCCTGCTGCTGGCCCTGGCCATGGTCCTGACCGCCTGCGGCCAGGACCAGAACACCGGAAGCCAGGGGGAGGACGGAGAGGGGGACCTCTTTACCGTCACCGCCGCCGTCTCCGGGGCCCAGGACACCCTGGACCCCGGAGCGAGCACCGCTCAGGGCGGCGAGACCATCCTCTTCCACCTCTATGAGAACCTGATGCGCTGGAGTGACGGCGGGGACGGCCACGCCGTCCTCTCCCCCGGCCAGGCGCTGAGCTATGAGGTGGAGACCGACTACGCCGGCAACGCCACCTACACCTTCACCCTCCGCCAGGGCATCCAGTGGTCCGACGGGGAGGCGGTCACCGCCCAGCTACGATCAGGTCCAGGAGACCGGGGATCCCTCCCTGCTGGCGGTGTCCGCACCTGACGACGGCACCTTTGTGGTGACCCTGAACGGCAGCCCCGCCTACTTCCTGGAGGAGCTGTGCGCCGGGGCCTACACCATGCCGGTCCGTGAGGACCTGATCAGCGGCGGGTCCCTGGCCGACGGCTCCGTCACCAACGGGGCCTATACGGCCACCTCCCTCTCCAGCCGGGAGGTGGAGCTCACCCGCAGCGAGACCTACTACGACAGCGCCGCCGTGGGTCCCGACGTGCTGCGGTTCGTCACCGTCGGGGACAGCGAGAGCGACTACGAGGCCTATCTGGCCGGGGAGCTGGATCTGATCCAGGATCTGCCGGCATCCGTTCTCCAGGAATTGGAGAGCACGGGGACATGGCTGCCGGAGGCGGTCACCGCCACCTACGCCGTGGTCCTCAACACCCAGCAGCCCCCCTTTGACGACGTCAACGTCCGCCAGGCCTTCCGCCTGGCGGTGGACACCCAGGCTCTGGTGGACGCCCTGGGGGATCTGACCGCCCGGGCCGCCGTAGGCCTGATCCCCTACGGCGTCACCGACTACGGCCAGCACGAGGAGGCGGCGGAGGAGGAACCCGCCGTGCCGGACCCCAACGCCGCCCCCGTCCAGGAGACCCCGGAGCCCCAGTGGGATTTCCGCATCCACAGCCAGGAGCTGGTGACCCTGCCGGAGAGCGGCAGCTATGAAGAGAATTGCCTCCAGGCCCAGGCACTTATGGCCCAGGCGGGCTACGCCGGCGGCGGCAGCTTCCCGGTGGTGGAGTACCTCTACGTGGAGTCCGACGCCGGCCGGGCCGTGGCCCAGGCCCTCCAGTCCATGTGGCAGGAGCAGCTGGGGGTGACGGTGACCGTCCGGGGCGTGAGCCAGGAGGAGTATGACGCCGCCCTCTCCCCCGCCCAGCCGGCGGAGGGCGAGGAAGCGGCCGGCGGCGAGGAGGCCGGGAGCGCCGTCCCCGCCTTCCAGATGGCCGGACAGCTCCTCACCGCCCAATACAGCGACGCGGAGGCCCTCCTCGCCCAGTGGTACACCGGCCACGAGAACAATCTGTCCGGCTACAGCAGCGACGCCTTCGACATCCTGCTGGACTCCGCCCGGGCCGCGGTCTCCCCCGACGCCCGGGACGCCTACCTCCACGACGGGGAGGCGATCCTGCTCAACGACGCCCCGGTGATCCCCCTGTACTACCTGGGGGGCAGCTACCAGCTCCGGGATGGCCTCACCGGCCTGTACCGGGCGCCGGACGGGGTATACTTCCTGTCCGCCGTAACGGAGGCGGCCTGATCTCCAAGCGTGCCCAGGCGGCAGCGGCCCTTCCCTCGCCGCTGCCGCCTGATTTCATAAGGCGCCGCGCCCGAGCTGTTGCATCTGCAATAGCCCGGGGAGCCGCCTTCTGCTATACTGACATTGTAGATATTTTAACACTCATGGTTTTGGGGACCATTCAACAATCTGGGAACAAGAAACACTCTGTCAAACACCGACAAAAGGAGGAGCAATGTCTATGACTGGCTGTGAGAGCTGCTACGACCGCAACACCTGTCCCAGCGCGGACAAGCCCATGGAGGAGTACATCCGCCGCCTGCCCCGGGAGACCTCCCACCACCGGGTGGCCACCCAGGCCACCAAGTGCGGCTTCGGCCTGCAGGGGGTATGCTGCCGCCTGTGCGCCAACGGCCCCTGCCGCGTCACCCCCGACGCCCCCCGGGGCATCTGCGGGGCCAACGCCGACACCATCGTGGCCCGGAACTTCCTGCGGATGGTGGCCGCCGGCTCCGGCTGCTACATCCACATCGTGGAGAACACCGCCCGGCAGCTCCGGGACACCGGCCTCCACCACGGGAAGATCCGCAGTGAGAAAGCCCTGGACCACCTGGCGGAAAAGCTGGGGGTCACCGGAACGGACAAGTGGGACAAGGCCGTGAAGGTGGCGGAGCTGGTGCTCAGTGACCTGTACCGGCCGGAGTATGAGCCCATGGAGCTGGTGGAGAAGCTGGCCTACGGCCCCCGGGTGGAGCAGTGGAAGAAGCTGGGGATCATGCCCGGCGGCGCCAAGGGCGAGGTATTTTTGAACATCGTCAAGACCTCCACCAACCTGTCCTCCGACCCGGTGGAGATGATGCTCTCCTGCCTGCGCCTGGGCATCTCCACCGGCGTGTACGGCCTGATGCTCACCAACCTCCTCAACGACGTGGTCCTGGGGGACCCGGTGATCCGTCCCGCCCCGGTGGGCATGAACGTCATCGACCCGGACTACATCAACATCCTCATCACCGGCCACCAGCACTCCCTGTTCACCTACATCCAGGACCGGCTCACCGACGAGGACGTCGTGGCCAAGGCGCAAGCCGCCGGGGCCAAGGGCTTCAAGCTGGTGGGCTGCACCTGCGTGGGCCAGGACCTCCAGCTCCGGGGCGCCCACTACACGGAGATCTTCGACGGCCACGCCGGCAACAACTACATCTCCGAGGCGGTCCTCTCCTCCGGCGCCATCGACGCGGTGCTCTCCGAGTTCAACTGCACCCTGCCGGGCATTGAGCCCATCTGCGAGGAGCTGAAGATCAAGCAGATCTGCCTGGACGTGGTGGCAAAGAAGGCCAACGCCGAGTACATCCCCTACAACTACGACACCCGGGAGGCCGACGGCGAGCGGATCATCGACGAGATCATCGCCGCCTACACCGCCCGACGGGGCACCGTGCCCATGAACCTCTTCCCCGACCACGGCAACAAGAACACCCTTACCGGCGTCAGCGAGGGGAGCCTGAAGGACTTTTTGGGCGGCAGCTGGAAGCCCCTCATCGACCTCATCGCCGCCGGGAAGATCAAGGGCCTGGCCGGGGTGGTGGGCTGCTCCAGCGTGGCCTACGGCCACGACACCCTGACGGTGGCGCTGACGAAGGAGCTCATCGCCCGGGACATCCTGGTCCTCACCGCCGGGTGCTCCTCCGGCGGCCTGGAGAACGTGGGGCTCATGACCCCCGAGGCCGCGGAGCTGGCGGGCCCCAACCTGAAGGCTGTGTGCAAGGAGCTGGGCATTCCGCCGGTGCTGAACTTCGGCCCCTGCCTGGCCATCGGCCGGCTGGAGATGGTGGCCACCGAGATCGCCGGGGAGCTGGGCGTGGATCTGCCCCAGCTGCCCCTGGTCCTCTCCGCCGCCCAGTGGCTGGAGGAGCAGGCGGTGGCCGACGGCGCCTTCGCCCTGAGCCTGGGCCTGCCCCTGCACCTGGGCGTGCCCCCCTTCATGACCGGCAGCAAGCTGGTGACCAAAATTCTCACCGAGGACATGGTAAATCTCACCGGCGGGCAGGTCATCGTGGACCCTGACGGCGTCTCCGCCGCGGACAAGCTGGAGGCCATCATCCTGGAGAAGCGCCGGGCCCTGGGCCTGTAAGGAGGTGGCGGGATGAAACGGATCTTTATCGACCCCGCCAAGTGCGACGGGTGCAAGAACTGCTCCGTGGCCTGCATGGAGGCCCACCGCCGGGACGGCGGCCAGGGGGTGTACACCCTGGACCTGACGGACCCGGAGAACGTCTCCCGCAACCGCATCATCGCTGACGGCCTGGGGGGCTACAAGCCCATCTTCTGCCGCCACTGCGACGTCCCCGACTGCGCCGGGGCCTGCATGTCCGGCGCGCTGTATAAAAATATGGAAAACGGCCTGGTGGAGTATGACGAGGACAAGTGCGCGGCATGCTACATGTGCGTCATGAGCTGCCGCTACGGGGTGCCCGCCATCTCCCCGGACCGGAAGCGGATGATCAAGTGCGACTTCTGCGTCCACCTGGAGGAGGGCCCCGCCTGCGTGCGGGCCTGCCCCAAGAAGGCCATCGAAGTGAGGGAGGTGTAAGGGAAATGGAGCGTTACGTCATCATCGGCGCCGGCGCCGCCGGCATCTCCGCCGCCCAGGTGCTGCGGGACTTCAAGCCCCAGGCGGTGATCACCGTCATCTCCATCGACCAGCACGTCCACTCCCGCTGCATGCTCCACAAGTTCCTGGGCGGGGAGCGGGACATCCCCGGCATCAGCTTCGTCAGCCAGGACTTCTTTGACAAGAACGACATCGTCCACATCCCCTGCGAGCGGGTGGACCGGATCGACACGGCGGAAAAGACCGTCTGGTTCGGCGAGGGCTTCTCCGCCCCCTACGACAAGCTCCTCATCGCCACCGGCGCGGGGTTCTTCATCCCCCCCATCCCCCACTTCCGGGAGGCCCCCAACGTCTTCGGCTTCCGGGATCTCAGCGACGCGCTGAAGATCGACGGGGCCCTGGCCCGGGGCAAGCGGGTGTTTATCGTGGGCTCCGGTCTGGTGGGTCTGGACGCCGCCTCGGCCCTGTGCCACCGGGGGGCGGAGGTGACCATCGCGGAGATGGCCGACCGGGTCATGCCCCTGCAGACCGACGACTATGCCGCCGGGGTGTACCAGAAGGTGTTTGAGGACCAGGGCTGCCGCTTCCTCCTGGGCGCCGGCGCCGCCGACGCCGTGGTGGACGAGGCGGGAAACATCACCGAGGTCATCATGTCCACCGGGGAGCACATCCCCTGCGACTTCATCGTCATGGCCGCCGGGGTCCGGCCCCGGATCGAGCTGGCCCAGGCCAGCGGCATCGCCGCGGACCGCGCCATCACCGTGGACGACCACCTGCGGACCTCCGCCCCGGACGTCTACGCCGCCGGGGACTGCACCGGGCTGTCCGGCGTGTGGCCCGACGCCATGGAGCAGGGCAAGGTGGCCGCCCGGAACATGGCGGGCATCGACGAGGCCTACGAGAAGCCCTACCCCTTCAAGAACACCAGCAACTTCTTCGGCGTCACCATGCTGTCCGTGGGGCGGCTGGACCAGACCGAGGGGGCGGAGGTCATCGTCCACCACAGCCCCAAGGAGTACAAGAAGGCCATCGTCAAGGACGGGAAGCTCACCGGCTACCTGAGCCTGGGGAACATCTCCAACAGCGGGCTGTACCTCCACCTCATCAAAAACGGCGTCGACGTCAGCGGCAAGCTGGACCACATCTTCCGCTTGACCTTCGCCGACTTCTACGGCATCAACGAAAAGAACGGCGAGTACGTGTACACTGTTTAAGGCTACTGTTCACGGCGCGGGGCGGTGCCCCGCGCCGTCAGTGTGTCAAAAAAGCCTCGCAGAGTTCCGCCGCCCGCAGGCGGCGGAAGAAAATGAAATCGTTTTTCCGGCGGCGTGTACGTCGGAAAAACACTTTGCGCGGAGCGAGCGTCGAATCGTCCGCCATGGGCGGACGACCGAGGCGCGGAGCGCAGCGAAATCTCTTTGGCGGAAAAGGCGTCAGCCTTTTTCGACAGTCTCGCGGCGCGGGGCGAACCGCCCCGCGCCGTGAAAAATACCGCCCCGGCCTTGACACAGGTGGGGCGCGCTGGTAATATAATGGAGATAAAGCCACGATGAACGGGAAGAGTACCGCCGCTCAACGGACAGAGAGGGGCCGCCGCCGGCTGCAAGCGGCCCTCCGGGCGGAGGCGGGAAGGTGCGTCCGGGAGTGGGCGGGGCAATGCCCGCCGTTTGGGCCGCGATACTGGCCTCCCTGAGTGAAACAGGAGAGTGGAACCGCGCCGCAAGCGCCTCTCCGTCCCAATGCGGGACGGCGGGCGCTTTTTTATTTTTGTTTACATTCTTTTCTTTTGAAAAGAAAAGAATCAAAAGAAACTTTTTACGCAAAACTCCGTTTTGCTTATAATATTTTTGTTAAGCATGGCTCAAATTCTATTTCACATTCACAAGCAAAGCGCAGCTTTGCGCCAAAAGTTCTTTTTGATACTTTTTCTTTCAAGAAAAAGTATGTAGACCCCTGAGAAAGGACCATTGTTATGCTGATAGAGACTCTGGGCGCGTACCAGCGGCGGGACC
>ERZ1643251.5381-NODE-5381-length-10488-cov-4.416275_pt1 | contig 10488 bp, 12 predicted proteins | sample MGYA00579261_ERZ1643251 | MGnify/ENA primary metagenome ERZ1643251 (study PRJEB29033, sample SAMEA4952267) | chicken gut metagenome | biome: Broiler Chicken; feature: Gastrointestinal Tract; material: Caecum | place: Ireland | collected 2018 | study: Broiler...
CCTGCCGCTGCAGACTGAACCGTCGGCCCTGCTTGTTCCATCTTCTCCTCCTTTTCGTCTTCTTTTTTCGCCATTTTCATCTTCTCCCTTTCGTCATCTTGTCCAGTACTTTTTATCTACCATACGGTAACCGAGAGCCTCTTTTAAATGATTTTCCCTGATCTGCTCCTCCCCCTCCAGATCAGCGATGGTCCGCGCGGTCTTTAAGATTCTGTGATACCCCCTCGCGGTCAGTCCCATGACGGAAAACGCCTGTTCCATCAGAGCTCGCGCGTCATTCTCCAGAGCACAGTAACGCTTTAGTCCCTTCTCATCCAGCATGGCGTTGACTGTAATGCCAGTCTCCCTGTACCGTTCCTTCTGCACCTTTCGCACCCGGCATATCCTTTTTCTGATCTGTGCCGAGTTCTCTGACTTTCTCTCAGAAGTCAGATCCTCATAGCTTACTGCCGCCGCCTCAACGCACAGATCGATACGATCCAAAAACGGACGGCTGATCTTATTCAGATACATCTGGATCTGGGCGGGAGTGCATGTACATTTCTGCATATCAGGATAACATCCGCAGGGGCATGGGTTCATCGCCGCTACAAGGATCATATCCGCCGGAAATGTGTAATTCCCATATGTCCTCGATATCTGTATCTCCTTTTCTTCCAAAGGCTGGCGGAGTACCTCCAGCACACTCTTTTTGAACTCCGGCAGTTCGTCTAAGAACAGGACTCCTCCGTGCGCAAGGCTGATCTCGCCCGGACGCGGAAACGCGCCGCCGCCGATGAGCGCCGCGCGGGTCGCTGTGTGGTGTACCTCCCGAAACGGCCTCCTCTGTATGAGCGGAGACTTCTCGTTGAGCATCCCCAGTACGCTGTATATCTTTGTGATCTCCAGACTTTCCTCCATATCCGGCGGCGGCAGGATTCCGGCGATACATTTTGCGGTCATGGATTTCCCGCTGCCGGGCGGTCCAATCATGAGAATGTTGTGGCCTCCCGCCACCGCGATCTCCGCTGCCCGCTTTACATTCTCCTGCCCGCGGATGTCCGCAAAGTCCGGGAACGCTTCCACGGGTTCTTCCTCCTCTTCATCCTCAGTGTATTTTTTTGACACCTGCTCTCCCTTAAGCGCGGATACCGCTTCCCCGAGATTCTCCACACCGATCACATCCATGCCGCTCACCAACGCTCCCTCTGCCATATTTTCCGCAGGCACGATGCAGCGGGACAGTCCCGCCGCCTTTGCCGCCATGACAATGGGAAGGATGCCCGGCACCTTTCTCACCTTTCCATTGAGACTTAACTCCCCGACCAGAAGACTTTTCTCCGTCTCCTCTGTCAATACCTGTCCCAAAGACATCAGGCTTGCCACCGCGATCGGCAGGTCGAAGGACGCGCCCCTTTTCCTCAGAGTAGCGGGCGACAGGTTAATGACTGTGCGTCTGGGCGGATAGTCGAACCCGGAATTGCGGATCGCAGTTCTTACCCGCTCTCCCGCTTCTTTTACCTCTGACGACAGATAGCCTACCATATGAAACATTGGAAGTCCGTTCGATACGTCCGCCTCCACACGGACAAGCTCTACCCCCAACCCGTCTATGGCTGCAGATACAATCGTGCTGAAACTCATCTTAACTCCTTTCTTCTTAAGTTCCCTGTCTGCAAAAACACCGAATAAACACCACTTGTCATTAAAGCTGAAATTCCGACCGATCCGGTCAGACGCCCCCTCAGGGACGAGATTACCAGGAATGACGCTCCCGGGAATGTATGTCCATCATAGCCTATGCCTGTGCGGGTGTCAATAAAAGGCTCGTCCATACTCAATATATGGATATTTAAGTACCTTATATTGGGATTCCCAATAAAAAAACGGGCAGTATCTGCTTGATTGATACTACCCGCTCATTCTGCATTTTATTTAAGCAACTGCCAAAGTGCTTTTCTGTCACTGTCGGAAACGCTCAATACATCCATGGACTGTTCCGCCGACCATCCCATTTTTTCCATAAGGTTCTTAATGTTAGCGAACAGTGTAAAAATTCTTTCTTTCTGAGCCGCTTCCTCGTTCATTTGTTCTATTGCCAAACACACATCAATCGCCTCCTCACCTTCTTTAACTGCTATCTTTGCACCTACACAGGCATTTAATACATCCACTTCCTCTCTCCCCAAATGGCGAAAAGACTCGTCTGTATTTAGCACCTTTTTCAATTTATCCTTGTCTCTTGCATACTTGATAAATAACAAATATCCTTTCCTGTTGCCTGTATCATACCATAGCAATTTACGCTTTACAAGCGAGAAACTTTGCTTCAAATAGTTCCTCTTTTCTGGAGAGTGGTTTCATCATACTGTCCTTCTTTCATTTGGAAAAGCACGAACCTTCCGTTTTTTTCATACACTATATCAAATGTGCTAAGAGGTGCCGCCTTGAAATCATTTCCCAATCCCCTCACCCCCTCGGAAGAGAAGTATTACATCCAGAAGTACACAGAGGGAGACCTCGAGGCAAAGCACATCCTCATCGAACGAAACTTAAGGCTCGTCGCCCATGTCATCAAAAAATATCAGAATTTGGAAGAAGACCCCGAGGATCTGATCTCCATCGGAACCATCGGACTTATCAAAGCAGTGGTGACCTTTAATCCTGATAAGGGGAACAGGCTTGCCGCCTACGCCTCCCGATGCGTAGAAAATGAAATCCTCATGTATCTGCGCTCTAAGAAAAAAGCGTCAAAAGAAATCTCCCTCTATGAGCCCATCGGCACAGACAGGGAAGGCAACGAGATCAAGCTGTATGATATCATCGAAACGGATGAGGTCGATGTCCCTGAAAAAATCTATCTCAAGGAAAATATACAGAAGCTATACGAAAAAGTCGAAAACGAGCTTTCCAAAAGAGAAAAGCTCGTTTTAAAAATGCGGTATGGTCTTTATAGCGGAGAAGAATACACGCAGCGGGAAATTGCCAGACAGCTTGGGATTTCCCGCTCTTACGTCTCACGGATCGAGAAGAGCGCCATCGAGAAGCTGCGGGAATTCTTTGTCTCAGATGATTCCATTCAAGGATAAGATAAAAAGTACACAGGTGATCACGATCAGGGCTGCCAGAATGAGCAGCCCTGTATGTCTGCTCTTTGGAGCGCTCTCCGATGTCATCACATAACCGCTCTTTCTCAGCGCCGTGACCACAGGCCTGTACAGCAAAAACGTGATTGACGCATTTAATCCCCCTTTCAACAGATTAAAAGGCAGAAAAACAGGGAGCAGCATCTCCGCCACCGCTTCTCTCGGATACCCCATATAAAGCGGCGTCACCAGATAATTCCAAAGCAGCATGACGACGACCGTTGTCAGCCAGCCGACAGACAGACCGATGACTGCCCCTGACAGGGTATGCTTTTTCTTGTAGATCACAGCCGCGGTACAGGCAAAGGAAAGCGTCTGCACGATATTCATGATACATCCGATAATTCCTGTATCACTCACGGTTATCATCTCTACCGTCGCCACGATGACCGACACAAGACATGACGTCATAGGCCCCCATATCAGGCCACCTAGCGTAACGATGACGTCAGACGGGTCATACTTCAAAAACAGGACGACAGGTATCCGCCCCACAGCCATCACGACATATGTAATGGCACAGAGCATGGCGGTCGTTACAATCTTCTTTGTTCTACTGTTCATATCAGGTTCCTCCTACCTATAAAAAAATTTAACACCCGAAAGGAAATGCCTCTTGGGTGTTAAACATCGGTCACATCATAGAACAGCAAAACTTCTGTACAATGTAAAAACTGACCGTATCTTCTTTCATCCAGACTATACTGTTGGTCCCGGAATCTCACCGGATCATGCGCTTTACGCTCGCGGACTTTACCGCCAATCGGGAATTGCACCCTGCCCCGAAGACACCTCTGTTCAGTTGTCAAATGTATCATACCATGCGCAAGATCACAGAATCAAGATACAGCGGTAATTTTCTCCGTTCATTTTCGCTTTTTACTGAATTGAAATTTCCGAGCTCACATCCTTCACTCCGTTGATCTGCAGCCTGACACGCAGTTTCCCGTTTTCAAAATCATCCAACGGATATTCCAGCGGCTCTGAAAGATCTGTCACATCCACCGACTGCGCCGTATCCCCCTGTACCAGCCACAGAATAAGTTCGGCATTCTCTGGTACTGTACCGCAGGAAATATCAGCATGAAGCATCTGCGAATCCGCATCCTCAATCTTCATCTTCTGTTCCTCAATATAACCATCGCTGGCGCTTTTAAAATCCAATTTCCACACACCGCCAAAATAGGTACTGGTTTCCATTGTAATAACGCCGAGATTCCACACGCGCTCATCAGAAGCAACATCTGAATTTACATAATCCCCTGCTGCCGCGCTTGCGATAAATGCCCCCAGACTTCCTAACATGAGCACAATACTGACCACACCTGCCGCGATCAGTCCCAAATGATGTGTTTTTTTCTTTTCCATAATTCTCATATCCTCCATACTCTCAACATATGCCCCACACGCTTCACAGTATTTTGCTTCCGGAGAGATCCGCCTGCCGCAGGCAGGACATCCTTTCTTCATCTCCGGGCGTCGCAAAAAATAGACCAGCAGGCCGATAAACGGGGAAGCGGCAAAAATGATGATCACCCACACTACGGGATCATCTCCCCGCATTTTACAATCCTGATACACCCATACGGCAAAAAAGACTGTCGTCAGTACTGCGAAAAGCACAAAACAGAAAAGCAGCATAGGAAGCAGCATGGACAAACCTTCAAATCCTCCGCTTTTCAGAAAATACAGTCCGAACCGCAGTAAAATGAGAAGAAATACAACCGCAATTCCGATACACAGAAATAACTTGTTCTGATTTTTTCTATTCATGCCAGCACACCTCTTTTCTCTATGCGGATCGTAACCGCCTCTTTCATATTTGTTTTCCTGATGCCGGCAATGGTAAGAACAACTCCTGCCAGTGCCATATACAGACAGATACCGACTGCAATGCAGGACAGATACATGTTGCTGATCAGCATAAACGCTGCCAGTCCCAGCATGGAAAACGTCACCAGATTCAGGATCATAGGCAGATACCAAAGAGGGATATCCCGTGTGGAAGACTGCTTTTTCAGCGCCGCTTCCCCCCTGCATACAGCCGCTTTCAGCTTTTTGTCCAGCTCCGGTGCGGGTTCATCTTTCAGTTCCATTGACGCGCGGATGATCTTATCCAGTTCTGTATCAAAGTTATTATCTTTCATAACCAGCTTCCTCCAATCTTTTCCTGATCAGGCTCCTGCCTTTGAACAACCGGCTCTTCACCGTGCCGGGCGGCTTTTTCATAATCCCGGCAATCTGCTCTACTGAACAATCAGAGAGGTAAAACAATATCAGCGGGATGCGTATTTTATCAGGAAGTGTCTGAATGATCCTGCCCACTTCCGTAAGCAGTTCTTTTTCAAAAATCCCCTTCTCCACATCCTCCCCGGAAGGCACCGCAGTTTCCGCTTCCGCGTCGAGACTTTGGCTGGGAGCAATCCTCTCCCTGCGCGCCCGCTTCCTTCTGTCGCTCTTCCAGAGATTATGAGCCAATGAGAAGAATAGTGCTCTGGGATTCCCTCCCCAGTCAACTGTCCAATTACTTTCCAGCGCCTTTAAAAAAATCTGCTGATATAAGTCCTCGGCGTCCGTTTTATCCATGCAGAGTTTCAGGCAGAACCGGTAGATATCCGTGCCGAACTCATCTATACATCTCTCAATTTCTCTTGCGTCCACTGCCTCACCTCCAATGCCCTTTCACTCTATATTCGTCGTCAATTTAGGCGTGGTTCATTCATTTTTAAAAATTTTTCCTGTGCACAGCGTCCGCCTAAAAAAGTTGCCGGAGCGCTTCTCCTATCCCCGCTCCGGCATTTTACATCCTCTATTCCTTTTTACATACTCCTGATCTCTTTTTGCAGATTTTCTAAAAATCTTCCCGCATGCGCCCCGTCCATCTGAGTGTGATGGAATTGAAAGGATATCGTCAGCACTGTTCTAAACAGTTTCTTTTTGTATCTCCCCCATATGATAAACGGATTGTTAAAGATACCACTGTTCATCCCAACCGCGCCGTCAATCTCCACGTTCGTAATGGCGGATGTCCCAATGACCATGCTGTCCGTCAGGTCACGATCTTTACATGTATGCGCGACCTGCGCGGTGTATTTCAGATAGTCCCGGTTAAAATGCGCAAGGTCACTGTGAAAAAGAATATCGCAGGAGCTGACCTCACCTTCCTTATTTTTTACAATCGTATTGACCGCGATCGTGTCATACTGCATGAGCCTGTCGCCCACAGGAAGAATATAAAACTCCGGTATACTCACAGCCGCTTTTCCGATACAATAATCAAGCAGCATGTTGAATTTCAGCTTTTTTCTTTTACTGAGCTTCACAAGCGGCGTCACGTCCAGTGTCTTAAAAAACGTCACCATCGGATTCGGCGCGTTCATCCACAGGTCATAAGCCGCCGCGCGCTTCGTCTTTTTCGGGTCAATTTCCTTTGCCATGATGTCCTCCCTTCAGGTTCTCTCCCTTATTGAAAAAATGTCTCTTTCAGATCATTCCCCTCTCTTTAAGCAGATCGCTAAATAATACTTTCTACCGTGTTTCTTCCTGTAGCTGGGCAAGCTGGCGCTTCAATTCTTCAATTTCTTTATTCTGTGTATTGATCGTATCCTTTTGTTTATCGAGCTTAACCTGCTGGTTGTCAATCATATTATCTTTCTGGCTCAGCAGTTTTCTCTGCGCATCGATCTCATCCTGCATCTCGTCGATCATATACTGTACGGTATTCCTGTCCAGTTCCTGCAATTCTTTTGAGAACATACCCATCACCTTCTCCGTGTTCCTGCACAGCTCATAGATTTCTTCATAATATGTCTTAAACTGTGGATACTCCCGGATCAATTTCTCGATCATTTCCGGCTCATCCACACTGAGAAACGTAAGCCATGCCTCCAACCTGTTTCTGATACCATTATTTTGCAGAATGGACTTAAAGATGTCAAGGGAAATGAATATGTATTCCTGCAAAAGATCAATCTCGATCCCGGTATTGGACTTCTGGGAGAAATAATGCAGACAGTCATGACGAAAACTGTGGAATTCCCTTGGACTTTTCTCATAAAGAATGATTGTATAGACCTTCTTGATATCCTTGTAGCTGAAACGTTTTTTCTCCTTTTCCTTCTCACTTCTGATCCGCTTATACTGCCTTAAGAGCAGATCGGATGAATAGCACGCCGCCCTTTGCCCCGGAAAATGATACCCGGATTTCTGTACCCCCAGATTAGCAATGCTATGATCTTCCAGTTCCACCACCACATCCATTACCACAAGAGACTGCTCATCTCCCAGACGCGGAGATTCCAATGGGAGAACCTTTAAAATCCTCACTTTCTGCCCCAAGATCAGAGACAGAAGTTCTTCCACACGCTCTGGTGTTGCATCAGGGTTCAAAATCTCCTTGAAAAACGTATCATAGAGAATACGCACACCTTTCTGCCCGCTGCAATAATCCAGAAACAGCTCCCGCTGTTCCTTGTTCCATTCCTGCCAGACTTTCATAAGACGGTCATTTCCTGAGATTTCATTCAGGATACTTTCCCTTGTGCGCAGCATTGGGAAATACTTTTGTAATACATTTACCATACACATTTCCTCCTTGTACGGTGTCCAGAACAATAAAACACTGGACTCAGATAAAACTACAGGTCGTCTGGTTACGTTCATCATCGGGTAAATGTTCCGAACAGGAACCTCCGAAAATGAGAAGCCTTCTCGGCATGAGTGACAGGACGGCAAGACCGCCGTCCGTATCAGTAAAGAAAGGATAACATAAAAATATGCGGAATACAAGAGCCAATGCCTTCCGTTTTTAAAAAATCTCCTCTGCGTCTTTTGGGAGCGCATGAACACGCTTTAAAAATCCATAGCTTGCTACGGATTCTTCCTCATTATAACAGTATCCCCAGTGTTCTTCCAGTTCATGCGCTGTTTCATCGAACAAGTCGCACATAATATATACTGACTGCCAGATATCTTCTATATTTCCATTGATATATGTCTTAAGAAATCTGTCCCATACATCAGCGGGCAGATAGGCTTTCAGATATTTCGACGCCTTTCCCGTTGACACCTGAAAATCTGTCTGTTGACCGACTTTCCAGTCCAAAAGCCGTACAAGCTGAGGATGGCTCCCATTATAAAGCATGCTATGTATATAGGGCACTTCTTCCCGCCACAGTCCCTTGGCGATATTGTTCAGGCACCACCAAAATTCATTGCAGCACGCCCAAAACTCCTCCTGCGACGGCTTTTTAATGCGGTAAATCTCCCACGCGGTTTTTTCCATACGATCCCTCTCCGCTGACGGTCCGGAGATGCAGTCCATGATGCCGTCTTTGTCCAAAAGAACCTTGCGCGGCTCATTCTCAGAGATATCCACTTCTTCCACCGGTACCACATGCAGGTCAAGACGGTTTCCGTCTTTGAACTGAATCAGCCAGCCATAACATTTGTCAAAATCCACACTCATACCGTTCCACTTATCCACCTCGTCCGGGCACTGCATGTACAGCCTTTCCCCGAAAATGTCGATCCAGCTTTTATCCTTATAAAAAGGCGCGTTTTCCCTCACCACATAGACAATATCATAATCCTGAAAAATGTCTTTCGGTACATTCGGATTTGTCCTTGAGCCGTTCATGTACACGGCCCGTATCCTCTCGTCATTTTCGGCGGTGCCGATGATCAGATCATACATCTCTTTTTCGCTGCGCATTTTGTTTCCCATCATCCTTTCATCCTGCTTTTACGCTCTTTCCAGACATGATACAAGATATCCTTCAGAACAAGCATGGCATCCTGCTCGTTAAAATTGTATTCCTTCTTCAATTCGTCCAACATGACATTGATCCTGAGGGTGTAGTTTGGGATATTCACTTTCGCTTGGTACTGCAGAAGGATCGGGTATTTCTTTCCCCATGCGCTCGTCCAGTCGATCTTTTCCTGCACGTCTTCCCGGGTATTGTCGATGGCCTCCTGAATCTCCTGCACATCAATGTCAAAATCAATCAGTTCATCCAGCGACATCTTGTAGAGCACTGCCATTTTCTTAGACTGACGGATATCCGGCACCGTCTCGTCCGTTTCCCACTTCGAAACCGTCTGTCTGCTCACTCCCAGCTTTTCCGCCACCTCTTCCTGCGAAAGTCCGCTCTTTTTCCTTGCGTGGAATAAATGATTCCCTAAATTCATTGCTTTTGCCTCCTCATTCATTGATGAGCTTATTATACCGTTTCACAAAGAGCGGCTCTACCAACTATCGTTGTCACATGCGCACGTTTCTTTTACATAACTCTTCTTCTCAATATTCGTTATAATCCCGTATCTTTTTCACCGCGCCGACATAATCATGAGCCGTCCCTTTGAAACTTTCCGGATTAATCGGGTGGTGGATGTTATAAAGAATACCTGTTTCTCCCGTCCTTCCCAGATCATTCTCATCCATATGCCTTTCATCAATATGCACATTGACGATCTCAAGACATACCAAAACATAGTCGTCGCCTTCCGCAATTTCTTTCTCCCACTTGAAACGGCACTCCAGATTCATAAAACATTCATCAATCAGCGGCGCATTCACCATCTCTGCTTTAACCGCGGTCAATCCGGCGGTTTTGATTTCATCTGTATCAAAACCATTATTCCTGCAAGTCGACATACACTGATCATACAAATCAGCAGACATAAAATTGATCACAGCTTCACCTGTTCCATGAAGTGTCTGATATAAATGTCCGTATTTGCTGACAGCAGAAACGATTGCAAAAAAGCCGTTTTTCCCGCCTGTAAATGTTGTCCAAGACTGCATGCAGGCGTTAGACTGTCCGTTGCTTTTATAGGAGGTTATTATGTATAGCGGCGAAGGGACAGAGACAACGAACTCCATCCAGTGAAAACCATACATCTCCATGTCCTTCATCGATTCAGGCAATGTACTGTACTTCTTTTTCATACTTACCTCCTCTTCAGAGTAGTCAAAATATACTCCCTTTAAAGTTTTTTAAAACTCTTATCTCCCTCGGCTTCCACAAAATGATTGCTGCTTGTATCCCAATACTTTTTGTATACAAAACTGTCACTGCCGTCGAAATTCAGTTGATACATTCTGAATATGACCGGAAAGTCTTTCGGCTGCCACTGTTCTTCGTATGAGTAGCAATATTTCATGCCCACCTTCTGCATCACATTGCCGCTTCTTGGATTATTTCTGTCATGTGTTGCCGTGATATAAGGAAGTCCGTCCTTTTTCACCTGTTCCACAACCGCTTTCGCAGCTTCCGTAACGATTCCCTGATGCCAGAACTCTTTACGAAGTCCGTAACCGAAATCATGGTGTTCCTCCATGTCAACTTTAATATATCCGATC
>ERZ1643251.5386-NODE-5386-length-10478-cov-8.859254_pt1 | contig 10478 bp, 11 predicted proteins | sample MGYA00579261_ERZ1643251 | MGnify/ENA primary metagenome ERZ1643251 (study PRJEB29033, sample SAMEA4952267) | chicken gut metagenome | biome: Broiler Chicken; feature: Gastrointestinal Tract; material: Caecum | place: Ireland | collected 2018 | study: Broiler...
ATGTTTTCTGATAAACTAAATTCAGAAAGAAGGAGTGATGATTTTATGGAAAAATTTTTTAAGAAATATGGAGTTATTTTATTATTGTACTTAGTGATTATTTGTGGCATTTTATTATTAAATGAAAGATGTCGTTTATTAAATGAACAAAGTGCTCAGACTGTAATTGTACAAAAGTAGATTTACTAAATTTTAAAAATTTGCTATACTTATATCAGAATAGAGAGGGCAAATTATGAATCAAAATGATATTAAAGCAGTAAATGAATTAAAGATGTTAGCGATTGATATGATTAATCAATCGCGAAGTGGTAATCCTGGAATTGTTATGGATATGGCAGGGGTTATGTATACCTTGTTTGCAAGGGAATTAAATGTTTATCCGAAAGAGCCACATTTTTTTAATCGTGATAGGGTTATTTTATCGTCTGCACATATTAGTCCTCTTTATTATGCTACTTTATATATGGCTGGTTTTGAACTTACGAAGGAGGATTTGCAACATTTCCGAAGATTAAATTCTAATACGCCAGGCTTGCCTGAATTAAATAATCCTTTAGGGGTAGAAGCTACGACTGGTTATGCTGGTGATGGAGTTGGTAATGCAGTAGGTATTGCTTTATCTAGGCGTTATATAGAGAATTTAATTAAGGCAGAAGATAGTAAATTAAATTTACTTAATTTTTATACATATTGTTTTGTAAGTGATGCCGATATGATGAGTGGGGCAAGTGAAGAAGCGTTTTCTTTTGCAGCTGCTCAAAAACTAAATCATTTAATCTTTTTGTATGACGCTAATAACATGACGGGTGAAGGGTCTTTAGAGAATGTTTTTTCAGAAAATTTAGAAAAGAAATTTCAAGCAATGGGATTTTATGTTGATAGCATGAAAGAAACTTCTAATATTAAGGAAATTGCTCGGGCGATTGAAGCTGCCCAAAAAGCTGATAGACCAGCATTATTAATTTTTAGAAATGTGATTGGTAAAGACTCGTTTAATGAAGGAAAAAATATTATGCATTCGGGGCCATTATCCATGGATGACACTGCTTCATTACGAAGAAAGTATAATATATTTTTAGCACCATTTGAGATATCCAAAGATAGTATTATTCATTTAAGTAGTCAAATTAAGACAAGAACAGATAAAATACAGAAAAAATGGCAAGAGTCTTATTTAAGGGCTAAAGATATTAATAGTGCTAATTTGAACAATATCTTGTCTTTACTAGAAACAGGTAAGACGGTGGTTTCTTTTGATTCGGCTAATTATAATATTAATGATGGATATCGTGAATCTTTAATGGAGTCTAATTATAAAGTTTTAAATTTAATTGCTCCGAAAACAAATTTGTTTTTAGGTGGTAGTGCAGAAGGAAGTCTATCTAGTCAAACTTTGATTGGTGGGGAAGTTTATCATCATGCAGGGGATCTTAATGCTCGTAATATAAGATTTGGTGCTCGTGAAAGAGCAATGGGACATATTTTAAATGGTATGAGTTTGATGGGACTAAGAGTATATGGAAGCACTAAACTATGTTTTGCAGATGAGTTAAAGTCTAGTTTACGGATGAGTGCTTTGATGAATTTGCCTGTGACTTATATTTTTACTCATGATAGTGTCTATTTTAGTGAGGAAGGTGTTTCTAGAATTCCAGTAGAGCAACTGACCATGCTTAGAAGTATTCCTAATTTTTATACTTTTCGTCCAGCTGATATTATAGAGCTTATGGGATGTTGGGAGGTAATCCTTAATAATAATCATCCTAGTGCGTTGGTTGTTACTAGAAATAGTATTCCAAAACTTCCTGGTTCTAATGCAAAAGAAGTAGCCAAAGGTGCTTATATTATAAAAAAAGAAGTGGCAAGATTAGATGGAATTATTGTTGCAACTGGTAGTGAAGTCGTTAGTGCTATGCAAATTGCTTTTGATTTACAGAAGAATGGGCTTGATTTGCGAGTAGTATCTATGCCTTCTGTAGAACTATTCCTTGGTATGGGAAAAGCTTATGACAATCTTATTTTGCCAAGTGGAGTTAAGACGGCAGTGATTGAGGCTGGTAAAAGTACGGTATGGCACCGATTCGCTACAAATGAAAATTATATTCTTAGCATTGATGATTTTGCTTATTGTGGAATTGCAATTGAAGTATTACAAAAAATGTCTTTTGATTATGATAGTTTAAAACTTAGTATTGAAACTTTAATGAAATAACATATTTCGACAAAAAATACGCATTTTATTTGTTACTTTAAAAGGGGTGACGATGGATGCGTGTTTTTTATATTTTTCAGATTAGTGCTGATATTGAAAAAGTGACGAAAGAAAATCCGTATGAACTTTTTCATACTTTAGAAGTTATTTATTATCGAATGAAAGATGATATTAATTTAGGATATGTTTTTATGACTCAGTTGATTGAGCCAATTAAAATTAAAGAATTGGATATTGCTTTGTTTAAAAGATATAAAGAGAATTATTTTTATACAAAATATCGTAATGTACATAGTATGCATGATGTTTATCGTAAAGAAAATACAAAGTTGACATTGTATAAGACTTATTTAAAACTAGAGACTGATGTGATTAAACCTAAATTTTTAGAAGAATTACAAAAAAATCACAGTTTGTTTGTCTGTGATTTTGAAAGCATGGATTATTTTTGGTTGGACTCTTTGTCTTTTGTACACATATAGATAGGCTTGTTTTGTTTATCAAAAAGAGAAGAATTGGTATGGGTTAACATATCGTATAGATAGGCAGATAGCATTTCATAATGATATAATTTGCTTTGAAAGTCTATTTTTGTTGGTAATAAGAATTCCTTTTTGTGAGTTCGTAAATATTTTTTTCCTAAATCATTGAATCCTAAAATATGGATATAAGTAATAGGGACAGGTTCTTTTTTCATATTTAATAGAATATGTATTAACATACGTTGTAGGCGATTATAAGTATATCTTTTACTTTTTAAAGCAGAAATTAGTTCTTCAAACGATTTAGTGTTTTGTATACATTTTTTTAGTTTGAAGTCAAGGCCTTCAGTTACGTCGATGATATCATTTAAGTCTTTTTCAATCAATCCATGGTAAGAAAGAAGAGAAAATAGAAGTGTTTCATCGATGGTGTTTAAAAGCTCATAAGACTCTTTTGGAAGGTAGGGGGTAATATCCATATTCTTTTTTCTTTTTGCTTGAATATTTGAAGCACTGATGACGGCGTCGATTGAAGTAGTATCATGGAAAGAATTGGTTCTTTGTATTGCGATAGGTATTATGTTTGCTTCTTGTTTTTGAATTACTTTGATGTAACTGATACCAAGAAGGTCGTTTGGAGGGATGATGCCTGTTTCTTCTAAGGCATTTGCTAAAAGAGTAGGATAACTTACTTTTTTTTCTTTGTCTAATTTAAAATCTTGTTGTAGTTGTTTGGTTGCGTAGGCTGTTAATTTTTGGATATCGGTCGTTTCGCTTCCAAATACTATATGAGTTACTCTTAGGGCATTTAATATTTTAATAGAAGCTTCGGCAAAGAAATCTGCTGATTGTGTGCCATAAAATACAGGAAGTTCTACAACAAGGTCTACACCATATTGTAAGGCAATTTTTACTTTTGCTTCTTTTCCTAAAGTACTTACTCCACCTCTTTGGGTAAAATATCCGTTAATACATAAAATTATGAGAGAATTAGGATATAATTCTTTGCACTTTTGAATATGATACATATGTCCATTATGAAATGGATTATATTCACAGATAATTCCTATCTTTTCCATAACATCACCGACATCAGTGTAACATACTTTTTCTAGTACAGCAAATTCTAAAGATATATGTTATAATTTTTTAAAGGAGTAGTTTGTTATGTTAGAGGCTAGTGTTTTTAATAAGGATAGCATGAAAAGTTTTTTACAGCAAAATTATCATTTGGAAGTTTTTCGAGTTGAAGTTTTAAATCGAGGAAGTGCAAATTTATTTTCTTTAAATGATAATCAATATATTTTGAAAGAATATCAAAGTAGATATGATGTAGAGTCCATTAAAAGAGAGGTAGAGGTCATCCGTCATTTGCGTCATAAGAATATGCCTGTTCCTGTATTTCTTCCGAATGTTAGAAATGAGTTTTATACAAAGTATAGAAATCGGCTCATTATAGTAGAAGAATTTATAGATGGAGAAGTGAAAAATAATCATACAGGTGATGCAATTAGTTTAATTGACTCAGCTCAGATGCTTGGTAGATTGGTAGTTGCATTAGAAGATTTTAAGCCTTCTTTACCCGTTACGGATGTGAAGAAATGGTTTTTACAAGAAACTGTTGATAAAAGCATTCAGAAGTATGAAGAATTACTTTGTATAGTTCCAGAAAATTTTTATTGTACTCAAATTAAAATGGATTTGAAAGATAAAATAGAAATGTTACGTAATTTTGATATGTACGACATATTTGATAAGTTAGATAAATTAACTATTAAAAATACTCATGGCGATTATAATGTGTTACAATTTATATATCAAGGAAATAAAATCAAAGCTGTTATAGATTTTGCATCCGTTACTAAAATGCCTATTGTATGGGAACTTATTAGGTCTTATAGTTATATTGATCGAAATGCTATAGATGGGGAATTTGATTTAAATCATTTTAAAAAGTATGTTCAAGAATTTTGTGAGTTTGTACCTTTAAATAAAGATGATATTCAATGTATGCCATATATTTATTTAGCACAGTTGTTACATAGTGATTATGGATATAAGCAGTATTTTAAAGATTATTCTAAGGTTTCTTTGTTGGAGTTTGGCTTTTTTCGTACTAAGTTGTGTAAGTATCTTTTTTCTAATGCTAGCAAGATAGTTTCCTTTTTAGAAGATGTTTGAAAGCATTGAAAAATGAATAATTTTTTTATATAATGATGGTGGTGATTGTATGAACTTGAGAGAAGTGTTTATTCGCAAGACCGAGTATGAAGGAACAGTAGAAATTCCTAAGGAATGGTATGTCAAGACTGGTGTTTTAGATATTCAAGATTTATATTTGAAGTTTTCTATTTATCAAAATGCTAATCAAGATGATATGTTATCATTAGAATGTCAAGGTAATTTGATTTTGGAAGATGCTCGTACATTAGATAGGGTATCTTATCCGATTTCTGTCTCTATGGACGAAAAAATTGATGAAGAAAGCGAAATTTGTGGAAAATTTTTAGAAAAATCGAAAAATACTCTTGATATTATGGCTATTTTATGGGAAAATATTGTTCTGGAAATCCCAATTAGTTATACCGTTAGTGATTCTTTAGAAATGGAAGGAAATGACGGCTGGGCATTAGTTGGTGAGAATAGTGAAAAAGAAGTGGATCCAAGATTAGCTCCTTTAAGGGAGTTGCTTGATAGAGAAAAGGAGTGAAATTATGAAATTTAATCTTCAATTATTTGCTGTCCCTTTTAGAAGAACTAGTAAGACAAAGAAAAGAATGCGTCGTACTCATTTGAAAAAAGAAGTTGGTGCACTTGCTGTTTGTCCAAAGTGTGGAGCAAATTTGAGACCTCATCGTGCATGTGCTAAATGTGGATATTACAAAAACGAAGACGTTTTACATGTGAAGAAAGAAGAGGAATAATTTTTGATTGAAATTATAATAAGAATGTATTATAATTTCTTTGTAACGTCCTGGTAGCTCAGCTGGATAGAGCAATCGCCTTCTAAGCGATCGGTCGTGAGTTCGAATCTCGCCCAGGACACCATTTGAATATACCGGTTTTTACCGTAAATAAGCCATTTGTTGGCTTTTTTTGTTTGAAAAAATTCCTCCTTTTATTCATTAAAAATAAGTTGTATTTTTGACGGTAGGTAACAATGTAGGTAACAAATTTTTACTTTATTTTTATCATTTCTTTATACAATAATTGTGGTGTTTATTTTTTTATTGCTAACACCAGTAAAGTAGAAAATAACAAAATGATTGTAATGAGCTTTAAAATTTTTATTATCAATGTTTTAGTTTAGTAAATACGAAAAACTAAGTGTCCATATTTTTTGCTTGACAGCAAAATAATCTTCGTGATACTATTATAGTGAATTTGCAAAGAAAGGAGTGGAAATTATGGTAAATTTTAAAATGAGAAAATTAACACAGAAAAGATATTACAGTACACGGAAATGGAATAATTTCCACTTAATCTAGTTATACTTTAAATCACTTCTAGGTTTTGACTACTGTAATGGTAGTTTTTTTGTGATTAAAAGGGAGTGAGTGAGTTTGGAAAAGATAAAAACATTTAAAATTTTATGGCATTATATCAAAGAAGATAAACTGAAATTAATTCTTTATATATTTTTGGTAGCTGTCTCTTATTTTCCATCGCTTTTTGCAGCGATGTTTTGGGGGATTTTAGTAGAGGCTTTAACACAAGGAAATTTTCAGAGATTTGTGGTTTTCTTAGCTTTATATGAAGGTGTTTTCGTTGTTTTTTATGCTTTGTTACAAGTGCCACGAGATTATCTTTATAATTATTTAGAAATTAAATTTATGAAGCAAGTGAGTCGGGATTTATATCGTAAGATTGATGATTTGCCTGCGATTGCTTTTGAAGATATTGGTGTTGGTGAGTTCATTAATCGATTGTATACTGACCCTGATCGTGTAATTGAATTATTATCGAAGATGGTACGGCTTATTTGTCGTTCGTTTGTAATAGTTATTGTATTGATTATTAGTTTTCGAGTTTCTTTGTTGTTAGGTATGGAAATTTTTGCATTTATGTTTATTATGGGCTTTATTTCTTTTAAGTTTTTTCCTAAAATTAAAAAGAGTAATGAAGAGATAAAAAAACAGAGTGATAAATATGTTAAGGATGCGACAGAGAATATAACTGGTATTCGTGAAGTAAAATCTTTAGGAATTAAAAAGAATATAGAGAAGAAAGTGTTTCATATTTTAGATAATCTATATCTAGAACAAAGTAAATCGGCACGTTATGAAAGATGGTATTGGACATTTAACAATTTAGCTTATTATATTATTCAATTTATTATTTTCTTTACTTGTGGAAAATATTTTATGGATGGCGTGATTTCTTTAAGCGTTTTCGTAATGATAGAAAGTTATATTTGGAGAATTGATGATGTCGTTGAAAGTATTAGTGATTTTGGGGTTGATTTTAATAAAGTTTCTGTTTCTTTGAAGCGGATTGATGAAATTGTAAATAATCGGTTGTATGATGATGAAAAATTTGGTAATAAAGAGCTTCATAATATAAAAGGAAAAATAGAATTTCAAAATGTAAAGTTTCATTATCGTGAGAACGAAGAAGATACTTTAAAAGGGTTGAGTCTTACTTTTTTGCCACATAAAAAACTTGCTGTTGTTGGACGAAGTGGAAATGGTAAAAGTACTATTTTTAACTTGCTATTACGTTATTTTGACGTTAGTGAGGGGAAAATACTCATTGATGGCATACCGATTGAAGAGTTAAGTGAACAATCTTTACGAGAAAGTATTTCGATTATTCGACAAAGTCCATTTTTGTTTAATCTAAGTATTTTAGATAATTTTAGATTGGTGAAAGAAGATGTTACATTGGATAGTGTAAGACAAGTATGTAAAGATGCTTATATCGATGATTATATTATGAGTTTACCAGATGGCTATGACACGATTATTGGTGAAGGTGGTATTAATCTTTCAGGGGGACAAAAACAGAGAATTGCTATTGCTAGAACGTTACTTTTAGAGACTAAGATTATTTTATTTGATGAAGCAACGAGTGCACTAGATAATGAGTCTCAAGAATATATTAAAAAAACAATTGATGAATTAGTAAAGACTCATACTGTTATTATTGTAGCCCATCGTCTTTCTACCATTGTTGATGCCGATATTATTCATGTAATTGATAAAGGACGCTTGGCAGGTAAGGGAACCCATGAGGAATTACTTAACAATAATCAAGTTTACCGTAGTTTATATTTAACTGAAAATGCAAATTCAATTTAGAAACCTTTTCTCTTTGTGAGAAAGGTTTTTTTAACCAAATGTTTGCTTGTCTTTTTTTCGATAATTGGTATAATAGGAAAATCAATACGGAGGAACTTCATGAATGAATTAGAAGAGTTTTTACATTTTACTGCAAAGTTTTTACGCCCTAATAAAAGTTATGGGTTGGTACCAATTGTTCGAAATGATGGGCAAATTATTATCAATCCTGATGGAATAAAACCAGGTGCAATCATTCGAGATGAAGAAGAGTTTCTAGCATTATTAAAAGAGTATAAAAAAGTCTTTTTTTCTGATACATCTAAATATACATATGGAAAGAATTATCACCATCATCTCCACTTTTTACTTAAAAATGCGACTTATGAGGCAAAGTTATTAGTGAAATATGCAAAGGAAGGTAAAATTTTGGATTTTGATATTCCTAATTTAGAAAATGATAATGTTATTCGAAAATAGATGGGATAATTTATATTAGAAATTAGTATTGCTTAAGTTTTCTGGATAATTTTAAATCTTGAGGAGTGTTAGAAGAAAATATAATTGTTTTTTGGAAGAATATTATATGGAGTAAAAAAATAAGAGGAAGTTCTCTTATTCTAAAAAAGTTACTGTTTCGACATTTAATGTGTCCATCATGGAGAGGGAAATCGAGTATTTTACTTCTTCTTTTAATTCTTCACTGGCTAGTCCTTCATATAAATAATCATTAAAACTTAGAGTTACTTCTTTTTCTAGAATTTCATAATTTGTAAGTTCTGTGGAGGCATTTAAGTAACTCATTAAATTTGTTTGTTCGTTAGGTTTAGATTTTAAGCGTTCAATAATAATTTCTACTTTATCTTTATCATTATTACTGAGAAGTGTTACTGGAACATAGTAAGAAATATCTTCTTCTTTGGCAATGTAGTAGACAGTGGTTTTGGTTGTTTCTTTTAAATTTTTTACATCGTATGTTTTATTAACGCCTATATCTCTTGTTAAAATTGTAGGAAGTTTTATTTCTGTATTAGGGACTTTTTCTAATAGTTCTCCTTCTACGTATAAAATTACGCCATCAACACCTTCGATTTCTGTTAAGGAATAAATGAGACATTCTATCATTTTTTCAGAAGATTCGGGTGGAACATTTAAAAAGTTTTTATTAAAGTTGATTTTGAGAGCTTTGTCTTGAATGTCAATGCTTAGTATTTCTGTATCTTTTGGAATGACAGGTGTAAATACTGAGGGAATGTATTCACTTTTCGCGTGATCAATTGTCAAAATTCCGATAATTTCTTTGGCTAATTCAATGGTGTCTTTATTTTGGACTATCATAGAAGTTCTAGCTACAAAAGAGGAATTATCTAATAAATAAATTGGCCAAGCATTTCCTGAATTATAGGATATTGTTACATTTTTTATTTCTTCTTCGGTTTTAGGAAAAGAGAGAGTTATGAAAAAAACTAGTAGGGCAAATGATGTGATGATAAGTTTTCTTTTTGCACATTCTTTTATCACTAAAAATCACCTAATTCATTTTATGTCATAGAAAAAAATCAAGAACAAAAAAGAAAGTATTTTTCGTACTTTCTATATTTTTATTTCTCCTAAACGAAGTAATTCCACTACGGCACTTGCTCGTCCTTTGACACTTAGTTTTTGCATTGTATTTGAAATATGATTTCTGACCGTTTTTTCACTGATGTGTAGAGATAATGCAATTTCTTTGGTAGAGTAGTTTTGGATGAGTTTTTCAAATATTTCTTTTTCTCGTGTCGTTAATATTTTTTGTTTCACGCTTAATCCTCCTATTTACATTCTTCTTGTAGTATTTTATGAAAAAGGAAGAATTATGTGTTTTTTAAGATGTTTGAAATTTTACAGTAACGTATTTGTCACTTTCAAATAATTCTTGAACGGTTCTGATAATGTTATTAGCAAGGGTTGTGGAATGTTTGCTAGAGGCAATTGTGATACTGATAGTATCGTCTTTGACTTTAGCAAAACTATCTAACCCGTAAGTTTCTTTGATTGTTTTTTCTATTTTTTCTTCATCGGCTTTTTTCTGATTTAAAGCCATTAATGAATTATAAGCATTGTTTTTTTCTTCGGTTGTTGTAGTTGTATCTAGAAGAACTGATTGATAGTTTTCCATTTCTTCTAATACTGCTTCGTCTTCTTCTACGCGTAAAGATACTAGAAGAGAGCTTTCTTCAATTTCTGAGTTTACGGGAGCAGAAGTTGTGGTAGTATTTGATGTATTTTCTAGAATGCTTGCTAGACTGTTGTCATTCATGGTGACATAGTAAATTGATAATACTAATATTAAACTAAAAAGTGTTACAAACCATACGCTTTGTTTATTAATCATTTCTATCCTCCTAATCTTAATCTACTTTAGTCTATGATGTAGTTGTAAAAAATATTACATAATTGTCCGTGAGATATGCTATTGCATTCTAAATACTTAAATAAAAAACAAGTTTTTTCATAAAAGGT
>ERZ1643251.5387-NODE-5387-length-10476-cov-6.228577_pt1 | contig 10476 bp, 6 predicted proteins | sample MGYA00579261_ERZ1643251 | MGnify/ENA primary metagenome ERZ1643251 (study PRJEB29033, sample SAMEA4952267) | chicken gut metagenome | biome: Broiler Chicken; feature: Gastrointestinal Tract; material: Caecum | place: Ireland | collected 2018 | study: Broiler...
CTGGACGGTGAAATTCCCGCTACCATCCAGGGCCAGATGGAAAACCCGGGTGCTAAAGTGGACGCTTCGGAAATTCAACTGACCGACCTGGGAGATTTCAAGGACTTGGAGGAATCAAAGGAACGGCAGGATGCGGCGTTGAGAGACATAACAGGAAAAAGCACTTAGAACCACACGATTCTAAGTGCTTTTGCACTTTACAACGGGAAAGACTCACTTTTCCGGCTCCGGTTCTCCGGGTTTTCTGAATACCAGGATGCCTTTGGAAGAGGGCATGATGGAGCAGGACACAAACTCAAATCCTTCCTGTTCCATTTTGTTGGCCGTTTCCTCTATTTTGGCGGCCATTTCCTTGGCCTTGGGAGAATATTTGACTACCATCGTTTTGTACATCGAATTCACCTCCTGTTCACCTTTTTCTTTCTTTTCCTTATCTAAGGGATATCGTTTTTCAGGGACAAGCCTCAGCCGCCGAAAATAGGGCGAGGGGGCTCAAGAGACATTTTCTGCCGCCTGATTCTGCAAAAAGTATAGCAGGGCCTGTTCCTGATCTATGGGGAAAGTACGGGGAAGCCACAATGTTTTGGTGAATGGTTTTTTCTGGCTGGAGCCATAGGCGTCCCTAGTCTTTTTGGTAAACTGACCGTGGATACGAATGGAACGCCTGCCAATATGATAGCTCTCCAGCCGGAGTAGGGTGAAGGTGAATTCTACCCGCTCTTCCATGCTGCCGCTGTATCCGGTATAGTATAGCTGGTTCTGTGTAAGATAAACCCGCTGAACTAAGGAGGTGCCGGAGCAGTTGGCCCAATACATCAACAGAGGAATAAACAAAAAAACAGCAGCGGCCATCAACGCCAAAAACGGCGTCCTCAGCAGCCGGACGGATAAAAGTTCCTGAGAGTTCTTGGTGAGAGCAAGCACAAATCCCGAAGTTAGGCAAACGCCGGGGCAGATCAGCAGGGCCAGTATTTTCGGCAGCCGGAGATATCGTTTCCGGCGAATCGGATCGGTTTCCAGCACCAGAACATCTGACTGGACGGCCTTCTGCTTTTCCTGTGCTCGCTTATTTTCGTGCTTTGCCTTGTCTCCCTGATAACCGGAGATAAAAGAAAGAATGAGGGGAGGCAGGAGAAAGAGTAAGGCGGTCAGGGCAATCGTAAAAATGAATGCGTTGCTTGCAGCTCTTGGCAATGGGGCAAAGGTGACGATACAGACCAGCAGTGTCAGCAGCTCCAAAATCAGCAGGTAGAAGCCCACCGGCAGAAAGACGTTCAGAAACCGCTTTCCCTTCAGGGAATACCGTTTGCTTCTTTCAAGGTTCCGCAGTCCTTTGCCTTGGATAGTTCCGGACGCAAGGTCGGAAACCGTTTGTGCGTTGGACAGGTTGGCAAACAGCAGCAGGGCGGTGACAGCGAACAGGATTCCCCGGCTTCTCTCGGAGACGTCCGGTTCCCGGCGTTTTGCCGCAGCGATGAAAGTAAGAATAATTTTAACAAAGAGTGTCAGGTAAATCGGCCCGAACAGCATGAAGAACATCCGCAAATTCAAAAACATTTCTTCGGATAATCCAAGCCGCCTGGCCGGTACAAAGGAGAGCAGCAGGCCGGCGGCAATAAATACCGCATAGGATACGATAGCTTTCAGCAGCCATTTTCCAAATCGCATGCTTCGCTTTTCCTGCATTGTCCTTACCCCCAGTCTGCTGGATTTGCATTTTCTTGATTTGAAAATGACAAACATCCGACCGTTACCGCCAGGATATCGATGAAGCTGCGAAGGATTAGGTCGGGAATGTCGGCGGCAAACACCAGCGGCATAAAGAAGTTAAAGAGAACTAAATTCACTCCAAACAACAGGCCGCCCAGGATGAGTGCCCGCTTTATCCGGCCGCCGCTGTCCACATACCGATTCAGCCATACCATCACGCAGGAGGTTGCAATACCTGTTAACAAACACCACAGCACTGTTTCCAATGGCTTCTCATCAAAGGAAGAGTAAACATCAAAGACAAAATATTGTATCATCCGCCCGGCCAGAAAACATCCGGTGACAGCCAGTGCCGGAAGGCCAGAAAAGGGCAGATTCGCTTTATCCGCCTGCTGTGCGGGATTCCCAAACAGCCGTCCCAGCAGCAGGCCCATAACGATCAGCGCCAAGCTGTCAGCTATCGGGTAGGTAATCCGGTCCAGAGGCGCCACATGCGGCAGTGGCTCTAAAAGATAAACAATCCATACGACGCAGCAGGAAAGGCCGTACTTCAGTCCCTGCAAAATACGATTTCCGCTCATTCTCGTCCGGATGAGCAGGAACAACGCGGCAATCAGGGAGTAAGCAAAAACACCGTAAACAGTAAAAGCCAGCGGCATGGTACCGTTTTGTGCGAAAATACTGGGTGCCAGGACCGTTTGCTTGCCAGCCGGGATGGAAAGCTGCCCAATGATGCGGACGACGGTGGTGGCAAGACCGACCAGAAAAATTTTCAGGATGTTTTTAATTGTCTTGTTCATTTTGTTTCCCTCTGGATTTCCCAAATAATCGGTTCCAGTACGCCGAAGTCTGTAAAATCCACCTGCTTTCCATAGGTCTCTATGAGCGCCCGGTCTTCCGTCGTTTGTTTTTCAAGGGGAGTCCGGCGCAGAGATTGGTACAGCAGCTTCATCATCGTCCGGTGACCGAACGAGAGCTTTTGGTAATCGATCCCGCCGCGAAGATGAAAAACCTTCGCCCGGTCAAGCAATCTGGCGGGGAGTTGCCTTTGCAGAGAAGCGCGAATGTTGTTCTGGTTTTCCGGTTCGTTGGGGTCGGCCAGCCCTACGGTAACGATAAGCAGCTTTTGCCCATCCCGAAGAGAAAAGCCCCGCAGGGTTTTCATAAGGCCCAGGATGCCGCCGGCATACAGGCCGCCCAGATAAACGATTATTTTTTTGTCCGAAAGAGCCGGTGCGTCTTTGTAACTGACTGCGGGAATGCCGGTTTGTTCGGACAACTTTTGCGCATACCGGTATGTGCTGCCATATTGGCTGCCGTAAAGGATGATGTCTTTCATATCCAACCTCTATATTAATAAAAAGCAGGCCAAGAGCAGTTAGGAAAAAGTCCTGCATAGCACCGTCTTATAATTTGATATACATATTTATTTTATAATACTATAGTTTGGATTAAGAGTCTACCTTTGTTTGGTTAAGGCTTTGTAAAATCGAGATAAAGGCCGTAGACTAATCTGTTTTTATACGATATCAGCAGAAGTATGATAGAACCTTTAATACAGAGATGTTATGTTGGTATCGATAACCGTTAGTATTAGGTGCCTTTATTCCATTTTCCCAAAGAGACGAAAAAGAGAAACAAATTATTCAATATACAATACTGCATGACAAATGGGGTGCAGTTCAAATATTTTATTTGCAACGGCAAAATAGCCGGTTTCCAGTGGGATGACGAATTTCAAGGCAATCCTACCGGGAACCGGCTGTTGCATTATGGGCACAGGGCTTCTTGTCTAAAGAAAATTTAACATAGTCATATTTTTATACGCCCAAAGTTTTACTGGTATTTTACGTGGGTGAGGTGGAAAAAAGCACGGCTATTATTTTAAAATATAACTGTATGTAGTATCTGTTATGAAAATCTTATTCCCATCTAACAATACTGTAACATGACCTTTAAACAGAAATCTTAGTATGAAATTCAAATTCCAAAATACTTATCGGAGGGGATCTGTCCATATGCTGAAAAAGCTGTATGGGAAACTGGAGAGCAGCATAAATGCTTTAGAAAGCTGGATGAAAGAGCGTAAGAATCTCGTCGGCCTGCTTGTAGGAATAGTCATTTTAGGCGGGCTGATCGGTTGCGCCGTTTGGCTGAATCAACCTGTAGAAGGCGAGGTTCCTACAAGTGCCAGCCAAATGGCGTACGAAAAGGCCAGCGTTACAGCTGTTTTAGAGGATGGTGCGGTCCCGGATTATGAGGATGCGGAAGGCCGGCGCGTGGGAACGCAGGAACTGGAAATCCGCATTCTAACTGGTACGCATAAAGGCGAAATCATGAGTCTGACGAACAACATGAGCGCCTTGTTTAATGTGGACGTGGAAAAAGGGGATCAAATCATTGTACGGATTATGACCGACGAAGATGGCAACTATTACGCTTCTCTGTTTAACTATGACCGTGGGATTGTTCTGGGCGTTTTTGTGCTGATCTTCTTTATCCTTCTGGCGGTACTTGGTGGGAAAAAGGGGCTGGGTGCGCTTCTTGGCCTGCTGTTTACTCTGGCAAGTATATGGTTCGTTCTCATCCCCTGTCTCATCCGGGGTATTCCGGCTATCGCTGCAACAGTCGGTATTGTCGCTGTAACAGCGGCAGGGGCTCTCGTTTTGCTCAATGGATTGTCCCAAAAGACACTCTGTTCCGTGCTGGGGTGTGTCATCGGCGTTGTGGTAGCAGGGGGGATTGCGGCGCTGGTGGGAAACATCACCCCTATGAATGGATTCAACATGCCGGAGGCGGAGAACCTTCTACTCTATGGCGCTGATAAGGGCATGAAAATCAGCGGCCTGCTGGTATGCGGCGTTCTCATTTCTGCTCTCGGCGCAGTGATGGATGTAGCTTTGGGAATCGCCTCCTCCATCTGGGAGCTTCACGAACAGAACCCGTCGCTGCCGGGCAGGGATTTATTCCGTTCGGGTATGCATATCGGCCGGGATGCGATGGGGACCATGGCGAACACCCTGATCCTCGCTTTTGCCGGGTCTTCGCTGAATATGCTGATTTTGGTTCAGACTTACGACATCCCCTTTATCCAGCTGATCAACACCGATTATATCTGCATCGAGATCATACAAAGCGTTGCGGGGGCCTTGGGGATCCTTCTTACCGTACCGATCGTCGCTTTCATCAGCGCCCGTCTTATGGCGCGGGGAAAGCGCGTTTCGTGATATATAAACAAGCATAAACCAAGATTTTAAAGGAGGATAAGAACAGGTATGAAGAGAAAGAAGAGCCTGCAAAGAGTCTTGTCGGCATTTCTGACGATTCTGCTGCTAGTTTCCGTCGTACCCACAGCCGTGTTTGCGGCGGGAACGGAAACCTATCAGAAGATCTCGGATGCAGCAGAGTTTGAAACCGGTAAATATGTGATGGCAGTAGATACCGGCTATGCCGTCGGCCCGATAGATGGCACCTGGGTCTCCGCGGTAAAGGTTACCCCCGAGGGCAACGTCATAACCGATCCGGATGCCGGGATGGTAGTGGATCTTGAAGTGGCGGATAGTTCCGTCAAAATCAAGCTAAGCGATGGAAACTACATTGCGCCGAAGGGCGGAAACAATAACGGCATCCAAGCAGGCGAATACGATTGGGCATGGAGCGTGGAAAACGGCAAGTTTGTCTTTTCCGGGACGGAAGACGATACGGTCGTTTTAGCCAGTAACAAGAGCTCTCAGAATAAATTCCGTGGTTATAAAAAAGCAACCGCAACCGGAAATCCAAACGGGTATCCCTATCAGTTCACCCTGTATAAGCTCGCAGAGAGCGGTTCGGGCGAGCAGACTGTCGCAGCCCCGTTAGCCGACCCGGCGGCAGGAGCGGTAGCTTCGGGCGCCGAAATCACCTTGAGCACGGCAACGCCGAACGCGCAGATTTATTATACATTGGACGGCAGCGATCCGGCGGATGCAAACAATACAACCCGCGAACTGTATTCCTCCGAAAATAAGCCGGTTATTACGGAAGACTGTACGCTGAAAGCGGTGGCGGTTCTCGGTGCTTCCATGAGTGCAGTGCAACAGCTTTCCTATACCATAAAGGGAGAAGCCGTGCTTGAGGACGGCGATCAGGTAGTTATCTATGCGCCGGCATACAATAAGGCGCTTTCATCGGAAAAGACCGGTTTTTACAATGTGGGAACAGACATTACCGTTGGTTCCGACGGCGCTGTGACCGGTTACACCGATGCGGACGTCTGGACGGTCGTTGCCAATGACGACGGCACCTATAGCTTCCAACAGGGCGGTAAGAACATCGGCCTGGGAGATAGCTATGCCAGCATGGACCTGGGGGCTGTCCACGACGACTGGGAAGTCATCGACCTGGAAGACGGCACCTATAACATTAAGAATACCGGACGCGGTAACTATATGGAGTGGTACGCCCAGTTCAGTAACTGGAGCACCTATAATAAGGGCAGCTTCGCAACCGACGGGCAGTTTAAACTCAAGTTCTACAAAGTGGAGGGCAGTGAGCCCGCGCCGGAACCGGAGATCCCCTTAGCAGACGGCGATCAGGTGGTTATCTATGCGCCGGAATACAACAAGGCGCTTTCATCGGAAAAGACCGGTTTTTACAATGTGGGAACAGACATTACCATTGGTCCTGACGGCGCTGTGACCGGTTACACCGATGCAGACATCTGGACGGTCGTTGCCAATGACGACGGCACCTATAGCTTCCAACAGGGCGGTAAGAACATCGGCCTGGGAGATAGCTATGCCAGCATGGACCTGGGGGCTGTCCACGACGACTGGGAAGTCATCGACCTGGAAGACGGCACCTATAACATTAAGAATACCGGACGCGGTAACTATATGGAGTGGTACGCCCAGTTCAGTAACTGGAGCACCTATAATTCCAGCAGCGCCGCAACGGACGGGCAGTTTAAACTCAAGTTCTATAAAGTAGAGAGCATGCCGGTAGATCCGGAAGAACCCGCAGTCGAAGGGCTGGAAGTGGAGGCCTCTCCCAAGAGCGGCGCCAGCGTGGAAGCAGGACAGACGATTGTCCTGACTGCCGCAGACGGGGCGGAAATCTACTATACCATGTCCACAGACGGCACAGAGCCGGCGGATCCGGACGTAACAAGTGTGAGCCAGAAATATACGGCTCCCATCGAGATTGAGAAAACCCCTGAAACGGATAAGCCGGTTATTATCAAAGCGGTTGCCCATATTCCCGCTGCAGACGTGGAAGAGGCTCAGACCGGCAAAGTTGTGACCTTTACCTACAAAGCGCCGATGGATCTGGGTGATTACACGCTGTATTTCGGCCAGCTCCATGCGCATACCAATCTTTCCGACGGTACCGGTACGGTGGAGCAGGCCTTTGACCACGCTTCCAAGGTGGATAATCTGGATTTCCTGGCGCTTACCGACCATTCCAATTCGTTCGACAACGATGCGAATGTCCATCTGGACTCCGAGAATGCCGAAGAGCTGAGCGAGGAGTGGGAAGAAGGGCGTTCCGGGGCCAGAAATATCACGGAACGCGAAAACGGCACATTTGTTGGCTTATATGGATTTGAGATGACCTGGTCCGGCGGCGCTCCGGGACATATCAACACCTTTAATTCAGATGGATTTGAGAGCCGCAATTACGCGCCTTACAAGAAAGGCGACAATTATGATGTGCTCCAGGCATATTTTGATACCTTGAATGAAAACCCTGAAACGATCTCCCAATTCAACCATCCGGGCGATACCTTCGGCGATTTTATGGATTTCTCCCTGTACGACCCGGTAGTGGACAACCAGATTACCCTGATCGAAGTCGGAAACGGCGAGGGTGCGATCGGCAGCAGCGGGTATTTCCCCTCCTACAGCTACTACACCCGCGCTTTGGATAAGGGCTGGCATGTAGCTCCCACCAATAACCAGGATAACCATAAAGGTAACTGGGGAGACTCCAATACCGCCCGCAGCGTCGTGCTGGCCACCGATTTAAGCGAAGAAGCCATCTATGACGCGATGAAGAACTACCGCGTTTATGCCACTGAGGACAACGACCTTTCCATCCTGTACTCGCTGAACGGCAACGCCATGGGCTCGATCCTGGACGACCAGGAGTCTGTCAATATTGAAGTTTCCATCAGCGATCCCACTGATACTGCCGGCAGCACGAAGGTGGAAGTGATCGTCAACGGCGGCCAGACCCTGGCGGAGCAGACCTTTGAAGGCGGCTCGGCTGAACTCACCTTTGAAAATTTACCGGCAACCTACGGATATTACTACCTGCGGATTACTCAGGCGGATAAGAACATCGCCGTAACGGCTCCTGTATGGGTAGGCGAAAGCCTGAATGCCGGCGTTTCCAAAACGTCCAGCAGCGTAGCCCTTCCCATCAAAGGGGATGAGATCAGCATTTCCAGCCAGATTTACAACAATCTCAGCGACAATATGCAGGTTACCTCTCTGACCTATACGATGGAAGGGCAGGCGGAACCGTTCCACACGGCGGATGTTTCTTCCATCGGCAGCAACGGTGTGGTGGCGCCCAGAACCTCGTATTCCTACGAATTCCCCTATATGGCGGAGCAGGCGGGCGGTTTCAATATCAATGTCCAGATGAAAGCGATAATTAACGGCGAAGAGTTTACCTTTACCGATGTGCTGAAGCTCAGCGTGTCCGACCCGGCCATCGCTACCAAGGTGCTGATCGACGGTACCCATTACAACGATTATGTAAACGGATATTACTCTGGAAACATGACCAACTTCATCAATATGGGGACGGCAGACAATATCCAGGTAAAAATCGCGCAGCCGGGAGAAACCATAACGGCCGAAACGTTAAGAGATGTTTCCCTGTTTGTTATTTCCGCCCCGCTCAAATACACCAGCGATTATACCGGAGAAGCGAAGGTCAGCGTTTTCGAGAATGAATTTGTAAATCTTGTCCGGGATTATGTGCGGGGAGGCGGCACAGTCATCGTCTGCGGTCTTGCAGACTATCAGGACGCCAACAGCGGCTCGCCGTATACCACCTATAAGCAGGTAAATAAGCTGCTGGAAGCCATCGGCGCCACCATGCGGGTCAACGACGATGAATTGATCGACCAGGATGATAACGGCGGGCAGCCATACCGGCTGTACTTTGACGACTTCAACACCGGCAGTACGGATCCGGTGGTGCAGGAGGTGCTGAAAGGCGTGGTGGATTCCGGCCTGCGCTACAGCTCCTACTCCGGATGTTCTGTCGCCGTCGGAAATGGGGAAGCTATCGTATGCGGGCACGATACAACCTATTCCATTAACAGTAAAAATCCCACCCAGGGACATAGCAAGCCTGTGCTGAGTTACTCCGATCCCTACGATCCGGAAAGCGCCGTCGTGCAGAAGGGCGATGTCGTTGCCATGGCCACAGAGTCTGTCGGGAAAGGGCGCGTGTTCCTCTCTGGTACGGTGTTTTGCTCCAATTTCGAAGTAGCCGCCGAGGATCAGGTGAGCTATTCCAACGGCATTATTGCTCAGAATATCTTGAATATGGTGAAAAAAGAGCCTGTCATAAGCACGATCGAGGAGGCCCGCGCCGGAACGGACGGACAGGTATTCACCGTGGTCGGCACGGTTGCAAACGGTACGGCAGAAACAGGGAATGCTTTCTTCAACACCATCTATATCCAGGATGACGCCGGCAACGGCATCAATGTATTCCCGATTGATGACAATAACATCCGTCGCGGCGACCAGGTGATGATCACCGGCTCCATCAGCGAATATATCGGGGATAAACAGCTGTCCGCCATCAATGTGACTGTCCTGGAAGGAAGCAAGGAAGTTATCATTAGCGACGCAACTACCAAGGAAGCTGACGATTACGAAGCCAATTTCGGTAAGCTGGTCCGTGTGGAAGGTGTCGTTCAGAGCGTGAAGCTGGCGAACGGGATTGTGGAGAGCATAGAGCTTCAGGATGAAAGCGGCCAAAGCTGCCGGGTATTTATTGACGGATATATTGGCTACTCGGACGATGCTTCTCCGGAATTGGAAGGATTCGTGAAAGAAGGCGCAACCATCAGCGCGGTTGGGTTTGTATCCCATGATGCCGAAGGCAACCGTCTGCGGGTGCGTGACCGCTCCGAAATCAAGGCAGAAGAACAATCCCCTGTATCTGAGAGCTATGATGTCATATTCGCCCTTACCAATGGCGCGGCAGACGGTGTGCTCAAGGCGGAAGGGGGCAAAGACTACGCGGCGACCCTGAAGCCTGCGGATGGATATGCCCTTCCCGAGACGGTAAAGGTCATAGTGGGCGACGCAGAACTCCCTTCCGAGGGATACAGCTATAATGCCGTTACCGGTGAGCTTATGATATATGGGGCTTACATTACGGGAGATATACAAATATTGGCTGAATTCATCAAAGAGCCGTCTGAAGAACCAGGGGATACCGAGCAGCCTGGAGACACCGAGACGCCTGATGATACTGAAAAGCCCGGCGAATCGGAAAATCCGGATGGCGAGACTCCATCAGAAGTTCCGGAAACGGGGGATGCCGCCAATATAGCCGTCTGGCTGCTTGTTTTCGCGGCGAGTGCGATTCTTGTGATTCTAACCCTCTTCAAGCGGAAAGGAACCGCTAAATAGCCCTAAATTCTTTAGCTGCGCGGGCAGGTAATTTGGTTGCTTGCGCACCTGGAAGACAGTAATTCAATCTATGCGGGACAGCATGGTAACCCTGCTATGCTGTCCCGCATTTGTTTTCTAA
>ERZ1643251.5388-NODE-5388-length-10474-cov-4.224398_pt1 | contig 10474 bp, 9 predicted proteins | sample MGYA00579261_ERZ1643251 | MGnify/ENA primary metagenome ERZ1643251 (study PRJEB29033, sample SAMEA4952267) | chicken gut metagenome | biome: Broiler Chicken; feature: Gastrointestinal Tract; material: Caecum | place: Ireland | collected 2018 | study: Broiler...
TGCTTCAGGCGCTGAGCCTTGCTTTCCAGAATGTCAATATAGCTTTTTGCCGGTTCCGCTTCTATTTTCAGCCTTTTGAGCAGATCCACATAATTGATGATGGAGGTGAGAGGCGTTTTAATGTCGTGGGAAACATTAGTAATCAGATCCGTTTTCATCCGCTCATCCTTCATGCTGGTCCTTACTGCCTTGCGGATTCCCTCTCCGATATTGTTTACGGCGTCGGCCATCTCCCTGTTCGCTCCATGAAGCCGGTCCGCATCCAGCTTAAAATCCACCTCTCCGTCCCGAATTCGGTTGATGCCATCTACAATTTCGATCTGCTCGCCGTTATTCCGAAACAAAAGCATCCCGATGATCACATCAAAAATCACCGTCGCCAATATTAAAATGAATGAGGCAAGCCTGTACTCCTTCATGACATATACACAGAAAATCGCCGCAAAATTGGCAAAGAGAAACAGATTATACGGAAGCAGCGTGCTGACGGCGGAACTCCTGTGTCTGAAAACAAAATGGACAAAATTCCTGCAGCACAAAAATACTTTGTGGACAAAGCTGTCCTTCCAAAGATTTCTGCTTCTCAGCCTTCTCACCAGACTGTACCATATCAGGCAAAAGACCGTGCTTACCGTCATTCCGTAAAGCCCAAAGCTTCCATATTCGTACAAAAGAGCAATTCTCCCTGCCTGGGTCTGCGAGTGTACGGCGTAAACTGAATCCGCAATCTGCAGAAGCTCCCCATAGCCCCATCTCATCCCGTACCAGATCAGAGCGCCAAAAGCTGCCCAGACTTCCGTCCAAATATGATCTATGCCGTTTAAATATTTTATCCGGTCCCCTTCTTCATCCTCTCCAATTCCAGCCGTGGCGGACAGATACAGCCAAAGCCCCGCCCAGATAAAGCCCTGAAGCACAATGGCCGTTACAATAACTCCGATATTGGGAACCAGTCTTTCAAATGCCTCATGGGCATTGTAAAAGGCGTCTCCTCTGGCCGCATAGGTATTATCCACGCCGATCCAGATATGGGTAGTCTCAGGATAGGCATAGTCATATTCACGGATATATTGGTGTATCTCATCCTCACTCAAAACAGTGTTCCCGGTAAATTCCAAACTGTCAGGATAATAGATCAAATATCTTCTGTATTCGGAAAAATACTCTGTCACCGCGCTGTCCGGCTGCTCTAAAAGCTCTGATACATTTGTATAGGTTCTGGTCTGTCCATCCGCCGTCATGCGCACCATATATTTTAAATTGCTACCTCCCTCCCGGTACAGCTCGCTGCAGGTCTGATACTGTTCATATTCCACTGCAAGGTTCTCAATGGCGGTGACCAGATTCCTCTGAAGCTTCATATAATCCACCCAGTTTTCCGCATAGGAAAGCAGCTGTCTTTCCCCATCCACCGTCTCATACCTACAGACCAATAGAGGAAAATACACATTCAGGCTTCCATCATCCTCCCGGGATAAAATAATATCATCAGGATATTCCGCCATAACATAGGAAAAGGCCATATCCAACAGCTGATTCTGAGTATACTCATCCAATGCCTGCGCTACGGTGTCTATCTCTTCCTCCGTCCTGGTTTCTTCCGGTTCCGCAACGGTTCCCCGTTCCACAGCGTCAGTCCGCCCCGTATAAAAGCCGCGGAAATAAATCTGCCCGTTTTCATCCAGAGCAAAATTTTCCTCCGAAATAGCCGGTCCAAAGTAATTCAGAAAATCCTCCATGCTCATGACCCGGTTATTGTACTCGACGCCATCCCGTCCCCACTTGATCAGATCTTCCAGCTCATACACCGCTGTAACTGCGCATCCGTTTCCCACTCCCCTGCGGTTCGCAAATTCCGAAACGTCCACCTCTTTATGTGGGTCAAAGCTGCCGTTGGTCTCTACCTCGGACTTGATCATGACCAGCCTGGTAATGTCAGAAACAGCCGTCCGAAAAATTTCCTGATAGACCTCGGAATCCTCAAAGATCCTCTCCGTATGAAACGGGTCTATTCTGTAGGTTTTCGTCCCGCTCATGGATTCCACAGTCAAAAAGGAATTAAAAAGGATGCCCGCTATGGCAATCATAATTCCCATAGCCATCAGCTGCTGCAGCAGTCCCAGTCCGAATCGTCTCAACGTTGGCTTTTTCATAACTCCTCATTTCTATTGCTTTTCTACCTTATATCCCACCCCCCAGACAACCTTAATATATCTTGGTTCCTTAGGGTTAATCTCTATTTTTTCCCTGATATGCCGGATATGCACTGCCACAGTGTTGTCGGCTCCTATGGCGTCCTCGTTCCAGATGCTCTCATAAATTTGGTTGATAGAATAAACTCTGCCCTGGTTTTTCACCAAAAGAAGAAGAATGTTATATTCAATGGGTGTCAGCTTCACAGGCTCATCGTCCACCGTAACCTGCTTGGTATCATCATTGATAATAAGTCCTCCCACCTGATATACAGACTTGCTTTCTGCATTCAGGCTGCCTAAGGAGGTGTACCTCCTGAGATTGGATTTTACTCTGGCAGCAAGCTCAAGCGGATTAAAAGGCTTAGTAATATAATCATCTGCGCCAATATTCAGACCAAGGATCTTATCCGTGTCCTCCGATTTTGCAGACAAAATTATGATGGGTATACTGCTGTTTTCACGAATCTTTAAAGTAGCCCGAATTCCATCCAGCCTGGGCATCATAATATCCATAATGAGAAGCTGAATATCCTCCTTTCTCAGTACCTCCATTGCCTGCTCTCCATCATAAGCCTTAAATATGCGATAGCCATCCTGAATGAGATAAATCTCAATTGCGTCTACAATTTCCCTGTCATCGTCACAAACCAGAATATTTGCCATTTTGCACCTCCCCATCCGCTTCACCGGACATCAATTTTGCTTCAGCATCAGAAACGCGCCGAGATTTCCTCTCTTTCCCCCTGTGGCCCTGTGGGAAAACAAATACTCAGGATTATGACAAGTACAAATGTCCGTAACCGTTATCCTGTCAAGGGGAATCCCCGCCTTCCTCAGAATCAGCAAATTTGCAAGCCATAAATCCAGCTGGTATTTCCCCGGCCTTCTGCCAGGAGTCAACACCCGCAAAGGCTTTTCCTGCCAATCAAAAAACCTGGCGCTTTGCGTAAGCTCCTCTAAAAGCTCCGGGCTTTCTTCAGACATTGTCCGGAAGCTCTCCGCCGCATTTCCATCCACCTCATAGCAATCACGGCAGATAGAAGGTCCAATTGCAGCCAGCAACTCTTCCGGCCTGGAGCCAAAGCATTGTTCCATAGCTTCCACCATATGCCTGCCCATCTCAGAAGCCGTCCCTCTCCATCCTGAGTGCGCCAATCCAATGGCCTCATGCACCGGATCAAGAAAATATAAGGGCACACAATCCGCATAACCCGTCACCAGCACAATCCCTTTTTCGCAGGTAATCAATCCATCCACATCCTGATAATCCAAAGGCCGGACAATTCCTTTTCCCCGATCCTTGTTTGTCACAAGACGTATGTTCACAGTGTGAGTCTGCTGGGACAGAACCATGTCCTGTACGCTGCAGCGCAGCACAGCCGCTATCCGTTCATAATTGACCAGCACATCTTTCGGATTATCCCCTCTTGTAAAACTCAGATTCATGGAGGAATAAATTCCACGGCTGACGCCGCCCAGCCGGGTGCTGAACAAATGCTCCACCATACCCGTAGCTTCAAAGGACGGAAAAGTAAGATATTCCATCTCTCCTTCACGGTTTTGCCGAACATTTTTTTCCAAACCGCTGCCTGCTCTTTTAATTTGAAACATAGTCTTCCTTCCTTTCAGCGACATTTAGAATTGGCGGCGACTGCCCAAACAGCCGTATTTGTTTAACCTCCTTACCCTCTGCAAATATGAGGAAAAGCGTTTATGACCCAGAAGATTTCTTCTCCCTGAATGGCTACAACGTCGTAACGCACAGCAGAGGAATCGTCCACCCCTTTCATCATCCTGTAATAATCGGCTGTCCTGCAGATTCTTCTTTGCTTAAAGGCAGTGACCGCCTCCAGAGCGCTGCCCCGATTTTTCGTACTCCGGTATTTCACCTCCACAAAAACAAGGTATCCCTCATGGCGTCCGATAATGTCAATTTCTCCCTGCCTGCAGCGAAAATTCCGGGCAGTGACGTAAAATCCCCGTCTTTCCAGATATTCTGCCGCCAGCCGCTCCTTCTCCGCTCCCATTTCTTTTCGATTCAAATCTCTTCCCCCGGCTGCCTTTTTCCCACTACTTTTTCATCTTACTTCTAAGCCGATCCATAGAATCCACAAAAACAAGGATTTCCGCCACCACTTCATAAAGCTCCGGAGGAATCATATCTCCGATCTGCAGTCTGGAAAGGGTATCCGCCAGCTTGTCATCTCTGTGAATGGGCACGTCACTTTCCTTCGCCCGTTCAATAATTCTCTCTGCCAAAAGCCCTCTTCCGCTGGCAATGACCTTAGGAGCGGCCTCGCTGGGATCATATTCCAGCGCGATGGCCTGTTTGGGCTTTGTTCCATCTTTCTGCCGATTATCCGTCATTTTTACCTCTCATTCTTACCATCAGGCCCTCATGTCAAAAGCATAATGTCCCATGGGCACGTGTCCTGTCTGCTTCAACAGCGGCAGAATGCCGCTCTCCTGTTTATCCTCCGGCTGATTTTGCGTCTCTCTTACCTGCATGGCAAAGCTGCAGTCATATCCTCTGCTCTGAATCCTATTTGTCAAAAGCTCCATATGAGGCTCCAAAAAATCAAGCAACTCTTCGTCCCCCACATAAAACCGGGTATTTACCTTCTCCCCCTGCATGGCCACATAAACGTCAACAGGCCCCAGATGCTCCATATCCAGATGAAGCAGTGCGCTGATCTGCCCCTTGCTTTCCGCCAGATTTCTCTTATTGGTAAAAACATAGAGATCGCCGTGCGCTCTGCTCTGCTGGAGCCTCACGGGCAGCTGCACATAAGTATACATCTGATTGATCTGCTGCAAAAAGTCCAGGTTCCGCACAATGCCTTCGGCAGCTCTGTGAACCGGGGTTCCTGCCTGCCCCGCCTCCTCCAGCACCTGGGCCAACTGCTTCAGCTGCCTGTCCATTCTGTCGTATAGCTCATTTACACGCCCCGGCTCGGCAACGTCTTCCGGACGCAGAGACCAAAAATCTTTAAATGCCTGAGATAAAACGTTCTGAAGTTCCTTGAGGGTCTGCTCTCTCTGAAAGCCTCCCCCTGAGAGTATATGCTCCAGAAGCGCGGACAGCTCTCCCCTGTTTCCCAGGATGGCCTGCAGTCCGGACTGCGCTCCGGTATTCTGTCCATTTTCTCCCGGAATCCCTCCCCCTGCCGATCCAACGCTTTCAGTCGGCCTCTGGCTCTGTGCATATTCGCCCTGAAGATTTTCTGAGTTTGCAGGATTTCCTTCCGGTATGATTCCCGGCCGGGAACCGGCGGCCTGTTCTGAGGCTGGAAAATCCCCAATTCCTCCTTCTCCCACAGACCTTGCAAGCGCATTTGCCAGAATATCTCTCAATGCCTTTATCAGAGCCTCGTTTCCTCCCCCATAGGTCTCCCCCATATGTGCGGCCTCCTGTGAAAGCATAGAAAAAAGCTCTCCCAAAATCCTGGATGCTCCCTTTACATCTCCTTTTTGAAGCAGACTTTCAAAGGTTTGCGAGAAAGACTCCAGTAATTGATCCAATCCCGCTTCCAGTCTGTAGGAAAGATTTTTATAGGAAGATATCTGTGTCAGGTTGTTTTCAGTTACGGGCAGCCCCAGGCGGTGCAGATCCAAAAGATCCACCAAAGTTGCATCCATATGAGAATTCAACTCTCTGTAAACCTGCTGCAATGTATTTTTGTCAATGGGAAGCCCCGCCTTCATAAGCTGCTCTGTCATAGAAGCTGTAGTCTCATTCACCGGAAGCCCTGCCATATCCAACGCCTTGAGAATATTCTCATCTGCAGCCATATTTTCAAACAGAGGGCTCAGCATCAGAACAGCTCCGTTGTTTTTTATCTGAAAAACCATACTTTTCCCGATTTCAAGATTCATTCCCTGCTCCATCCTGGCGCTCAGCAGCATATCCTCGGCAATCCGAACAAGAACTTCGCTTCCACTTCGAGATACAATTTCTCCCTGCAGGGTCTGCCCCGGAGAAAGAGCCCTGATCTGACGGTCCGTCATAGTATTACCCGCCCCGTTTTTTCCCAATAGGGAACCACTCTCCGGACTTTTTTGAGAACGACCTGCGTCTCCCGCTGTTTTTTCCCTTGTAAATAACTGTGTCAATTTCATAGGCTTTCCTCAAATATTATCCTTCAGTCACAAAATTTTTGATGAAGCTGCGCCGATGGATTGGAGAGGGACCATATTTTTTCAGCGCTTCTATATGCCCGGCGCTGCCGTATCCCTTATTCAGTCCAAAATCATATACCGAAAACAAGGTGTCATAATTCCGCATTATTCTGTCTCTGGTCACTTTGGCAAGAATGCTTGCCGCTCCAATGGAAATACTCTTGGCATCTCCCTTGACAATGGGAATCTGCAAAATGTCCACGCCGGGTATCGTCACCGCATCGTTCAAAAGAATGCCCGGCCTTACGGATAATTTCACTATGGCCTCGCGCATCGCCTCATAGGTAGCCTGCAAAATATTGATTTCATCAATTCTTGCCGGTGAAACAATACCCACTCCCCAGGCCAATGCCTGCTCTGTAATCACATCGTACAGCTCTTCTCTCTTTTTTTCGGACAGCTTCTTGGAATCGTTTATATATAAAATACTGCAGTTTTTCGGCAAAATAACCGCTCCCGCCACAACCGGTCCCGCCAGAGGCCCTCTGCCCGCTTCGTCAACGCCACAGATAGCTCCGTAATCCTCGTATTTTTTCTCGTAAAACCTTAGACTCTCAATTCTTTGCTTTTCCTTCTCCAAAAGCTTAAGCCTCTTTTCGGCTGCATCCACCAGCTTCTGTACTCCCCGGCGATGATCCTGTCCGTACTTTGCAATCAGTTCAGGCATCTCATCCGGAGAAGCCGCCTGAAACAGTTCCTTTATCTTGTCAACTTTATCCATTTTTCCCTCTTTTAAATGCTTACTGGTGCTTTAGAATCCCAAATTCGGAAAGCGGCCATATGCGCAGCCATGCCCTTCCGATAATGTCATCCCGATGTACATTTCCCACAATCTGCGTGCGGCTGTCGCTGCTGTTATTGCGATTATCCCCCATAACGAAATATTCATCCTCCCCGAGAACCACCGGACTTGCAGCAATCCCAATGTTCTCAGGGCGGATGACCTCTCTTCCGTAACTTTCCGAAAGGATCTCACCGTTGATATAAATGTTTCCCTCCTCGTCTATCTGTACGGTTTCTCCGGGAAGACCGATAATCCGCTTAATGTAATAGGTGTCTGTCTGGTACTGAAAGGGAAACACAATAATGTCAAACCGCTGAGGATCGCTGAAACGATAAGTGATCTTGTCCACAATCAAATTATCTCCGTCGGAGAGAGTTGTCTCCATGGACTCCCCCTCAACCTCTGTTCTCTGTCCTACATAAGTGATGACAATATATGTAACGCAGAGCACGGCTAAAAGGTAGAGACCCGTACTCAGCAATTCCTTCAAAACTTTATTCATTCTTCCAAAGCTCCTTCCTTCGGCCTCTCCAGGGTAATCCGCCCCAGCCTGCCGCTTCTGAAGTCATCCGTTAAAATCATGCAGGCCCTGTCCAAATCCAGACTTTCTCCCTTTCCATAGCATTTCCTGCTTTCAGCAATCATCTCAAGAATCCGATAAGGTTTCCCCTCCGGCTTTATGCCGTAACGTTCTGCAAACGCCTGGGGGTAAAGCTTCTGCAAAAGCTCCGTCAAATCACAGGCCAACTGCTGCATGGGAACAATCTCATCATTCATGGAACCTATAAAAGCCAGCTTTTTGCCAACCTCCTGATCCTCAAATTTTGGCCAGAGTATCCCGGGAGTGTCCAAAAGCTCCAGGTTTTTGTTCAGTCGTATCCATTGCTTTCCCTTTGTTACTCCAGGCTTATTGCCGGTCTTTGTACATGCCTTCCCTGCAAAAGAGTTGATAAAGGTGGATTTTCCTACGTTGGGAATGCCCGCCACCATGGCTCTTACCGGCCTGTTCACAATCCCTCTTTTCTTGTCTCTCTCAATCTTTTCCCGGCAGGCCTCCCCTACAAGTCCCTGAATCTTTTTCACGCCTTCCCCCGTCCTGGAATTCATCTCCAGCACATATGCTCCCCTATCCGTAAAATAATTGATCCACTGCCGGTTGTATACCGGATCCGCCAGGTCTGCCTTGTTCAAAAGGACAATACGCCCCTTATTTTTTCCAAGTTCATCAATATCAGGGTTACGGCTGCTTGCCGGAATGCGGGCGTCCACCAGTTCTATAATCAGATCAATCAGCTTTATATTTTCCTGCATCATACGCTTCGCTTTTGTCATATGACCGGGATACCATTGATAATTCATATTATTCCTTCCTCTGTCCTTTTATTTGATCAACCCCATACCCAGCTCTTCACACGCAAAACGGAACCACGCCTTTCCGATAATATTTTCCTCCCTTACCGGGCCGATATTGGCGGAACGGCTGTCCTCGCTGCTGTTTGGGTTATCGCCTATGCAGAAATATTCCCCGCTGCCCAGAACAATGGCATTTTCAGCAATGCCCGGATCCAGAATTTTTTCCGTAACATACTCACTCTGCAGTCCGTTCACATACAAAACGCCATCCTGAACGCGTATGGAATCCCCCGGAATCCCCGCCACCCGCTTTACATAATAATGAGAATTTTCGTTTCCGTTTGGCAAAAAAACCACCACATCTCCGCGCCTGGGAGAGGACAAAATATACAGAAATCTGTCCACGCAAATCTGCTGCCCGTTGTACAGCACCGGCTCCATGGAAACCCCTACCACATTGGTGGTCATTCCAAAGAACCAGCTTGCCGCCACAGCTATAAAAACGGCGGCAAAAATACCGAAAATCCAACTGAAAATTTCCCTCAGGGCCGCCTGACTGATTTTTTTTCTTCTCTTGTAAAAGGTGAGTCCTTTGTTGTGCCTTGGCATAATTGCTTTCCTTTTGTATGAAGTGCTCTATTTCACAGCATGTCGGCTTTGAACCGATAACAGAGTCAGTATAACATATTTTCCTCCGCCGGAAAAGAGGCTGTGGCTGAAGGCGATAAATAAAACAAAAAGCCTGCAGCCACAACCTCCTATTCTGATCTCAGCGCCGTTACCGGATCGCTCTTTGCCGCTTTTTTCGAGGGAATCAGCCCTCCCAGCAAGGTCAACAGCACGCTGAGTATAATCAGTACTGCTCCGTAAACGGCGGGCAGAGACGCATTGATGTCCGTTGTTCCCGCCAGAGAATGTATGATTGCATTGCCGGGGATCAAGAGCAGCAGCGTCAGTCCGATTCCCAGCATGCCGGCACACAGGCCGATAATAAAGGTTTCTGCGTTAAACACCTGAGAAATATTTCTTTTGGAGGCGCCGATAGCACGTAAGATGCCGATCTCCTTTTTTCGCTCCAGCACACTGATATAAGTGATCACGCCGATCATAATAGAGGATACCACAAGGGAAATGGCCACAAAGGCCACCAGCACATAGCTGATAATATCTATAATTTCGGTGACGGAGGACATCAATGTTCCGACCAAATCTGTGTAGCTGATCACTTTTTCGTCATTTCCCTCTGCCTCCATACGACTGTTATAGTCGTCCAGAATTTTAAGGATTTCCGCCTTTGCTGCAAAATCCCGGGGATATATAGCAATCTGGCTTGGCTTATCGAAGTCGGCATACCCCAGCTTCTTTAAATTGCCGTCGTAGGAGGTATCCTGGGCGGACATGATAGCTTGCAGAAGTTCAGCCAATTCTTTCTCGTCCATATTAATTTGTATGGCATCCGCAAAGGCCTCCGTATCTATATGAAACCCATTTTTCATGTGATCTCCCAGACGGTCCACAGCCTGGCGCATGGCGGTTTCCACGCTGCTTCCCAGTTGACTCATCACCTGCTGCGCGGCATTTGTGATCTGAGCCTCAAGAGCCTGGGCGATTGCGCCGGGATAGGAATTCATTACCGTATTCATGTATCCTCTCAACACATTGGCAATCTGGGACTGCAGTTCTTCAACGTTTACAGCTTTCGCAATGCCCTCAGACAATTTCTGCTGTGCCTGGGGCGTCTGTAAATATGCCGAAAAATGCTCTCCCATCTTCTCCGGATCCGGAAGCCCGTTGGCAGCCGCATACTCCTGGTATCCTTCCATTATATTTTTTACCAGCGCCCTAATCTGCTGGGGTGTTATGGTGAATCCTTCTCCAAATCCCGGAATTCCTCCCGCATCTCCTCCTGAAACGCTCCCCCCCCCCCCGCGTTCCCTCCTGAAACGGATGTGTCCGGCTACAG
>ERZ1643251.5393-NODE-5393-length-10466-cov-4.578811_pt1 | contig 10466 bp, 9 predicted proteins | sample MGYA00579261_ERZ1643251 | MGnify/ENA primary metagenome ERZ1643251 (study PRJEB29033, sample SAMEA4952267) | chicken gut metagenome | biome: Broiler Chicken; feature: Gastrointestinal Tract; material: Caecum | place: Ireland | collected 2018 | study: Broiler...
GGATAACAGGACGCGGTAGATTTTTCCTGTGGGGATAATTCTGCGGAAACTCAAGTAAAGCCTGCTATTGACATTCAGTCCTTTTGGGGGTAATATAAAGTAACCAATTAGTTAGCAACAGGTCTTGGTTCAATTCCAGGTGTCACCACCATAATAAGATTACTATTAGATTCTATAGTTTCAGGTCTTATCTATGATACGGTTAAACTTGTATTAAAGAAAGGAATGGCTAATATGGAGAAAGAAATCTTATTTATAGGTCTAGGTGTTTGCGGTGATATGGTGTAATGGTAGCATGTAGTTGATAAGTACTACCCTAGACCTCCAAATATTCTGAGAACTCTCTTGAGTTCTCTTTTTTGTTATGTTCCGTCTATTTTTGTCAACCGTTTACCACCATAAATGTGTAAAATATAACTATCATGCCTCTCTATGATGTTTATTGCCTTCTTCACTGTATACGTACAGCATTGTTTATGGTAATAGGGCTTTTTATAAGCATGCTTATGATATAGTATTATTCGATGATGTCCGAAAGACTGTTTTTTAATAATCCAAAGATGTCCTGTATTTTTAGACTGTAACTCATAGTATTCTTCAGTAACCTTTAGTAGTTTAAAATATGGATTATTCAATTCTCTTTTTTCTTTTTGTGTCCACACGACTAGTCTGCACCGAAATTTCCTCTCGTAAAAATAGCAATCCATATGACCAGTAGCTTTTCCCTGTACATATCCCATATGAATCTACAATAGGAGTATAAATTCCATATATTTACTTTTATTGAATAATCCTTCCGATATTTAAACTTCATTTTCAACGAAACATGTTGCTTCTGACACCAATCATATATTGTTTTCATTCGCAAATTTTTATCCTCATCTATCATTTGAATTAAACAATCCACTTTCAGATCGTCTACCCCTACACGAAATAACATATAAAACAGTACATTATAATATTTTACAATAACCATTCTTTCACCATACCTCATATACATTGTCCACCTCTCACTGTGTTTCCGGTTCTATTTATCCACATATTTTTACCATATGCACGTTTTATACACGCTTTTATCTTGGGTGAATATTGCGACCAGGATCAGTATGATTTCCACGACGCCGACCGCGTCTTCCTCCTGCCAGAACTCCAGCATTCTCCACATGATCTCACCTCCTTTCCATCCTTCCGCTGCCTGCGGAATCCCGCGGACGGAAGCCTTTTTTATGCATAAAAGGACATAAATGCCGGGATCAGGATCAGGAGAAACACAATGCCAAGCATCATCATCATGGGAAGCAATAGCCTGGTTCCGGCTTTCTCCCCTTCTGCCCTTGCTCTGCGCCTGCGCTCCTCGAATGCCTCCGAAGATTCCTGTTCCAGTAATTCCAGCAGCCCTTTACTGCCTTTTTTCAGATTCTGTGTCAGCAGTGTTGCCAACGCCCGGTAGGAGGTTCCCTGACATCGCGCTCCCAGATGTTCGTAGGCGTTCAGTTCCGAGACACCGCTCTCCATCTCCTGCCAGGTATACAGAAGCTCTTCATATGCGGCTCTTGGCTTCCCAGAACCGTTCCTTTGCCGGTTCTGATAATCCAGCGCCAGCCGCTCCACCGCCTTTCGCATGTTCAGCCCTGCTCCCAGCAGCAGTACCAGCGCGCTGACGATTTCCGGATAATCCCTCTGCAGTTCTTCCTCTCTGCTCCGCCTGGACTCTTCTCTCTTCTCCTGCTGAACCCCTCCGTATAAAACGGCTGTCAGAAGACCAAACACGGCAATCAGATTTCCTGTCCTGTCCGGAACCTTTCTCCAGGTAAGTTTCTGTCCGTCAATCTCCTGCGGCAGATAGTACACAGCTTCCGAATCGTCTGTATTCTGTGCCTGTGCCGCTTCCTGGATCAGCTGCTCCAGCGTCTCTGCCTCCTGCTTCGGATATACCATAACATCCCGGACACATTCCCTTGTCTGTTCCTGAAGGCTGAGCGTCGCTTTCAGCCTCACCTGCGCGCCTTCCTGCGGAATCCTGTCTGATAATTTTCCCTCATAGCCCACCAGCAACGGCTCATCCGTATCCCAGGAGACAGCGACCGGGCTGTCCGGCATCTGTGTGACCAGGTTCAGATCCTGATCCACATGGAGAAGCGACGTGTTCTCACCAAGTATGACTGTATCCAATACCTTCTCCGCATGCTCCAGCCATTCCTCCGTCTCCTCTTCCTCATACTGTCTGGCGGGAACCAGAACCGTAATCTTCTGATTCTCTCCATTTTCCTGCGATACTTCCAGCTGTTCCTCTCTGGCTGATGTTCCATAACCGCCCCGCTCCACTGCAGGCTCTGTCCCAAGACCTGCATTGCTGTATGCGGCGGCGGTCAGCGCCAGCCCTGCTATGTTCCCAATTGCTGCAAATAAAAAGATACGTTTTTCCAGAACGTTCAGCTTTTTATTTTTCTTTCTCCAGAAATACCAGAGAAGCAGCCCCGCCCCTATGATCAGATGTACTCCTGCCATTGCTATACCTCGATTCTCATAATTCTCTGACTGATCGCCCAGGCGGCAAGATAGATTCCCAGGCATACCGTCATGACCAGCGCCCCGAACAGATTTCCATACAGCACATCCATAAATTCCGGAAAGGAAACCTGAATATACAGGATGATCGCCAGCGGAATCACGCTCATGATGGTCTGTTCATACTTTCTGGCGGCAATGCTGCTGGCAATCTCCCGCTCCGTATCGATCTTCCCGCTGATGATCCTCCAGGTATTTTTCATCACTGCTTCCATATTTCCGCCGGTGCGCTTGGAAATCGCAAGCACGTTGGCAAACATCCGGATATCCGCGACTCCGCTGCGCCCTGCCAGATCCATAAACAACTGTTCCACCGGAATACTCAGCGCCGTCTGATTGCACATAAACTTCAGCTCCCGCACCAGAATGTCCTTTTCCCCGTAGGACTGTCTCAGATCCTGATAGGCTTCCCTCACTGCGTTTTCCAGGGAATATCCTGCGCACACCGCAAACTGCATGGCGGCTGTCAGATCCCGGAAATGCTCGTACAGATCCTTTCTCCGCTTCTCCATCGCCTGCTTCTTTTTCCACCGGAACCAGAAAGGCACAAACGGGAGCCAGAGAACCACTGCCGCCGCCGACCGGTAAAAAAGGAAATCCATCCCTGCGATAATTCCCATACTCTCCAGAGTCCACAGGAGTTTCTCTTTCTTTCCCGGACAATAGCTGTTATAGTCCACTTTCAGCTCCGGAATCTTTCCAGTTTTTTTCTGTTTTTTAATTCTCCGCATACGCTCAGTCCTTTCCTGTGATCCCATTGAAACAATGGGTTGAGCCGGATCGTTCCTTCCTCCATACCGTCAACTTCCGCAATTTCCTCCACATGCCTTCTGCCGTCCGGATCCCGCTCCAGATGCACCAGGATCTCAATACCCGAAACGATCTGCCGCCGGATCGCCTCCAGCGGAATCTCAATTCCCATCAGCGCCATGGATTCCAGCCGCCCAAGCATATCTCTGCTGCTGTTGGCATGGGCGGTACCCAGCGACCCGCTGTGGCCGGTGTTTAAAGCCTGCAGAAAATCCCATGCTTCCGCGCCTCTTACCTCCCCGATGATGATCCGGGAGGGCCGCATCCGGAGGGAAGTCCGGATCAGTTCACGGATCGTGATATCCTGCTGTCCTTCCAGATGCATACCTCTCGCCTCCAGCCGTACAAGATTCTGGATCCCCTGAATCTGCAGTTCGGCATTGTCCTCGATGGTGATAATCCTCTCATCCGCCGGAATAAAGCCGCTCAGAGCATTCAGAAATGTGGTCTTGCCTGTGGAAGTTCCTCCGCCGACCAGGATCGAATATCTGGCACACACCAGATCTTTCAGAAAATCTGCCGCATCCTTTGAAATACAGTCCTGCCGAACCATCTGCGCCATCGTGATCGGATGTTCCGGAAAGCGGCGTATGGTCAGGATCGGTCCGTTCAGGGCAATCGGACACAGCACCACATTGACCCGGTCGCCGTTCTCCAGCCGCGCGTCCACGATGGGATTCTGTTCATTGACTACCCGGTTGCAGCGCCCCGCAATCTGCTGGATAATATCCTCCAGTTTCTCCCGGGAAGTGAACTGCTTTCGGAACGGAAAGATCTTTCCCTGCTTCTCCACAAAGATCGAGTCATATCCATTCACCATAATCTCCGTCACTTCCGGATCATCCAGCAGTTCCTGCAGAACATCCAGCCTGCGCACAGAATAAAACAGTTCCCGCCGCACTTCTGTCTTCCTGCTCACCGGAAGCTTCCGGGTAATCTCTTCCTCCAGGATCAGCCGGTCGATCAGTTCCAGGATCTTCTCATCCTCCGGTTCGCTGGCAATGTCAATTTCTTCCAGAAGCAGAGGCCTCAGCAGCTCGGCTTCCCTCATCCGCTGTCCTCTCCGCGCAGCAGTTTCCTGACATAATCTCCCAGTTCACTCCATGCCAGTTCCTCTGCCCATGCCTTTCCGCTTTTTCCGGCGGCATAGAACGGTATCCGTATCTTCCTGATCTTTTCCAGCACAGAGACGGAATCCCACATCTGAAGGGCACTTTCAAACTGTTCCAGTTTTGCCGCCGAAATAATATCCTGGCGGATCGGAACATAAATTTCCGTACAGTAGTCCAGAATCTGATACAGATCGGCGACGCCGTCGCCAAGATCCAGGATCAGAACTTCATAATTGCTGTTCTGCTCCAGCTGGCGGAACAGCCAGATCCATTCCTCATATTTTGTTGTCTGAATATCCATTGGGAAAAGAGCCGGCGGCAGGAAGTCAAGATTTTGTATGGTTTGTACCATACCGGCGATTTTATAGACAATGCCAGTATTCTCCTGCCTGGCATAATACAGGACATCACTGAGTCCCTGTTCGAAATGTGTTTCCATCAGCTGTTCAAAACCGGAATAACTCTCCAGGTTCAGATACAGCGCTGCGTGATCTCTCCCGAGAATCTGTCCGAGCGCCAGTGCGAAGGAAGTCTTCTGCGTCCTTCCAATCGGTGAATAGATTCCGATCACACGCATTTCCTTTTTGATCACACCGTTCTGTGCCATCGATACTTCATGTTCCACCCCATAACATGCCATCACCTCACGGATCACTTTATCGGAAGACTGATACTTATATACCGTTGGATACTGGTCCAGTCCGGGGCTGTGCACTCCTTCCGACAGAATGATGATCTGGCGGACCGGCAGATTCCGGATCTCCTCTTTCATCGCTTTGTCGGAAATCAGAAGAATTTCAATCTCATTGTTCCTGGCGAAATCCATCAGAACCTCCGGACTTGTGAACGCCTGGATCTCAAAGGGAATATTCTTCTTCTGCATCAGATATTCCATGAAGTTGTAAGCGTATTCAATTTCTGTGTCACAAACCGCAAATATGTTCTTTTTCTTTGCACGAATCAATAGAAGCCTCCTATCCAGAGTAAAACTGCAAGCAGAATGGGTACCGAAAAATGAATACACTCCATCCCCCACTTCCCATCACGATAAGGAACCGGAACTGTAGTTTTTCCCTGTATTTTTAATAAAAATATGTGTTTGATATAAGTGGTGAGTTTAAAAAGACGCTGACGAATGTTTCCGCAGATAATGAAAATGCCGATAGATAGAATTGCGCCAAAGATCAATGACAGACAGATACATTTCAGAATTGCCGCCGGGCCGAGAAAGCCTCCAAGCGCTGAAAAAAGTTTGATATCACCTGCTCCGAACATTCGGAAATGAAATAACCAGAAAAGTAACAGGATCGGAAGAACCGTCCCGATAAGAAATGATAAAATCCCCCTCATTCCATGACCCATACCGTTGGTCAGAAAGCCAGCAAGCCACAGGATCACGATCCAGCCATTTGCTATTTCTCCTGTTTTTAAATCCATCAATACCGCTCCCGATGCAGCCGTCAACACGAGACATTGCTGCAGGTCCAATCTGTATCACCTCCTGCCGTTTCATTGATTGTGACGTCATTATATACGCCGGTTTTTTGTTTGTCCAGCATTTTCCGACAACTTTCTCTGATTTGTGAATTGCTGACAAACGGTCTGAAAAAAATTGATAGGATTTTTTCTTTGTATGCGTGAAAGGTTTTGGGTGTTCATTGTCCCTGTCTCTTTTTTGCAAAAAAATGTAAACAAATTTCCTACGAAAGTTTTGGTTTTCTTTTTTCCTGTATCAATCGTCAGAACTCGGATCCTTTTCCGGAACAATGACAGAAACAGGCGTATGGCAGCCGGTATTCCCCCTCCGGTGCGAAAAAGCATTCAAAAATCGCAGGGAATTATTACTCATTTTTTGTGAAAACCGCAACATATTTCACTAAAATTTTTAGTAATTCCGCACATCTTGACGTTATATTCAAAATAGTGTACGATGAATTCAAAACTTACGCAACAAATGCGGAAACAGACACAAGGAGGACACGCATATGATCATCTATGTTGATGCAAAAGCCGCCCGCGACGGGAACGGCACAAAAGAAATGCCTTTCAGACACATCAATGACGCAGCGCAGGCGGCAAAACCGGGAGACGAAGTTCTGGTGGCTCCCGGCGTGTACCGTGAGTATGTAGACCCGGCGAACGCCGGAACGGAAGACGCCCGGATCACCTACCGCAGCACAGAGCCGCTGGGCGCTGTGATCACCGGAGCGGAGGAAGTGAAAGACTGGAAACCGTATCAGGGAAATGTATGGGTGTGCCGGATCGACAACACTGTATTCGGCAATTACAATCCATATACCACTTATGTTTACGGCGACTGGTATTTTGCGGGCCGCAGCAAACACACCGGCGCGGTTTATCTGAACGATAAAATGATGTATGAGGCAGACAGTGTGGATGCATGTATCAAAGGCGAAATCTACGAATGCTCCTGGGAGCCGGAGGCTTCCGTCTATAAATGGTACGCGGAACAGGACGGAAATGAGACCGTGATCTACGCGAATTTCCAGGGCAAAAACCCAAATGAGGAAAACGTGGAGATCAACGTCCGCCGTGAATGTTTCATGCCTTCCAAAACAGGCGTCGGATATATCACAGTCAGCGGCTTTTCCATCAGCAAAGCTGCAACCACCTGGGCGCCGCCTGCCGCTTATCAGGACGGCATGATCGGTCCTCACTGGTCCAAAGGCTGGATCATCGAAGACTGTGAGATCAGCAACAGCAAGTGTGCCGGTATCTCTCTCGGAAAATATCTGGACCCGGACAACGAGCATTACTTTACTTATAAACATGTGAAGAGCCCTACCCAGATGGAGCGCGACGCGGTATGCCGCGGACAGTATCACGGATGGCTGAAGGAAAAAGTCGGCAGCCATATCGTCCGCCGCTGCAACATCCACCACTGTGAACAGGGCGGAATCATCGGCCGTATGGGCGGCGTTTTCTCGATCATTGAGGACAACCATATCCATCACATCAACAATATGATGGAGCTGGGCGGCGCAGAAATCGCAGGCATCAAGATGCACGCGGCGATCGACGTCATCTACCGCCGCAATTACATCCATCACTGTACGATGGGTATCTGGTGCGACTGGGAGGCACAGGGAACCCGCATCACCCAGAACCTGTTCCACGACAATCAGCGCCCGGAATTCGCAAAACCGCTGAAAGGCGGCATGATGAGCCAGGATATCTTCGTGGAAGTAGGCCATGGTCCTACACTGATCGACAACAATATCCTGCTGTCCGACGCATCCCTTCGTATGGCTACCCAGGGTGTGGCAATGGTACATAACCTGATCTGCGGAGCCCTGACCTGTGTAGGAGGCGGCACCGGTCCGCGTTACACACCGTATCATATTCCTCACCGCACAGAGGTCATGGGCTTTATGACGATCCTTCACGGCGATGACCGTTTCTACAACAATATTTTCGTACAGAAATGGCCTTCCAAACCGTTTACCACCCTGCGCGACAGCTCTGAGGGCACAGATGAGGAAAACCGTGAAGTAGGCACACATGTCATGGATGAATATCCAACCTATGAAGAATGGATCCAGATGTTTGATATGGATACCGATACGCCGGACATGGTAAAACTGGATTCTGCACATTCCCACCCGCTTCCGGTCTGGGTAAAGGGCAATGTTTACTTCAACGGCGCCAAAGCCTGCAAAAAGGAGACGGAGCATCTGGTGGATACAGAACACGAAGTAACCGTCGACGTGATCTGCCAGGACGGCAGACCGGTCCTGTCCACCAACCTGTACGAATTCCTGGGAGATTTCTCCACCGGTATGGTGAACAGCGATGTCCTTGGCTGCGCCTTTGAGCCGGAAGAACGGTATGAAAACCCGGATGGAACGGATATCGTCTTTGACAGAGATTATTTCGGCGGACACCGCGGACTGCGGGTACTTCCCGGACCGTTTGCGGCTCCGGAAGACGCCGGACGGAAACTCTGGTAAAACGGACGAAACAAACCAGGGGCAGGTAGTATGCGTGGACGGCGGGCATACCACCTGCCCCTGGTTTATTTCTGACTTTGATGTGCTTTTTTTTCGTCCGTTTAGAATATAAAGGCTGATCTGTTACTCTTATTCCGTTCTTTTTCTTATTTCATCATTGACCTTTTCGCGCATCCCGGCCAGATAAGAAATCCTTCTTGGATACTTTTCGAAATTCAGTTCTTCTCCCTCCTGCACCTCCAGGCAGCGATATGCCGTCTCTTTTCCAGACATCTGTTCCAGAAGTTTCAGCGCACAAAGATCACTCATCGCCTCGTCCATCAGCATCATCCTCTGGGATTCCTCCGGAATTCCGTCCCTGCCGGGATAGACCAGAAACGGATCGCCGGACGGGAACGCGCCGTCGGCATCGGTACAGAGATACGGATCAATAGAACGGGTAGAAAACTGTGAATGATAAAAATTATATCCCCAGTGGAGAAAACCGTCCAGCTGATACCGGTACAGCAGAGTTCCGAGAATCCTGGTTCGATATCCCGGCTGGACAATAAACCGGTTCGGTACGTTCACCGCCTGGCTGGTACAGTAATAGCCCCACAGCTTTTCCGGCCGTTTTTCCAGAAACGGCTGAATATGATCCAGGGAACATACCGGCTGACGTACAAGCCCTTTTTTATAAAACGCATATTCCGACAGCGCGTCAATGACCTGGCAGTCCCCAAGGTCTTCCGCCACCAGTTCCACCGCTTTTTGATAGCTTTCCAGCACTGCTTCTCCCGGCTCATCGGAAACATGGAAAAAAGTATGTTCCAGTATGCCCAGCTGCTTCAGCTCTTTTTTCAGCGCGCAGAGAAAGCTGTGCAGAAATTCTGTGTATTCCGGACTGCCCGCATCCGTCTCCCAGCCGAAGATCCTCTGATACTGTCCATCTTTTGTCCCAAAGATCTGAGGCGTGCATTTGGCGCCCCACTGAGTAAACAGGTGGGAAATCTCATAATAAACGATGCCGCACCTCCGGCACATCTCCACCCACCGCCGCAGCTTTTCAAATCCAAACACCCAGTGACCATTCTCAAACACCACATCTGTCAGCTGTACCGGAAGTCTGTAACCTCCGACCGCCGTATCCAGGGGCGGCGTAAACACCGGCGTCAGGATCATGTTGCACTTTCTTTTGACGGCTGCACGGATAAAATTCTCGGTGATCCGCCAGTATTCTTCGCTGAATACTTCCACCTGATAATATTCCGCCAGACAGTCTGAATGGAACCACTCCGTATGGGGAATCGGAAGCGAAGGAAGGTCTGCATTGAGGATTTCAAAGGACATTTCCGCGGTTCCCATACATTCCCCGTTTCGGACCACGCGGACAGACACGGGATAAACCCCGGGCGCGCTGCTGTCCTGTGCCTCCAGATCCACCCAAAGACTCCTCCACTGTCCCGGGATCAGATTCACACCTTCCCCGGAAATCTCCTGAAGCAGATCAGGATACAGTCCTGGCTCCCGGGTCAGATAATCCTCATCCGCCTCCGGATGCATTTTTTCTCTTCTGCTGCCACTCCACCGATATGCGATCTGAAAAGACACGGTCTCTCCTCTCAGGGCGGTCAGTTTTTCTCTGACCCCTTCCCCGGACGGCTCTCTGACCGGAAATACTTTCTCCATAGAAGAAACAATCTTCCACTCAAACCCTTCCATTTGTCACTCCTTTTAATGTGCCAGCCGCTCTTCCCATTCTTTTTCCTTAAATCCGACCAGAACAAAGTCTTCCCCGATCACCAGCGGACGCTTTACCAGCATTCCGTCTGTGCCGAGAAGCTCCAGCTTTTCCTCCTCGCTCATGTTGGGAAGCTTATCCTTCAGTCCCAGTTCCTTGTATTTCATCCCGCTGGTATTGAAGAATTTCTTCAGTTCCAGCCCGCTCTTCTCATACCACTCCTTCAGCTCCGATGCTGTAGGATTCTGCTCCTTGATATGGCGCGCTTCGTAGCTCACACCATGG
>ERZ1643251.5394-NODE-5394-length-10464-cov-6.923432_pt1 | contig 10464 bp, 8 predicted proteins | sample MGYA00579261_ERZ1643251 | MGnify/ENA primary metagenome ERZ1643251 (study PRJEB29033, sample SAMEA4952267) | chicken gut metagenome | biome: Broiler Chicken; feature: Gastrointestinal Tract; material: Caecum | place: Ireland | collected 2018 | study: Broiler...
ATTTTTCCCGTTAATGTTTATAAATTTTTGAGACATTTTCGCAAATTATTGACAGAATAATTTTTGTTGGTTTTAAAGCAAATTAAAAATTATTTATATAATTATTTTAAATAGTTTTAATGCTTATTTTTTAAATTAAATATTTTTTCTTATATTTTTTATTTTTTTACTCATAATAATTTTAGGTGTTTTTCATGAAAAAATTTAAATTTATAAGTCGATTATTTTTGTTTTTTTTGTTAAGTGGCATTATATGTTTAACCGGTATTTATGTTTATGCTTTTTTCTCACCTAAATTGGAACTTAAAAATATGGGAAAAGTTTTTATATATGATAATGAAAATAATCTAATATATCAAGGATCAGGTTCTAATGATTGGATAAGTTTAAATGATATATCTCAAAATTTAATAGACGCTGTGATTAGTGTTGAAGATAAAAATTTTTATAATCATCATGGATTTGATTTTTTAAGAATTGGCAAGTCATTAGTAACAAATATTAAAAATAATACTAGAATTGGCGCTTCTACAATTAGCCAACAATATATAAAAAATATGTTTTTAACTTTTGATCAAACATGGGCTAGAAAAATAGAAGAAGCTTTTTTAACAATTGAGTTAGAGGTACATTATAGTAAAGATGAAATTTTAGAAGGCTATTTAAATACTATAAATTATGGTGAAGGAAATTATGGAATTGAAGATGCTAGTCATTATTATTTTAATAAAAGCAGTAAAGATTTGACTTTAGAAGAAGCTATAATGTTAGCCGGAATTCCTAAAAATCCTAGCAATTATAATCCGGTTAGTGATTATGAAGCGTGTATTGAAAGAGCTAAGGTTGTAGCTTTAAGTATGCTAAAAAATAAATATATTACTGAAGAGGAATATAATGGTTTATTTCAAAAAGAAATTCCTATTTATGGCAAAAGAGAACAAAATAATTCACAGATGATATTGTATTATCAAGATGCTGTTTTAAACGAATTATCAAATATTAAATCAATTCCAACTTCTTTAATTGAGTCTGGTGGTTTAAAAATTTATACTACTTTTGATATGGATGCTCAGACTAAAATGGAAGAAAATATTTTAAAATATATGGGTAATCAAGACGAATTACAAATTGCTAGTGTTATGATTAATCCAACAACAGGTGGTGTAATGGCTTTAACTGGTGGATTAAATTATGCAAAAAGTCAATATAACCGGGCTATTCAAAGTAAAAGACAAGTTGGTAGTACTATGAAACCTTTTTTGTATTACGCTGCTTTAGAAAATGGTCTTGTTGCATCATCAACATTTAAAAGTGAAAAAACAACTTTTTATTTTTCAAATAATCAAACTTATTCTCCAAATAACTATAATAATATTTATGCTAATGAAGAAATCACCATGGCAGCGGCTATCGCTTTTTCTGATAACGTTTATGCCGTTAAAACACATTTATTTTTAGGTTCTGATGTTTTGGTTGATACAGCTCATTTAGCTGGGATTAATGAAGAATTAGTTGGAAATCCTTCCCTAGCACTTGGAACTAGTGAATTAAATATGCTTGATTTTGCTAATGGTTACACTACTTTGGCAAACGGAGGAGATCAAAAAGATTTATATTTTATCTCTAAAGTAGAAGATTTAAATGGAAATGTTTTATATGAACATAAAAATAAACATAATTATGTTTTAAATAGTAATAGTGTTTATATTCTAAATGAAATGTTAACAAGTACAACAAATTCAGCTTATAGTAGTTACACTACACCGACAGCATTGTCTTTAGCATCTAAAATGAGTAGAAAATATGCTTTAAAAACTGGTACAACTAATACGGATTCATGGGTGGCTGGTTATAATCCGGAACTTTTAATGATGGTTTGGATAGGTAATGATGACGCTAAGGAAATAGATTCTACTGCTAGCTATTATTCTAAAAACATTTGGCTTGATACAATGGAAAGTTATTTAAGTGGCCATGAACCAATATGGTATGAAAAGCCTCAAAATGTTATTGGGCTTATTAGAGATGGAATAACTGGTAAAGAAGATCCTGAAAGCAAAAATAGTACTGTTCTTTATTATGTAAAAGGAACTGAGCTTAATATTGAATCTGTTAGCACAAATGAAAAAGAATGATTTTAATTAATCATTCTTTATATTTATAGTCATTTGGTAATTTCCATTTAAATCAATTTCATCTAAAGATATTTTAAATCCTTGTTTTTCCATTTTTCTTACCATATCTCTGACTTCATTAATAGCTGTTTTTAAATCTATTCCTTTAGATTGCTCAACTATTTGTTCATAATTTGGATCTAATTTTATAACAGAATCCATTGGATCAACAATCTCATTTTCTTTTGAATCTTTTACTTCCTCAATAACATTATTAATTGAAGGTTGTTGTTCATCAAAAAGAAATGGCATTACAGTTTCATTTTCAAAATTTTTAACTGATTCATTTTCATTTAAACTAGAATCATCAAGTACTTCTATATTATCTAATGAAGAATTCTTATTATTTTCAGGATTTGCTTCACTCATACTCATATTAGCAGCTTCATCTTCTAAGAAATTAAAAAATTTATTTGGAATATTTTTAATTTCTTTTTTTGTTTCATTTATTTGATTTGTATCTTGTTCCATTGGATTAACCTCTCTAATAGTATTTTGTTTATTAATATCAGTTGCGTTATTAATCAATTTATTCATATCAGGATTTATATTTACTAATGGTACATCCTCAGTTTTTTCACCTTTAGCTTTTTTTATTTCCATATCTAATTGCCTAACAGTCATTCTTTTAGCAATTATTTTTTTTAACCATTCTGCTTGCTCTTCTTTAGGAAGTACTAATAAACTTCTAGCATGTCTCTCGCTAATTTTTTCTTGTAATAAAGCATCTTGAACTTCAGGAGCTAAATTTAAAAGACGTAGTTTATTGGCAATAGAACTTTGACTTACTCCCATCTTTTCAGCTAATTGTTCTTGAGTCATATACCCTCTATCTAATAGATTTTTATAAGATTTAGCTTCTTCAATTGGTGTTAAATTTCTTCTTTGAATATTTTCAACTAAAGCTATTTCAGCACTTTTATTATCATCTATGTTTGAAATAATTGCAGGAACTTGACGAAGTCCAGCCATAGTTGCAGCTTTAAATCTTCTTTCACCCGCGATTATTTCAAATTTATTTCCTAATCTTCTTAAAACCAAAGGTTGAATTATACCATGTTGTTTAATTGATTCTGATAATTCTTTTAAACCATCTTCATCAAATGCTAATCTAGGTTGAAATCTATTAGGAATAATATCTTCTATTGCCACTTGTAATACTTTTTGTTCTGTGTTCACAAAAATCAGCCCCTTAATGCCTATTTTCTATAATCTATTTTAGCAAGAATTTCCAATTTAAGCAATATTTATTTTTAAAATTATAAGAAATCATTTGGCGGTGCCTAAGTATTTAATCTTTGCATAGCCATTGCCATTATTACCAACAATTATTTGGCTACCATCATGTGAAGGTATAGATTCATTACCGCTTTTTAAATCAGTGTCTGTAAATTTATAATTACTAAAATGTATGTTTTGATTTGAATGGATAATTTTATTTTCATCTGATTCAATCGTTATAGCGTTACATCCATTATGTCCGGAAACAAAGCCACTACCGCCGGCTGAACTATAATAGAAATTTTGAATTACAGTTCCCATACTAGAGGTACCACCGCCATAATAACCACCGCCAGCTCCGCTAGCATTTGATCCAAATACTGCATCCTGCCCTATTCCAAAAGAATATCCATATGTTTGATTAGCTATATCTTTTTCACTATAGCTACTAGTACTTGCAATTCCACCACCGACACCCGATGGATAAATTCGTTCTGATCCAGCTCCGCCGCCAGCAATCATTATTCTGCTTTTTAAACTATTAAAATCATCCCATTTTCCTTTTACTAATCTTATGTCTGTTGCCCCGCCACCACTTGCGCAGACATTATCTTTTGCAGCTGATGCTCCACCACCATTAAATGTTCTATCACCGTTTATTTTTCCTTCTTCACCTATATAGATATATAAAATTGTATTTTTTTGTAAAAATATTGTTCCTTTAGCATATCCTCCATTTCCACCATTTAAATATTCAAAGTTTCCTTCAATATCACCACCACTTGCTCCCCAAATTTCTATTTGATAAAATCCAGGCAAATCGACGACAAATTCTTGAACTTCATTTGTAAAATCATATGTATAAGTTTTTCCTATTTCTTCAGTTATTTTTTGAAAAAATAATGAGCATTTTGTCGGAAATGAGGTCATATTTTTAACTATTGGACTCCACGACTCATAGTCCCATGTTATAGAAGCATCATTTGTACAATTACTTTTTGTTTCATCAAAAATATTTTCTCCTTTAGTTGGAATAGTTTTTGTTTTTTCGTCATTTACATATATTGCTAATTTTATATTTTCTTGATTTTCTAATTGCATCTCAGTTTCTTTTTTATTCAATATACCCCCCCCCCAGAGCAACTAGACTAATTAGGAAAATACATATTATTAATGCTTTTTTCATATTACACTTCTTTCTATTACAATTAATATATCATACTTTAAAATTTTTTTACATAAAAAAGAAGCTTATAGCTTCCTTTATTTTAAATAATTTTTAATTTAAATATTTTATTATTTATAATTTTTTCTTTTTGATTTTATCATAAGTTCTTGGATATATTAAGTTTGTAACTTTATTCTTTTTTATGTTAATAAGTGTTCTTAATCCACCATTTTCTGGCAATTCAAATTCTTTTTGATCAATTATCTGACATGATAATTTATCAATAGTACTTAATGAATTTTTTAATTCTTCAGATACATTAGCTTTCATTACTAAAAAATTGCCATTTACTTTTAAAGCTGGAATATTTAGCTCTAACAAAATACGCAATTCAGCTACCGCTCTAGATGTTACAAAATCAAAATATTCACGATGACATCTTGTATATTCTTCTGCTCTACTATAGACTGTTTGAACATTTTTTAATTCTAATTTTTTAATGCATTCATTTAAAAAAGTAATTTTCTTATTGTTACTATCTAATAATGTAACTTCTAAATCTGGAAATATTATGGCCAACACAAGTCCAGGAAAACCTGCACCCGTTCCAACATCTAAAAGTTTTCCTTTTTTCAAATTAGCAATTTTAACTAAAGTTAAAGAGTCATAAAAATGTTTTAAATATATTTCATCAATTGTTTTAATAGCTGTTAAATTAGTATGGTGATTATATTCAATTAAAAATTGAGCATATTTTTCTAATTTTTCTTGCATGTCTTTTGTTAAATTAATATCTAATTTTTTTATTTCATCATAAAATTCATTTTTGTTCATCTTTACCGTATTCTTTCTTTAAATAAACACTTAATATTGAAATATCTGCAGGATTAACGCCGCTTATTCTTGTTGCTTGACCTAATGATATGGGTCTTATTTTTTCTAATTTCTGACGTGCTTCAGATGCTAAATTTTTTACTTTTTGATAATCAATATCTTTAGGAATCATTTTTTCTTCTAACTTTTGCATTTTGGCAACTTCTTTGTATGTTTTTTTAATATAACCATCATATTTGTTCATTATTTCTAATTCTTCTTTTATTTCTTCAGAAAATGGAATATTTACCATTTTTTCTAAAAATGTCAATGTTATTTCAGGACGTTTTATTAAATCATATAATGTTTCTGTTGAAGTTGGAATTTCTTTTTGATTTTCAATAAATATTTTTTTATTATCTTCAGTAATTTTTAATTTAGTTTCTTTTAAGTATTCTTCACCTTTTTTAATAGCATTTAATCTATTTAAATAATTTTGGTATTGTTCTTTAGTAATACTTCCTACTTTATTCGCATATTCTCTTAATCTTAAATCAGCATTATCATGACGTAAAATCAATCTAAATTCAGCGCGGGAAGTTAACATTCTATAAGGTTCAGCTGTTCCTTTTGTTACTAAATCATCAATTAATACTCCTATATATGCATCATTTCTTTTTAAAATTAATGGATCTTTATTTTCTAGTTTTAATGCAGCATTAATACCGGCAATTAAACCTTGTCCTGCTGCTTCTTCATAACCACTTGTGCCATTTATTTGACCAGCAGTAAATAAATTTTCAATTATTTTTGATTCAAGTGATGGTTTGATTTGTAAAGGATCTATTGCATCATATTCAATTGCATATGCATATTTAGTTATAATTGCATTTTCTAAGCCACTTAAACTATGAACCATTTTCTCTTGAATATCACGTGGCATAGAAGTTGAAAATCCTTGTAAATACCATTCATCATAATATAAGCTTTCTGGTTCTAAGAATAATTGGTGTCTTTCTTTATCTTTAAAACGAACTAATTTATCTTCAATACTAGGGCAATATCTTGGACCTATTCCGGTAACATATCCTCCATACATTGCTGACTTATTTAAATTATCTAAAATTACTTTATGAGTATTTTGATTAGTATAAATTAAATAACATCTTTGTTGTTCATTTATTTTATAAGCTGGTGGATTATCAAAAGAAAATGTCCAATATCTGTTATCTCCATATTCTGGTTGCATTTTAGTAAAATCGATTGAAGAAGCTTTAATTCTTTGGGGCGTTCCAGTTTTTAATCTTTGAATATTAAAGCCATATTTTTTTAAATTGTCACTTAAATAATTACTTCTTGGTTCGCCATGAGGTCCTGATGGCGTATTTTCTGAACCAATTAATACATTAGCTTTTAAATAAGTTCCTGTTGTTAAAATTACGGCATCGCAAAATATTTTATTTTGATCAGAAGTTATTACTCCTTTTACTTTATCTTTTTCTATTATTAAATCTTCTACTGTTGCTTCTAAAATGTCCAAATTATTTGTTTTTTCTAAGGCGTCTTGCATGTTTTTAGGATAAGTTACTTTATCTGCTTGAGCTCTTAATGATCTTACTGCTGGACCTTTAGAATTATTTAACATTTTGATTTGAAAATGGGAAATATCAGCAATTCTACCCATTAATCCCCCTAAGGCATCTATTTCACGAACAATAATTCCTTTTGCAGTTCCACCAATAGATGGATTACAAGGCATATCACCAATATTTTTTTTATTCATTGTTATTAACAATGTTTTATGTCCTTTAAATGCAGCAATGTGAGCAGCTTCTATGCCAGCATGTCCACCACCTACTACTATAATTTCATATTTCATAATTTTCACTTCTTTTCTAGTTTTTTACTTTCCTAAACAAAATCTTTTAAAAATATTATCTACTAATTCTTCTTCGTAAGATTCTCCAATAATTTTACCTAAGTTTTCCCATGCTTCTTTTATTTCTATAGCTAACATGTCAACAGGAATATCTTTTTTGTTTTCTTCAATAACATGTTCAATATTTTTTAAAGCTTGTTTTGCTAATGTTATTTGTCTAGTATTAAATAAAAATGTTAAATCTTTGTAGCTCATATCATTTAATGAAAAAATATTTAATATTTCTTGTTTTAATTCTTCAATGCCTTTTTTATTAACGGTGCTACCATAAATTATTTTTATTGATGTTTTAAATTCTGTTATTTTTGTTTCAAGATCAGTTTTATTTATAAATATTAAAGATTTTTCTTTTGGTAATTGTTTCATTAAATCCTTATCTTCTTCTGTTAGATTTTCATTATTATTCAAAACTAAGATAGATATATCAGCTTTATTAGCTACTTCTTTACTCTTTTTTACTCCAATTTGTTCTACTAAATCTTTGGTTTCTCTAATGCCAGCTGTATCTATAAAATTTAAATTTATACCGTGATAAGTAATTGTTCCTTCTACAATATCTCTTGTTGTTCCGGATATGTCAGTTACGATGGCTTTATCTTCTTCTAATAAATTATTTAATAATGATGATTTACCAACATTAGGTCGACCAATAATAGCTATATTAATACCATTTTTAATAAGTTTGCCATTTTCTGATTCACTGACAATTTTTTGAAGTTCATTTTTTATTTCTGTTAAAGTTGGCTCAATATTCTCTTTAGTAATTATCAACTCATCAATATATTCCGGATAATCAATATTGACTTCAATATTAGCTAGTAATTGAACCATCTTTTCACGTAAAGATTGAATTAATGAAGTTGTTTTACCACTTAAGCCATTTAAAGCCATTTTTCGAGCATTTTCATTTTTGGCTTCTAGTAAATCACTGACGCTTTCAGCTTCTAATAAATTGATACGTCCATTTAAAAAAGCTCTTTTTGTAAACTCACCTGGTTCAGCTAATTTAGCGCCATTAATTAATAATAATTCTAGTATTTTATTTGCAGTTATATTTCCACCATGACAATTAATTTCAACTACATCTTCCTTTGTATATGTTTTAGGTGCTCGCATAAGCATTACTAAAACTTCATCTATTATTTTTTCACCATCTTTTATAAAACCATAATGAATTGTATGCGATGGAGCTGTAATAAATTTTTTATTACTAAATATTTTATCTACTATAATTATAGCTTCTGGCCCACTAACTCTTACAATATTTATTGCTCCAACTCCTAAACTACTTGTTGAAATCGCGGCAATTGTAGAATCCATTTAAATTCACTTCCATTCGCGGGTATTATATCATTTTTTTGTTAATAAGTAAAAAATTATTTCCCGGGAAATAATTTTTAGTTTTAAAAGATTTTTATCATATATTATTAAATTTAAAAAGCAGATTATTTATCTTCTGCTTTAATGATAATGTGACGATTAGGTTCTTCTCCTTCACTGACCGTTGAAACGCCTTTAAATTTTGCTAATTTATTATGAATTATTCTTCTTTCATATGAATTCATGTTTTCCAAAATTGCATCAGTTTTTGTTTCTCTAACTTCTTTAGCAACTTTTAAAGCTAATCTTTCTAAATATCTAATTCTTTTTTCTTTGTAATTTTCAACGTCTAAAACTACTTTAGGATGAACATGCCAATCATTATTTATTTTGGCTTTTAATAAAGTTTCTAAAGCTTTTAATGTTTGACCATTTTTTCCAATCAAAATTGAATTATTATTTGAATACATAGTAATATTATATATTTCATCGTTAATACTTGTTTCAAATTTTACTTCTAAGCCTAATTCTACTATTACATCTTTTAAATAATTCTTCATTTCTTCTAAAAGTTCTTGATATGAAATAGCAGAAACTTGATATATTTTTCCTTTAAATAGCCCTCCTTTTTTTTCTTCAGTAGTATAATATATTTTATCTGTATGAAGAATGTTTTTTGCTTCTTCTACTGCTTCAATTAAAGTTTTTGCTTCTACTAAAGTTGGCATTTTACTTCACTTCCTTTTTGCTTTTTTTCTTTTCAAATTTTTTTTCTTTATGTTTTATTTCAATAACTTTTGAATCATGTTGATCTTTTGCTAATATTCTTTTAATTATATAATTTTGAATTACGGCAAAACCATTTGTAACTATCCAATAAAAGGCTATGGCTGTAGGTAAACTAAATGAAGCTATAGAGATACTTATAATCATAAACATAAACATAAAATTCATTTGTTTCATCATTTCATTATTTTGACCATTTTTCATAGTATTTTTAAATGAAATATATGTAGTAGCAACTATTAAGAATATTAAAACTATATAAATATATTGTCCTTCGGCTAATCCTTTCCAAGGAGTCATACCAAGGTGCATTCCAAATAGCTGTCCTTCAAAAATTGCTGGAACTTCATTAATAGCTGCTAAAAACGCAAAGAATAACGGAATTTGAATTAGCGCAACTAAGCAGCCAGATACCGGATTAATTTTGTATTTTTGATATACCATCATTGTTTCTTGACTTTTAGCCATCATAGCATCACTGTCTGTTCTGCCAGCATATTTCTTTTCTATTCGCGCAATCTCTGGTTGAGCTTTTTGTAAATTGTTTGACTGACGCATGCTTTTAATTGATAGTGGCATTAAAATTAATCTAATTAATAACCCAACAAACATTACTGAAATACCAAAGTTATTAAATAAAAAGCCAACTTGTAAAATAATATAAGCTAATGGTCTTACTAATAAAGCTTGCCATAAACCATCATACTTATTTGAAGTTAAATTGAAATCCTTACAAGAAGGTAGTTCCTCTACAGGGGTATTTAATTGATCTGCATGACTTTCATATATTCTATATAACTCAGAATCTTTTTCTGGTTGGCATAATATATTTTTTTGAACACTTTGCCCAGTTACTTCATTTACAAGAATATTTCCATTCTCATCTTTTAAATAATCGTCAGAGCCACAGCCGCTTGCCATAAAAATAATGGCAATTAAAATTAATGCTAATACTCTATTTTGTTTTTTCATTGTTTCTCCTTTTCTCTACTAAATCTAAAAAACTTGATTTTAAATCCTCAAAATTTAAATCTTTAGTGCTT
>ERZ1643251.5396-NODE-5396-length-10458-cov-10.340383_pt1 | contig 10458 bp, 10 predicted proteins | sample MGYA00579261_ERZ1643251 | MGnify/ENA primary metagenome ERZ1643251 (study PRJEB29033, sample SAMEA4952267) | chicken gut metagenome | biome: Broiler Chicken; feature: Gastrointestinal Tract; material: Caecum | place: Ireland | collected 2018 | study: Broiler...
TCATGCGAGTCACAACTGCCCCTGTTTTGGACTATCTATTTCCCGACAGCCCCTTCTAATTCGTTAAAGTGTCGAAAACGGGATTTATAATACCTCGGGGAACTGAAAATGTCAAGCTAAAATCAGATAAAAATATATAAAAATTGTAAAAAACTGAAAATTAAATTGTTGTAACATGAATAATTAAAAAACAGAAACGCTGGATAAATGGTTAACAGCAGGCAGCGCGGCGGTGCGGGAAATCTTTCTCAGCCTATAAATAGCTTATAAACAGGATAGGTGCAGGTAGGGGATAGGTGCAGGGTAGGGGCTTTAGGAAAGGGGATATACAAATCCTGTGTATAAAGTTATACTGAATGGGATGGAGGGAATACGCAGAGGGATGAATGTGAGAAGAAAAGTTTTTTTGGTACTGATGATTTTATGGATGGTTTTGATATTTGCATTTTCTGCGCGTCCGGCAGAGGTATCATCAGAGGACAGCAGGAGCATAGGGCTCCTGATCGGAGAGCTTTTTATACCAGGTTTTGAGGAACAGTCTGCAGAGGCGCAGAACAAATTTGCAGAAAAAGTGGATCATCCGGTAAGAAAGGCAGCCCATGCATCGGAGTATGCAGTGCTGGGCCTGCTGACGGCGGGCGTTTATATAGCAGGCGGAGCCGCTGGTGCGGGGAAGGTGAATGATAAAAAGAAAGCTGATATCAGGAACAGCAAAAAGAGGACGCCCATCAGCAGAGGGATACTGATTCCCTGGGTGGTAACCACAGCGTATGCTGCGACAGACGAGATGCATCAGTTGTTTGTACCGGGGCGCAGCGGGCAGGTCTCAGACGTGCTGCTGGACAGTGCAGGGGCGATAGCCGGACTGGCGTTACTGGGAGGGATCCGGTTTTTGGTACAGAGGAGAAGGGAAAATGACTGTAAATGAACTGAATGAGAAATTTGAATTTCGGGATATCCGGCCAGAAGAGGCGGGGCAGGCGGCGGAGATTGAACGGGTCTGCTTTCCGCCGAATGAGGCGTGCACAGAGAAAATGATGCATGAGAGAGTGGCGGCAGTCCCCGATCTGTTTCTTGTGGCAGCAGACAGAGTGACAGGAAGGATTGCCGGATTTTTAAATGGTCTTGCCACGGATGAGCAGGTGTTCCGAGATGAGTTTTTTACGGATGCAGGGCTGCATGAACCTCAGGGGGTGAATATTATGCTTCTTGGCCTGGATGTGCTGCCGGAGTACCGCAGGCAGGGACTGGCAAGCGAGATCATGCGGCAGTATAAGCGGCGGGAAGCCCGGCGCGGCAGGAAGAGGCTGATCCTGACCTGTCTGGGAAACAAGGTGGGGATGTATGAGAAGATGGGCTTTCAGGATCACGGCATCTCTGCATCCGGCTGGGGCGGTGAAGAGTGGCATGAGATGAGCTGTGTATTGGACATGAGCAATAGTTAATTTTATATACTGCCAACATAATGCCTGCTCAATTGTGAAAAGTGTCCCGGTCTGTTATGCTGAGATCAGCAAAGGCCGATGCGTGATCATTAAAAGAGGAGGCGCTGTATATGCAGATTGGAGAAACAATACGGAAATACAGAAAAGAAAGGAACATGACGCAGGAGGAAATGGCAAAGCGGCTGGGCGTGACACCGCCGGCTGTCAATAAATGGGAGAATGGAAATTCTTATCCCGACATCATGCTTCTGGCGCCCATCGCAAGGCTGCTGGATATTTCGGTGGATACGCTGCTGTCTTTTCGGGGAGAGCTGACCGATGAAGAGATCAGGCAGATCATGAGTGAAGCTGATGAAAAATTTAAAAATCATTCTTATGAAGAAGCATTTACATTTATCAGAAAAATGCTGGAGAAATACCCGAATTCCGAGCAGTTGGCATGGCAGCTGGCATTGATGCTGGATGCACACCGTATTTTTGGGGAAGTGAAGGATCCGGAGCAATATGACCTGTTTATTACGGAGTGCTATACCAGGGCGCTGGAAAGCAAAAACGAAGATATCCGGTATAAAGCTGCTGAGTCGTTATATAATCTCTGGCTGAGAAAAGAGCAGTATGAAGAGGCGGAAAAGTGTCTGGAATATATGTCCCGGCAGAATCCGGAAAGAAAACGGATGCAGGCGCTTGTTTTCGGGAAAACAGGGCGTGTGCAGGAGGCATACAGAGCATACGAAGAGCTTTTGCTTGCTGATTATCAGATGATCAGCATGATCTTCAACAGCATGTATATGCTTGCGGTCCGGGATGAAGACATGGAAAAAGCGCGCTATTACGTGGAAAAGCAGGCTGGGCTGGCGAGGCTTTTCGAGATGGGAGAATATTATGAGATTTCGGGAAGACTTGACCTTGCCATCGTGGAAAAAGATGAAAAGACAGTAGCGGATACGGCGGAAAAGATGAAGCAGAACCTGCTCCGGTGTTTTAAAGATGAAGACACATTCGGGTTTATGAAGGAGAATGTCCGCTGGAAGAAGCTGATGGAGGATCTTTAAATTTGCGGGCGCTTTTTGCGAGAAAGATGCTTCGGATCATGAGAAAAGGATCAGATGTACAGGGTAGGACCAGAGGCACAGGATAGAACAGAAGCTTTCCTGTGCCTCGCCTGCATATGGGAAAAACAGAAATATTGAAAGTGTAAAAGCATTATGTTTTAAAACCGGATCCCTGTCTGGCGTCTTACTTCATCCAGCACCCGGATCGTGCCCAGGGAATATTTCAGATATTTGTGATCCACTTCTTTCTTTTCAATCAGTTTTAAAAATTCCTGAATTTCAAAAATCATATTGTTTTTCGCAGGTGTATAGGGCAGCTTTTCGATAGTCCCGCCTGTCAGCGTGTCGCGTGCACTTTCTCTGAGGCGGAGGCTCACTGACTCCGGCTTACTGATGTAGTCGATCATGATCGAACCGTCCTCTCCCTGAAGGACACTGGGGGTTACGGAGACAGCGATTTTTGAGTATACGGCTTCTGCTGTCATATCCTCATATTCCATGAGTACAATGCCGCTCCCATCGAAACCGTTTGATAATTTTGTGGAAAATGCTTTTACATTTTTCGGGGCTCCGAAAAGGCGTACCAGCGAGTGGATACAGTAAACGCCGATATCCATGACCGCGGCATTTCCGAGCTCCGGATTGAAAGCGTTTTGGATGATGCCTTCCCGGAAGCTGTCGTAGCGGCTGGAATACTGGCAGAATTCAAAAGTGGCGCGGCGGAGCTTTCCGATCCGCGGGAGATTCTGCTCGATCAGGTCATAGGCGGGATCAAAGTCCGGGCGCATTGCCTCCAGCAGGACTACATTATTTTGGCGGGCGCAGTCGATCATGGAACGGACTTCCTGCTCATTGACCGCCATGACCTTTTCGCACAGCACATGTTTTTTGTGGTTCAGAGCCTTGAGCGTCTGAGCGCAGTGCGCGAAATTAGGGGATGCAACATACACCGCGTCCAGGCCGGAGTCCAGGAACTCATCGTAGTCTGTATATACCTGGGGAATGCCATGCCTGGCGGCGAAAGCATCCCCGGTTTCCTGCTTCCGGGAATAGACTGCGGAGAGCTCTGCGCCGGGTACCTGGGCTGCTGCTGCGCAGAAGTCATCGCTGATAAAGTTTGTCCCGATCATTCCGATTTTCAATGCCATAAAAATGTCCTCCTTTACGGGTAGAGTCTTACCCCTGAGTTTATTTTGCCAGATAGAAAAAGGCTTATATCAGAGCCTTGTATCAGCCACAAGCCCTGTGCGTCAGCAATAGAATGCCTGTGCTGCACGGATCAGATAACCTGTGTCCTCTACGCCCGCTGTCTCGTATGGCGAGTGCATGGCGAGCTGAGGCAGCCCGATGTCCACGGTGTTAAGGGCGACCTGTGTGTTGGAAATGTTACCAAGCGTGGAACCTCCTGCCATGTCCGAGCGGTTGGCAAATGTCTGGACCGGCACGCCCGCTGTGTTACAGAGGTCCCGGAACATTGCGGCTGATATGCCGTCCGTGCAGTATTTCTGATTTGCATTAAATTTGAGTACAATGCCGCCGTTCAAATAAGGTCGGTTGGATGGGTCCGCCTTGTCCGGATGGTTGGGGTGGACTGCATGGGCATTGTCCGCGGAGAGCATAAAGCTGTCTGCCAGATGGATCAGATAATCCTCCCGTGTGTAACCGAGACTGCTGTGTATCCGCGTGAGCGTATCGTAAAGGAAGGTGGATGCGGCGCCCTGTTTGGTCGTGCTGCCCACTTCCTCACTGTCCAGTATGCAGTATACGGCAAGATGGGAGGTTTTCTTTCCTCCAAGAAAGCCCTTCAGAGAGGCAAAGGCACACTGGAGATCATCCAGGCGCCCGCAGGAGATGAACTCCTCCGAAGCTCCCCAAATGCTTGCCTTCTGTCTGTTATAGAGAAAGAGGTCATGGCCCAGGATTTCATCTTTCTCAACTCCGGCGGCTTCGGCGATCATCTTCATAAAGGTCCCTTTTGCCGTGAGGCTGCCGTAGAGAGGGAGCATATCTTTCTGGGCATTGTATTTATAGCCGTTGTTAGCCTCCCGGTTCATATGGATGGCAAGATTCGGGATCAGCAGGAGATCCCGGTCTATATTGACCAGCCGGGAGCAGAGACTGCCCTGGCGGTCTTTGATGATGATCCGGCCAGCCACAGAGAGAGGGCGGTCCAACCAGGGAGCGCAGAGCGTTCCCCCGTAGCGCTCCACGTTCAGCCGGATATAATGTCCGTCGGTTTCCAGCTCCGGGTTTTCCTTGACCTTAAAAGCAGGAGAATCACTGTGGCTGGCGATGATGCGCATACTGTGGAATCCAGCCTTCGGAATCGTGAACGCGATCAGCGAAGCGTCACTGCGCGTGACAAAATAACCGCAGCCGGGGCGGAGCGTCCATTTTTGATTCTCGTGTAATTGTATGAATTGTTTTCCCGAAAGGATATTTTTTATATTGTTTATGGCATGGAAACAACAGGGGCTGGTTTCCAGAAATTGAGTGAGTTCAGGTAAAAATGAATGCGGCATAAGAGAAAAACACTCCTTTGTGAGATGATTTTGCGGAAAGGGGTCAGACCCCTCTTCAGAGGGGTCTGACCCCTTTCGTTACTGTTTTCAGAATATAATCTACATACTCCTCTGTCAAGATGAATTTTCTGTATCTTTACTTTCAATCCGCGGATGCGTATACTGGACATCAGAAGGAGCTGATCGTATGAGAGTGTTGATCGCGGAAGATGAGAAAGATTTAAATAAGATTTTGACGGACCGCCTGAAGGCGGAGCACTACAGTGTGGATTCCTGCTATGATGGGCAGGAGACTTTGGATTATCTGGCGAGCGCGGAGTATGATGCCGTGATCCTGGATATTATGATGCCTGTGCTGGACGGGCTGAGTGTCCTGAGGACGATGAGGCGGAAGAATGACAGTACGCCGGTGCTGCTCCTGACGGCTAAAGACAGTATTGAGGACCGTGTTCAGGGGCTGGACGCGGGGGCGAATGATTATCTGGTGAAGCCTTTTGCCGTGGAGGAGCTGCTGGCGCGGATCCGGGTGCTCCTGCGCAGGCCGGCGGAGACGCCGAAGACCTGCTACAGGGCTGCTGACCTGGAGGTGCACATGGATACCCGGAAGGTCCTGCGCGGAGGGCAGGAGGTGAAGCTTTCGGGGAAGGAGTTTGCGCTTCTCAGATACATGATACAGAATAAGGGGATCGTGCTGTCCAGGGACCGGCTGGAAGAGCACCTCTGGAACTTTGACTATGCGGGCGGATCGAATGTGATCGATGTGTATATCCGCTATCTGAGAAAGAAGATCGATGAGGGGCATGAGCCGAAGCTGATCCATACGGTGCGCGGAGCAGGATATGTGCTGAGGGATGAAAGCGGAGAATAGAAAAACAGGCGGAATAGAAAAGGAAAAGTGAGAATGGAAAATCGCAGCTGGAGAACAGACGGTAACACAGATGGGAGCTGGCAGGGGACATGAAACGGATATCTCTGAAATTAAAACTGACATTATTATATACATTTTTTATGGCAATGCTCACATGTGCGGCGCTGGCAATCCTGTTTTCCCTGAGCAGCAGGGAAATTTTATCTTCTGCGCAGTCGCGGCTGGAGCACAGGGTGCAGGAAAGTGTGGATGATCTGGATTATGATGACGGGGAACTGGAAGTGGGATCGGATTTCTATTCCGTCACCAGGGATGTATATCTGTCGCTGTATGACAGCGAGATGTATTTCCTGTACGGGAAGATCCCCCAGGGCTTCGATCAGCAGCCGGAACTGGCGGAGGGCGTGACCCGGACGGTAAGAGATGGGGCCCGGTCGTGGTATGTGTATGACCTGTCCTTCCGACTGACGTCTGATTATACGGTGTATGTCCGCGGGATAACGTCTGTGGCAGATGCGGAGGAGAGTTTTACGGTCACGCTGCGTTTCGCAGTAATCCTTCTGCCGCTTATGGTGCTGGCGACGGCGGTGATCGGATACCGTTTTACAAGACGGACGCTGCTCCCGGTGCGCAGGATCACATCCACTGTGCGTGAGATCCGGGCGGATGCGGACCTGTCCCGGCGGATCGGTCTGGCTGGTCAGGACGGTGGAGCGGATAAAAAGAGGGCGAGCAGGGATGAGATCTATACCCTGGCAGCGACATTTGATGATATGCTTGGCGAGCTGGAAAAAGTATTTGACAGGGAAAAACAGTTTACGTCAGATGTCTCACATGAACTGCGCACCCCGGTAGGCGTGATCCTTGCCCAGTGCGGGGAAATGCTGAGGGATCCGTCCCTTTCGGAAGAGCATCAGGCGGAGGTCAGGCTGATCCAGAGAAAGGCAAAGGGCATGGCGGATATGATCTCCCAGCTTTTATTCCTGTCGCGGGCGGATCAGGGCAGACAGCCGCTGAGCCGGGAGCTGATCGACCTGAGCGGGCTTACGGAAATGACCGTGGAGGAAGGGCAGCTGCTCGCGGATTCCCAGGGGCGGGGGATCCGGATCGAGTCGGAGATCGAACCGGGGATCGAGGCATGGGCGGATGAAACTCTATATATCAGGATGCTTGTCAATCTGATCTCAAATGCAGTGCGGTATAGTTTTGACAATGGGATCGTAACTGTGGGGCTGAAAAGAGAGGGGGCAAATGTAGTCGGGACTGTCATGGATCAGGGAACAGGGATACCGGCGGATTCGCTGCCCCATATCTGGGAGCGCTTCTACCGGGCAGACAGTTCCAGGACAGGAGAAAACCATTCCGGGCTTGGGCTTTCCATGGTGAAGTGGATCGCGGAGGCGCACGGGGGGAGTGTGTCAGTGACGAGCCGGCCAGGGGAAGGAAGCACATTTACATTCCGGCTCCCGGCGGGAAAAAGAGAAGAAAATTGAAAAAATCCGAATTTATTAAGTTTTTTAATCTTGTTTTAATCTTTCTCCCGTATATTCATATCATCGAAAACAAAATATGTATCATAAATGAAAGAGATGGAAGGAGAAAGATGAGTATGAAAAAGAAAGTGATCGCAGGATTAGCAGCAGTGCTGGCAGTTGGAGTATTTACAGGATGCGGGGCGTTTGGCGGCAAGGATATCGGCAGGGACGCAGCTCTGGAGGCAGCGCTGGGAGATGCAGGTGTGGATGAATCAGATACAACAAGGCTGAAGGTTTCCGAAGACTATGATGATGGAAGGAAGACTTATGAGGTCCGCTTTGATGCAGACGGAAAAGAATATGATTATGAGATAGCAGCAGCGGATGGCAAGATCTTAAGTGCCGACGTGGAAGTGCTTAATAATGGGGCTTCCGGGCAGGGTTCGGCAGGCGGGCAGGACTCAGGAAGTCAGGCAGCGGGCGGACAGGGATCCGGAACGCAGGCAGGCTCGGCGGATGGCTCAGCGTCGGGGAACGCGGGGAATACAGCCGGTCAGGACCAGCAGACACAGAATGGCGCGGGGAATGCAAATGTGGCGGTGACCATGGAGCAGGCGATCTCGATCGCCCTCGAGAGAGTGCCGGGAGCGACGGAGAAAGACGTGAAGATCGAGCTTGATTATGATGACGGCGTATACAAGTACGAGGGGGATATCATCCACGAGCAGCGGGAGTATGATTTTGAGATCGATGCAAATACAGGCACGATCCTCGAGTGGAGTGAGGAGAGAGCATAGGAGAGGAGGATCCATCCGATTGGGATAGGGATATGGCAGCAGGCACGGACCAGCATCTGTGCCTGCTGTCCCTGTGTATAGCTCTGGCACAAGTATAGGGGGAATGTGCTTACTGCGGCTGCCGCCGCTGTTTTCCTCATAAACGGGCGCTCAGCTCATCGGACTGCCGCTCGAAAAATCATGCGAGCATGATTTCCTCTCCCGCGCAGCCCGATGGCTGAACTGTTATGTTGAAAGTGCAGAAAACGTTGAAAATACTTGACGTATGCTATAACTTTTGGTATAATCTGAAAGATTCGTGAGTAAGATAAACAGTAAAAATACTCTCAGAATGGCGCAGTAGCCAAGTGGTAAGGCGTGGGACTGCAACTCCCTGATCACCGGTTCAAATCCGATCTGCGCCTCTCAAACAGCCCGGAAAGTCAATGGTTTCCGGGTTGTTTTGTTAATACAATAAATGAATGTTGACAGCAGAAACGGAACATGCTAAAGTGTAGAAAACCTTTGAGGAAGAGTAAGTAGCTTCAATGGACGCTTTACAGAGAGCCGCAGGCGGTGGGATCGCGGTAAGCCGGACTTGGAGTGAATGGGCTTCTGAGGGCGGGCTGAAAGGGAAAGTAGGCGAGCCGGAGAACAGACTCCGTTATCAAAGAAAGCATATGTCAGTATGCATGAGTGGATACGGATGGATCGTATCAAGCCGGGTGGCACCGCAGGAGTTATTTTGAAATTACAGCTCTTGTCCCTGCAAATGTATTGTATGGGACGAGGGCTTTTTGTTTTGCCCGGATCCCGAAACAGAAAGGAGAAATGCATTATGAAACTGGAAAATTATGAAGTACATCTCCCGAATTATTCTATCGGGGACAGGATTTATGACAAGATCGGACCGGTCTGTGAATCCTACGGGAAGAAGGTCCTTGTGATCGGCGGAAGGAAAGCTCTGGATGCGGCTTATGAAAAGATCTGTTCTTATGTGGAGAAAACAGATCTTCAGATCATCGGAAAAGAAATCTACGGGGAGAACTGTACATATGCCACAGTGGAGCATCTGCGCAGCCTGCCGCTCTATCAGGAAGCGGACATGGTGTTCGGAGTCGGCGGCGGCAAGGCGCTGGATACGGTGAAATGTCTCTGTATCACGGATGACAAGCCGGTTTTTGCGTTCCCTACGATCGCGTCCAATTGCTCTGCATGTACATCAGTCTCGATCATGTACAATGAGGATGGGACTTTCCTGAAACCGCACTTCTTTATCAGACCGGTGATGCATTCTTTTATCGATACAGAGATCATCGCAAAGGCGCCTGCCCAGTATATGTGGGCGGGGATCGGGGATACCTATGCGAAGTATTATGAGGCTGTGATCTCATCCAGGGGGGAGCGGCTGGAGCATTTTACAGCTCTGGGAGCAGCGGTGAGCCGTATGTGCCGGGATCCGCTCCTGGAGTATGGCCCGAAGGCGCTGGAGGATCACCGGAACGGGCGCTGTACCTATGATGTGGAGCAGGCAGTGCTTGCCATTATCGTGACCACGGGGATCGCCTCCATCTTCCTGACAAAGGATTACACGCCGGACTATAACAGCGGTCTGGCACATGCGGTTTTTTATGCCCTGACGGCGTATCCGGTGATCGAAGAGCGGCATCTCCACGGAGAAGTGGTAGGATTTGGCGTTCTGCTGGCGCTTCTTGTGGATGGGCAGGAAGAGGAATTCGAGAAGATCTACCGGCTGAACCGCACATTAGGGCTTCCGGTATCCCTGGAAGAGATCGAGATCACAGAGAAACAGTGGGAAGAATGCAGGAAGCGGATCCCGGATATGTCGGACGTGGCCCACTATCCATACAGAGTAACGGAAGAAATGCTGACAGAGGCTATGGACAGGCTGAAAGAAAGGGTGAGAAAAGATGCAGGCAAAGAAGAATAAAAATACAGCAGTGATACTGGGGGTGGCCTTCGTATGGTTTACTACACACTTTGGCGGCGGCTTTGCCTCCGGGGCACAGATTTACAGTTATTTTGTAAAGTATGGGATCGCATGCCTGATCCTGCCGGTGCTGGCGATGGTTTACAACGGCATCTTTTTTGCCTACAGTCTCCGCTTTGCAAGAAAGCATGAAGTATATGATTACCGGTCCTATAACAATGCTTTTTACGGGCGGTTTGCCCCGGTGTTCTCCAACCTGTTTGAGGTCCTCTATATCTGTGTGATGTGTGTGGCGCCGGCGGTAGCATTTGCGACAGGCGGCGCTACGCTGAGCACCCTCACCGGGCTGCCGTATCTGCTGTGTACGTT
>ERZ1643251.5401-NODE-5401-length-10451-cov-4.531647_pt1 | contig 10451 bp, 9 predicted proteins | sample MGYA00579261_ERZ1643251 | MGnify/ENA primary metagenome ERZ1643251 (study PRJEB29033, sample SAMEA4952267) | chicken gut metagenome | biome: Broiler Chicken; feature: Gastrointestinal Tract; material: Caecum | place: Ireland | collected 2018 | study: Broiler...
GTTCTGATAAAATATTTATTCCTATATAAAGTGCAATTATTATTAAAACTAATAATAATGTAGATGTGCCTTTAATTAACCATTTATTTTTTAAGATTTCAAAAAACTTTTTCAACTTTTTTCTTTCCTTTCCTAAGTTTATTTTACTAATTTACGTCTTTGCATAACTATAATTGTAAAAGCTATGAACATAGCTGTAAATGACACTAATCCTACAACCTCTCTTAGCGAAATAACTCCACTTGGGAAATCACTATAGAAATTCATTATTGAAATATTTGCAAATATACTATTTAAATCTTGCATAAATAATGTCATTACTAAAAAAGCAATTGTTATTATGCCTGCAATTATTTGGTTTTCTGTAATACTTGATGCAAACATACCTATTGAAATAGCTGCACTACTTACTAAAACAAAGCCTAACATGTGTACTAGAACTGTAGCAATATTTGGGTTTCCAAAATATTTTACTATAAAGAAATACATAAATGATATTAGTAATGTTACTATAATTACTCCTAATGCCGCAAAAAATTTCCCAAATACAACTCCTACCATGTTTACTGGTGATGTTAGTATTAATTGTTCTGTTCCTGTTTTTCTTTCTTCTGCAAACATTCTCATAGTTAATATTGGTGCAATTATTATTAATCCATATAATGCTGTATAAAAATATAATGATCCTAAATCTACTGTTCCGTATTGTATTGTTGTTAAATAGAAAAATACACTAAATACAAATAAAAATATTCCTATTACAACATATCCTATAGGAGATAAAAAGTAACTTTTAAATTCTTTTTTTAATACTGCTAACATTATTTTTCCTCCTTTTTATTTTCTGAATCTGTTTCATCTTTAGTTTCAGTTTCTTTTTCTTCCTCTTTTGTTTGCTTATTCTCAACTTGAGTTTCATTTATAAGTTTCATAAATGCATCTTCTAAAGTTGCATCTGCTTTTTTCATTTCAAATATTGTAATTCCTTCTTTTGCAAATACTTCAAATATATTTTTTCTTAGATCTATGCCTTTTTCTCCAGAAATCATATATTTTTTAGTTTTATCTTCATTTTCTGCTACTAATTTAACTTCTTCTATAACTTTATTTTCTAAGTTCTCTGGTGTATCTATTGCAACTATTTTTCCTTTATTAATGATTATTACTCTATTACATATTTGACTAACTTCTGATAAAATATGAGAACTTAATATGACAGTATGATTTTTTCCCAATTCTTTTATTAGAGATCTTATTTCTGTTACTTGTTTTGGATCAAGACCTACTGTAGGTTCATCAAGTATAATAACTTTAGGGTCACCTACTAATGCTCCAGCCATACTAACTCTTTGCTTATATCCTCTTGACAAATTTTTGGTTAATTTGTTTTGAACATCTATTAATCCTGTTTGCTCTATAACCTTTTGTACTTTTTCTTTTTTAGTATTGCGTTCACATCCTTTTAATTCTGCCATATATGTTACAAATTCTTTGACTGTTAAATCACTATATAATGGTACTCCTTCAGGCATATATCCAATTTGCTTTTTTGCTTTTTTAGATTTTTTAGATATATCATAACCATCAACTATAATTTTTCCTTCTGTTGGTTCAATAAATCCAGTTATCATATTCATAGTTGTACTTTTACCTGCTCCATTTGGACCTAAAAATCCCACAATTTCCCCTTCATCAATTTCAAAACTGATGTTGTTTACAGCCGTAAAACTTCCATATCTTTTTGTAACGTTTTCTACTTGAATCACAAATTTTTCCTCCTATTAAAAAAAATAATATAAGCTCTTTTTGCTTTGAGCTTATATTACCATTTTGATTTTTTTTTGTAAATATTTTTCACATAACTTTCACATTTATACTTACGGATTATTAATATTAGACATTATTCTATAATTTTTTTAGTTTACCAAACTTCCTCCTCTTACAACATCTCTGACTTGATCTATAATATAATAATCTGTTCCTTCATATTCATATGCTTCAACTAATATAGCTATTTGTTTTTTTATATCTATGATATAATTATTTTCTATTCCATCAATTTGTAAATTTTCAAAATCATGTGAACTAAAATATTTGTATGAGGAAATGTCATTACTCATATTAATATTCTTGCTGTTGGCAATTTCATTTACTTTGTTTAATACTCCAGAAGGTCCTTGAAGGCTACTTAACATTGAATCTGGTATTGGACTACCAATTATTATTTCATCATCTGGTAGGTTTTTATATTGTTCATACCATAAATTAACATTTGCTTGCACCATTTCTAGTTCAAATTTTAGTTTTTCAAATTTATTATTTCTGATAGAACTCAAACCAGAATAAGTAACTATACTAGATAATATTATTAATAAAATAATAGTAACAACAAGTGAAATCATTGTTATTCCTTTATTTGTCTTAAGTTTTTTCAATTTTTTTCTCCAATCTTTATAATTTTTTATATTATAAATATTATATTATTTTTTTTATAAAATCAATCTTTATATGAATATTTTTATTATTTTGTTAATATTTTTAGTATTATCTTTAATTTTTTACTTTTGGAGGTTATATGCAATACTTCTTTCCTTTTATTATTTCATTTATATTTATAGCATTATCAGAACTTGGTGATAAAACACAAATTTTAGTTTTATCATTTTCAACTAAAAATAAAGCATCTCATATTTTATTAGGTGTTGCATTAGGTACCTTGCTTAGCCATGGTCTTGCTATTTTATTGGGTAGTAAAATTTGCCATCTTGGAAATGATAATTTTATATTTTATTTGAAATTTATTACATATTTTACGTTTTTAACTTTTGGAATATTAGGATTTATAAAATTAAAAACTTCCTCTAAAAATAATTTGTCTAAACCAGATTATAAATCAAAAATACAATTTTTTATATCATCAATATTAAAAAATTGTATTTTTATAGTAGCCTTATCAATTGCAATTGGTGAAATTGGAGATAAAACTTGGCTTGCATCAATTGGGCTTGGTATTCAGTACCCAATGTTTAAAATCCCTCTAATTTGTGGTTCAATTTTGGGTATGGTTCTTAGTAATTCTCTTGCTATATTTTTAGGAAAATGGCTAAGTAATAAAATTTCTGATACCTATATTGACATTTTGTCTAATTTAATTTTTATTATATTTGGATTGATTGGATTATTTATTCAATTCCAAGGTATTCATTGTATGTAACTTCTTTATCTATAACTCTGTCTGCTTTAATGTCAATTATTCTGTTTGCAACTGTTTGAGTTAATTGATGATCATGTGATGTAAATAAGATGTTGCCTTTAAATTTTCTCATACCATCATTTACTGATGTTATACTTTCCATATCTAGATGGTTTGTTGGCTCATCAAATATTAAGAAGTTGGCACCTGATAACATCATTTTGGCAAGAACACATCTTACTTTTTCTCCTCCAGATATTACTCTTGCTTTTTTTAATGATTCATCACCTGAAAATAACATTCTACCTAAAAATCCTCTTACATATGTTTCATCTGGATCTTTAGAATATTTTCTAAGCCATTCTGTTAAATTCTCATCTGTGTCAAACAAATAATTATTATCTTTAGGGAAATAGCTTTTTGTGATTGTTGAACCCCAAATTAGTTCTCCTTCATCTGGCTCAAGTTCTCCTGCAATTATTTGGAATAATACTGTTTTGGCATTTTCATTATCTGCAAGAAATGCTATTTTATTACCTGCTTTTACAGTAAATGAAATATTATTTAATATTTTTTCTCCATTAATTGTTTTTGATATATTTTTTACTTGCAATATCTCTTTTCCAGGTTCTCTATCTGGTTTAAAGTCTACATATGGATATTTTCTATTTGATGGTTTAATTTCGTCTAACTCGATTTTTTCTAATGTTTTCTTTCTTGATGTAGCTTGTTTTGATTTTGAAGCATTTGCACTAAACCTTGCAATAAATTCTTGCAATTCTTTTATTTTTTCTTCTTTTTTCTTGTTTTGTTCTTTCATTTGTTTTAATGCTAATTGGCTTGATTCATACCAGAAATCATAATTTCCTGGATATACTTTAATTTTTCCAAAATCAACATCTGCAATGTGTGTACATACTTTATTTAAAAAATATCTATCATGTGATACCACTATAACTGTATTTTCAAAGTTGATTAAAAACTCTTGTAACCAATTTATACTTTTTAAGTCTAAGTCATTTGTTGGCTCATCTAGTAAAAGTACATCTGGATTTCCGAATAAACTTTGTGCAAGTAATACTTTTACTTTTTCTCTTGCTTCTAATTCACTCATCATTTTATAATGTTTTTCTGGTTCTATTCCTAAATCATTTAAAATTATTGCTGCATCAGATTCTGCATTCCATCCATCTAATTCTGCAAATCTTTCTTCTAATTTTGCTGCTTTCATACCATCTTCTTCAGAAAAGTCTGGTTTCATGTATATTGCTTCTTTTTCTTTCATAATATCGTATAATTCTTTGTTTCCCATGATTACAGTGTCTATAACACTAAAGTTTTCATATGCAAAGTGATCTTGTTTTAATACAGAAATTCTTTCTCCTTTATCTAAAGATACTTCTCCTTTGCTAGGTTCTATCTCACCAGATAATACTTTTAGAAATGTTGACTTTCCTGCTCCATTAGCTCCAATTATTCCATAACAATTTCCTTTTCCAAATTTTATATTTACATCTTCAAACAATACCCTTTTTCCAAATCTAACTGTTACTCCTGTTGCTGTTAACATGATATCTCCTCCTTTAAAATATATCCCTTTATTTTGCTTATCTAATATACCATATTTTAACATATTTAACAAGTGTTTTTATAAATTCTTATTATTTTTTATATTTCTATGTTTTTATTGATTTTTTTGTCGAAATATGATACATTTTTAATATATTAAGAAAGGGTTGTATAATTAATTATACAAGGTGATGTTATGAAAAAAACAATATTAACTTTTGTTGCAATTATATTATTAACCATTATATGTTTATTTACTTATGAATTTTATATTTTGCCTCAAAAAAGCATTCAAGAAGAACAACAATTAGGTAGTGAAACAAATAGTGATAATAACACAGAAAATGATAATATTATTGTTGAGATTCCAGAAAAAGAAGATACAAAAATTACAATGAGTGTTATTGGAGATATAATGTGTCATAATTCTCAATATGTTGATGCTTTTGATGGAAATATCTATAATTTTTCTTATGTTTTTGAAGATATAAAAGATTATATAAGCTCAGCAGATATCTCTATTGGAAATTTAGAGACAACTTTTGCAGGTGCAAAAAAAGGATATAGCAATTATCCACGTTTTAATACACCAGAACAATTGGCTACAAATCTAAAAGATTTAGGAATTGACGTACTTTCAACTGCAAACAATCATAGTATGGATACAAATTATGCTGGTATAGTTAGTACTTTAAATTATTTAGATGAAGCCGGAATTGCTCATACAGGTACATCTAGAAGTGCAGAAGAACAAAATACTATATTGATAAAAGATGTTAATGGAATTAAAATTGCATTTTTAGCTTTTACTTACGGAACAAACGGTATTCCAGTTAAATCAGAATATAGTTATTCAGTAAACTTAATTAGTGATGATTTTATTTTAGAGCAACTTAACATTGCAAAAGAGCAAAATCCAGATTTAATATGTGTTAACATGCATTGGGGTGTTGAATACCAAAACAAACAAAACTCTGAACAACTATTTATCTAGTCTTGGTGTTGATATAATTATAGGAAGTCATCCTCATGTATTACAACCTATGGAAAAGAAAACAATTACTCTTGAAGATGGATCAACTAAAGATTGTTTTGTTATATATTCTTTAGGAAATTTTATGTCTGGTCAAACAAAAGAGAGAACTAGAAATTCAGTCATTTTGAATATTGAACTTGTAAAAAATGGTAAAACAGATGAGACTACTATTGGAAATATTTCATATATTCCAATATATATGTATAAAAATACTTCAAAAAGCAAACAAAAATATCTTGTTATGGATATAGAAAAAGCTATAAATAGATATAACTCAGGTGATCATTTTATAAGTTCTTCTACTTATTCAACATTGCAAAAAGAACTTACTAGAATAAAAGATACCATGGGAGAATTTATTGATTAATATATGGTTTATAGGCATCTCCATAAAAGCCTAAATATATTATTAAAGGATTTTTTTAATGGAAAAAAATATGGACTTATACTTATTTATACCAATTGACTTAAAAAATTTTGATATAAATAAAATACAAACCACAAAAACTGAAATTGGTGATTTTTTAATAAAACAAGTTGAATTAAATAACAAAAATGAATTTAAAAATGATTATGTAAAATGCTTAGAAAGAATTGAAATTGGAAAGTTTACTTTTTACTTTCAAAATTTATGTGAAGAGGGAACTTTAGCAATAACAAGACATCCTAAAACAAATTTAGGAGTTTTATCTATCTTTATCCCCTATTTAAAAAACGACCCTTCTTGGATACTAAGTTTTTTTATAGCGAGTAAATTCAGTATTAATGACGAAACAATTACGGAATGGACAAATAAAAATCATATTAATTTAATTGGAACAGCAAAAAGTTTATTATTCTCTTTTAGTCCTTTAGAAGAAGAAGAAATGATTTCTATTTTAGCCTGTGAATATTCTATAGGAAAACTTAAGGGAAAAGAGTTTATAGACGCAATTCATACTGATATTGCTCAATATAAATCTGCTAAAGTATATTGTTCAGAAAATGTATTACTAGAATTACAGAATGTACCTATAAATGATATTAAAGAACGAATTACTATGGAAGCTGTTGAAATCTTTTTTATGGAGTTATTACTTTTACAAGATGCGGCAATAAGTAGAATTTGTGACAAAATTTTGGCAGAATTAGAAATAGAAAATAATAATCCTTTAAAAACAACAAATACAGATATTTTAGATGTTTTAGCAACAGAATTATCTCAATCAATTTTATTTTTAGATTTTAATAGTTTTATTTATCCAACAGTTAGAATCTCTGCTGAAAAAATTGCTAAAAATTTTAGATTAGACAAATTATTTGAAAAATACAATACTTATAAAGACTTATTAGAATCACTTATAAGTATTAGAAAAAATAGAGTTGAAGATTTAGAAACAAATAACATGAATATTTTGTTATTAATTCTAACTATGACACAAATTATCCCTGTATTCATAGATTTATTTAAAACTATCGTGTCTCGTCCACTAGCTTTTGAAGACATTGTTTCTTTTATATCAAGTATTACTGTTTGCTTTATTTTAATATTTGTATTTAGATTAATAAATAAAAAGAAAAAAAGAGAGTATAAAGAAAAATTAATGAATTTGAAATTTTAATTATTACAAAAAGCACTTATTTAAAGTGCTTTTTGTTCGTATGTAGTTAAATTTGGTGGTGCGCCATAGAGGAATCGAACCTCCGACCATTTGATTAAGAGTCAACTGCTCTACCAACTGAGCTAATGGCGCATATATAATAAGTTTGATGTATTTTGACAACAAACTTATTATATTACTCTTTTATTTATTTGTCAATATATTAAGTTGTTTTTTGTTTTATTGCTTTGTCCCAATTCTTACAATTTTCTTTTTGGCATTATATGTATCTTTTGAAAGCAATGTTCTAGAAACTACTTCTCCATTTAGTTTCATAACTTTATATGCTTCATATTTGCTACCATTACTTCCATTTTGCTCTACTTTTTGTGTTCCTACTGGCAAACTTGAGTCGTTTATATATTGAGTTGTATATGGAATTGTTGCTGTTTTTTTAGTTTCAATTGTTATATCGTATTCTACCTCTTCTTTAAGCCCCCATACTTGTATTGTCGCAACACCTCCACTTACAGTTGCCGTAAGTCTTATAGGATATTTTCTAGAGTTTACAAATTTAAAGTCTTGCGATCCCCATACTACTGTAGCATCTTTCCCACCAGGTAAATATGATGTAACAAATTGATGGTTTCTTCTAACTGTAACATCTAAATTTGCCATTACAACAGCATCATATAATGTTGAAGAAATTTGACAAATTCCTCCACCAAGGCCATCTACAACTTTTCCTCCTGAAAATGTAGCTGCCATTTTGTATCCTGCTGCAATTGTTCTTTCTCCTACTACTTTATTATATGAAAATTCTTCTCCTGGCAATAAAACTGTTCCATTTATTTTTCCTGCTGATAATTTTAAATTTGTTGTTCTATCTACATCTCCTGCATTATATTTTGTAGAAAATGTAGATAATAAATCTGGAAATGCTTCTGTCCCTATTTCTTGAACTGTTTTACTTGCTTTTGTTATTATTAGTGGTATTTCGTATTCTTCTTTATCTTCTGATATTATATTTTTAGCATTTTCAATATCAAAGTCTACTCCATCTACTTCCGGATATATTGTAAATGGATTTGTTGTATAATATGCATCTTTAACTTCTTTATATACTTCACTACGTATTTTTTCTAAGTCAATTTCTGCAGGTTCAACCTCCTCTATTTGAACTTCTATAATAACACTACTGTCAGCATTTAATTTTATTGTGTTATTTATAGTTTGTATTAATTCTTCTTCTTTTACTTTTATACCTTTTTTTCCAGATGTAACTATTAATTTATCACCTTCAACATAATAACTTGATTCAACAACTGCATCTTCTGATGTATTATTGATATTTTCACAAACTTGTTTTACAACATTTTCATCAAAAGAAAAATTTAAATTTATGTTTTTTCCATTAATCCATGTTTTTAAAATTTCAAAATTATTTTTAAAAATGTTATCTTTTCTTCCAACTTCATATGCTTCTTCTACAGTTTTATCTATATCAAAACTTACTTCTAATGCTTCATATGTAATTGGTGTTTCCATTTCTTTATATTTAAAAACAATTTCATTTTGTTTAGCTTTTTCTGCTAATTCTGTAAGAACATTTTTTGCTTCTTCTTTTGTTAAATTTGATACATCTATGTTTTCTATAAATATACCTTTTACTATTTTATTACTATTAGCATTTATTATTGCAAATATTGTAGATAGAGTCAATAAAATTACTGCCAATATTACTATTCCAATTATTATACCTATTTTGCTTTTCTTCTTTTCTACAATCAAACTTTGTTCTTCTATATTTGAATTTTCTGTTTCTTCTTGTATATTTGATATTACCTCATTTTTTGTTTCTTTATTATCATTTTCTAATTCTACCATAAAAACATCCTTTCTACTATAATAATATATCATATTTTCTATTATTTGACAATCTATTATTTGAATTTAATTATTAATTAATATGTTTTTTAGTTTTATTTAATACATCTTAAAAAGTTCAAATCATAGTTTACCAAAAATAAGGTAAAAAAATATAAAATTTTATTAAAAAGACTTGAATATTGTAAAATTAAATATTATAATAGTAAATATCAAAAGATAAGGAGTTTTCAAAATGGAATTAGTAAAAAATATATTTTTTAATACCGATAAACTAGTTGAAAATAGTAAAGTAAAAATTTCATATACAGGTAAATTTTTTCAAGACAATTCTGAAGAAGTAACTATTCATTATGGATTCGGAAACAATTGGGAAAATCTTAATGATGCAAAAATGGAAAAAACAGAATTAGGTTTTCAAATAGAAGTTGAACTAGGAGAATTTGACACATTTAATTTCTGTTTTTGCAACGAAAAAAATGAATGGGATAATAATAATGGAGCTAATTACTCATTTTTAATAGAAAAAAAACCTATTGAATTAATCACTTTAGATGATGAACCTATCTCTCTTGGAACCGCAAGAAAACTTAGAAAATCATATATTTGGAGCAAAAAAATTAGATTAGCAGTTTATAAAATAATTACATATCTTCCAAAAATAATTTCAGGAAACTATAAAAGAAAATCTGCAATTGAAAAATAAGACATATTTACAATTTATATGTCTTATTTTTTTATACTCAATTATTAACATTTTATAAAATAACCCACCCACCATTTATTGAAATAACTTGACCTGTTGTATATTCATCTTCAATAAGCCAATTTACACATTTTGCAATATCTGAAGTTTTTCCAATTTTTTCAAGAGGTATTTTTTCTTTTATATCTTCTATTTCTCTTTGATTATAACATTTATTCATATCTGTATCTATAATTCCAGGAGCTATTGAATTTACCCTAATATTACTAGGGCCCATTTCTTTTGCAAGAGATTTTGTCATAGCATCAATTCCAGCTTTTGCTATTGAATAAATAGTTTCACATGAACTTCCAACAAGTCCCCAAATTGAAGAAATATTAATAATACAACCTTCTTTTCTATTAATCATACTTGTAATTACCTCTTGTGTAGTACAAAAAGCTGAATATAAATCATTATTTATTATTTTATTCCAATCTT
>ERZ1643251.5402-NODE-5402-length-10448-cov-18.542096_pt1 | contig 10448 bp, 9 predicted proteins | sample MGYA00579261_ERZ1643251 | MGnify/ENA primary metagenome ERZ1643251 (study PRJEB29033, sample SAMEA4952267) | chicken gut metagenome | biome: Broiler Chicken; feature: Gastrointestinal Tract; material: Caecum | place: Ireland | collected 2018 | study: Broiler...
GCCTGTCGGCATGGGTGGTGTATGCCTCGTGTTCGAAATAAAGTCTGTCGTTGATATTGTTCAGCAGTTCTCTGCCCGCCTTGTTCACCTTTCTGTCGTAGGTGAGAATGCCGTTTATCTCCTCTTCCACGTCGGAAAGCTGGGTATATACGCTCGCGCACAAACCCTGTCCGATTGCCGGCACCACTTCATGGGTATATAACTTGTCTATGCTCTCCCTGAGCGTTTTTTCGTCGCGGAATATCTTGTAGCCGAATATCTTATGCGGCATTTGCATATGTCCCTTTACGGGCATGGAATAGCCGCCGAATTCGGAAAGAATTACACAGCGTTTTTCCTTTTTGGGCATGCGGAATTTGCGGAAATAGATATGGTACGATTTGAAATCGAAATGTTGCGCGCCCTGGTCGTGCCAGCCGCTCACGCTGTCTATAAGACGGGTGTCGTCTATACTGCGGACGTAGTCGGTCATGGCGACGCTGTCGAACTGTCCCCAGCCTTCGTTGAATATGCACCACAGCACGATAGAAGGGAAACAGCGCAGGTATTTTACCGTGTCGCCCACGAATTTTTTGTAATTCTCCCTCTCCGTTTCGTCCGCGCGCGCAAATGCCTTGTAATGCCTGGTATCGTCGAGCATGACGCCCACAAACGGCAGCGCGCCTATGACGGCAAAGTTGTACTTATCGCCGCCCGAAACCATATCCTGCCACACGAGCATTCCCAGCCTGTCGCAATGGTAGTACCAGCGCGCCGGCTCTATCTTTATGTGCTTGCGGATCATGTTGAAGCCGCAGTCCTTCATCGTCTGAATGTCGTTTATCATCGCCCTGTCCGAAGGCGGGGTGAGCATGCTTTCGGGATAGTAACCCTGGTCGAGCACGCCGCTTTGGAAGATATATTCGCCGTTCAGCTTTACGCGCTTATATCCGCGCATATCGGTTACAAGCTCTATTTTACGCATGGCGAAATAGGTGCGCACGCTGTCGCTTTCGCTCTTTATAAGCACTTTGTAGAGGAAGGGCGACGAAGGCGACCATTCCTTTATCGCGCCCAGTTTGACAACGTTGTCGCCGGCCGCGCCTTTTGCGGAGATTATCTCCCTGCCCTCGTCGTATATCTTTATAGTGACTTCGCCTATATCGCCGCAGGCGGCAATGTTTATATTTACCTGCGCGCCGCCGGGGTCGGGTAAACACACGACGTTTTCTATATAGTTTTCGGGAACCGTCTCCGTCCACACCGTACCCCATATGCCCGACTGCGGAGTGTACCAGATGCCGCCGCGCGAAAGCGTCTGCTTGCCCTTGGGCGCGGGGCAGGAATCGGAAAAGTCCACAACGTGCACTTCAAGGGCGTTTGCACCCTCCCTGCACGCGGAAGTCACGTCAAAGTAAAACGGCAGATAGCCGCCCTCGTGCACGCCTTGGCTTACGCCGTTCACGAATACTTCGCACTTTTCGTCCACGGCTTCGAAATGCAGTAAAATTTTACCCCTGCCTGCAAAATTGAAGGAAGTCCTGTATATCAGAACTTCGTTCCTGTCCAAAATCCTGCCCACGCCGCTTGCGTCGCACTCCGGGCTGAAAGGCACCAGAATTTTGCCGTCGGTCTTATCCACCCTGCCGCCCTTTCTGACGTACTCGCTTGCGGATATTACCGCGTAATCCCAACTGCCGTTGAGAATATCGAAATTGCTCCTTTCCATCTGGGGGCGCGGATATTCCGCACGCGGCTTTTCAGTAATTTTGAAATCGCCGTTTTTATCGCCCGTTCTCAGCTTTTCCCTGCGCGCCCATTCGCGGCAAGCCTTGTCGTAGCGCGCGGAAGACGCCTGTTTGCAAAAGGGATATTTATTGATTATATCTGTTAAAGTCATAACGCTCCTCCGTATTCAATTATATTTAACGCGCGCGCTCTTGTCAATATGCGCGGAAAAAATAATGCGCCGGTAAAGCCGTTTATAAGCCGTATTACGCCCTTTTCCCGTCAACCCGGGCAAAATGTGTTGACATATCGTTTACATTGGTTTATAATCGCTTTGTTATTATTTTCACAAAGGCGGAATTATGGATAAGTTCGGACAGATTATAGCCGATATAGACGAGTTCGTATGGGGCATACCGCTCATCGTACTCATACTTGGCGTGGGAATATACCTCACCTTCCGCCTTGTGTTTCTTCCACTCAAACGGCTGCCGCGCGCGTTCAGGTATATGTTCGCAAAGGAAAAAGGCGGCAAAGGCGAAGTTTCCAGCTTCGGTGCGCTGTGCACGGCGCTTTCCGCGACCATAGGCACGGGCAACATAGTCGGCGTTGCCACGGCGATTGTGGCGGGCGGTCCGGGCGCGATGTTCTGGATGTGGCTGGCGGCGTTTTTCGGAATGGCGACCAAATTCGCGGAAGGCGTGCTGGCGGTCAGATACCGCAAAGTCTACCGCGACGGGCACGCGCTGGGCGGACCGTTCTACTATATAGAACGCGGCCTGGGTCCGAAATTCAAATGGCTGGCGGTGCTGTTCGCGGTGTTCGGAATGTGCGTGGGACTGTTCGGAATAGGCACTTTCACGCAGGTTAATTCCATATCTTCGGCGGTGAACGAAATAATACCCTCCTCCACGGTATCGTTTCTGGGCGGGGAATTCACCGTATCCACGATAGTTTCCGGCGCGATTCTGACCGTTATCGTGGCGCTGGTGCTCATAGGCGGAGTAAAGCGCATAGCCAAAGTTTCCGAAATGGTCGTGCCTTTTATGGCGATAATCTATATCCTGTTTGGGCTTATAGTGATATTTACCAACGTAACCGCCCTGCCGGAAGCGTTCAGGCAGATATTCGTAGGCGCTTTCAATCCCAGAGCGGTCGCGGGCGGAGCGGCGGGCAGCATACTGGTTGCAATGCAGATGGGAATTGCGCGCGGCATATTCTCCAATGAAGCGGGGCTGGGTTCCGCGCCCATAGCCGCGGCGGTGGCGTCCACGCGCGAGCCGGTAAGACAGGGACTTGTATCCATGACGGGCACGTTTATAGATACGCTCATCGTATGCACGATGACGGGACTTACCATTATCATAACGGGAAGCTGGAACATAGGACAGGAAGGCGTGGGAGTTACGATAACCGCGTTTTCGCAGGGTCTGCCCGGTTTTCTGGGTGAAGCGGGTCCGGCGATTCTTCTGGTATGCCTGATATTTTTCGCGTTCACGACCATACTCGGCTGGAACTTTTACGGCGAAAGATGCCTGGAATATCTTGTCGGGCGCAATAAAAAGGCAATACTCACCTACCGCGTGCTGTACATATTGGCGGTATTTATAGGTCCTTATATGACAATTCAGGCGGTATGGGACATAGCCGACATATTCAACGGACTTATGGCGATACCCAACCTTATAGCGGTGATACTGCTGTCCGGCGAAGTGGTACGGCTGAGCAAGAGCTTTTTCAGACGCTTTCCGAAAATAACGTCGGAAGCGCCTCCCCCGCCGGAAGGCGAAGAGGAACGGGAGCGGTACAACTGCGAAATTCTTTGATAAAACGCGGAGCGCGGCGGTTATCACCCGCCTTAGGAATAGTTCGGGCGAACGTATACGAATATTGAAAAAGCGGCACAGAAGCCGCTTTTTCAGTCTTACTCACAAATTTTTAATGCCGAAGCCCAGTCCGAAACTTCCGCCCGAATTGTAATATTCCAGGGCGGACTTTTGCAGGGACGTTGAAGGGACTATCTTTTGAAAATCGGGGTTTTTCGACCCGAAAATATACTGCATTGCGTCCGGGTTGAACTTCCGCTTTCCCGTTATTTCGAACATGGACGCAAACTTCAATATATTCGAGTTTTCCTTCATAAACAACTTATTGTCCGGGTACAGCAGCCAGGAAAGACAGGTGCAGACGGTATACTTTTTCCCGAAGTATTTTTCGAAAAACAGGGGCGCGGCGTAAAAGGACGCTTTGCACGCGCCTTCGTCCAGCCTGCCGCCGCGCGGAATATGCACGTTAAGACAGACGTCGGGCAGTTTACGCATTTTCCAAATGCACGCAAGCCCCATATTGAGTATGACGGGACGTTTTATCGGCTGGAATTGCAATCTGCCCAGTTTGAACAGTTCCAGACGGACGTGGTGCGCAAGCCATGCGGTATTGTCAAGCCCGTTGACAAGACTGCCCGTGCGGCGGCAGTCCGCCGTCCACACGCCTATATCGCTCATGGTATCGTAAAAAATGCTGTCGGATATGCCCCTTTCCGCATATCTCACGCGCGCGATTTCCGCCGCGCACAGCGTTACCGCCAACCGCTCGCCCAGGTCGGGACAGGTCAGCTTTTTATCCGCGATGAATTTTTGCGCCTTTTTGCGCATTTCGCCCTCGCGCGAATAATATTTTTGCGCGACGCGCGCGTCCTCCGCGCTTATACAGCCGCGTTCGAGCAAGTCTTCCGTTATCCCTTCAAGTCCGTTCATTCGTCACCGCCCCGCAGCTTCAACGCCATTTTATATACTTCGTCGCGCGGCAGACGGCAGCGCGCGGCAACCTGCTTTATTGCGCTTTTCCTGTCCTCTCCGCTCTCCAAAAGCCGCTTTAACATATCTTCGGGATCGGGGGCTTCTTCCCCCTCGCCCCCGCGTACTATCACCACGTATTCTCCGCGCGGCTCTTCCACCCGTATTTCGCCCAGAACGCCCTCTTCCACCTGCTCGAACATCTTGGTGAGTTCGCGGGTCAATACCACCCCGCGCGCACCCAGCACGCCGTATAAAAAGTCCAGCTGCTTTTGCAGATCGTGCGGCGACACGTACAGCACCAGCGCGGCGGGCGTATTTTTGAACGCGCCCACAAGCGCGGTCTTGTCCTTGGTCTTTTCGGGAAGAAAGCCTAAAAAGACGAACGGCCCTTCTATCCCCGAAAGCGCCAGCGCGGTGGTGAGCGCGGTGGGACCGGGGGCGCAGGTCACGGTTATGCCCGCCTGCCTTGCAAGACGGACGACGACCGCGCCGGGGTCGGATATTCCCGGCATACCCGCGTCGGTGACAAGAGCCACGTTTTTGCCCTCTTCAAGCAGTCTGACAAGGTATTCCGCGCCGCTTTTTTCGTTGTGTTTGTGGTAGCTGACAAGCGGCTTTTTCACGCCCCTGCCCAGCAAAAACGGGAGCGAACGGCGCGTATCTTCGCAGGCGATTATATCCGCGTTTTCAAGCGCTTTAAGCGCGCGCGGGGTAAGGTCCGCCGCGTTGCCGATGGGCGTGCCCACAAGGGTTAAAGTTCCGCTAGATTTTTCCATAAAGTTTCGCCGCCTCCGCGGTCATTTCGCCGTCACGGCCGTATACGGTGAGAGAGGAAAGTTTCATGCCCGGTCTGCCGCCCTTTACGGCGGTGACGATAAATGTGTCCGCCTGCCTGTCCGGCTTGGGATAGATAAGAGTTACCTGTTTGGGCTGCAGATTGTTGTTGGAAAGATGGGTGAGCGCTTCCGCCATGCGCTCCACCTTGTGAACCATGTAAAATCTGCCGCCTTCGCGTAAAAGGCGCGCGCTTTCGCGTGCGAGATCTTCCAGCGTGCAGGTGCTTTCGTGTCGGGAAAGCGCACTGCGCACGTCGCCGCGCACTTCTCCGCTGCCCGCCCTGAAATAAGGCGGATTGGAAACCGCCGCGTCGAATACGGGCAGAACCTTTCCGCAGCCGTTTATATCGCCTTCGTAGACGGAAATTTTATCCGAAAGATTGTTGAGCGCGGCGTTGCGCCTGATCAAGTCCGCCGCCCACGGCTGAAATTCCACCGCGGTGACGTTTGCGCCGCGCTTTGCGGCTATGATTACGGAGATTATTCCGCTTCCCGCGCCCAGGTCTACGACCTTATCACCCCGTGATACCGCCACGGAATTGGCAAGCAGCACCGCGTCAGACGTAAAACAATACGCGTCGGCGCGCTGTATGAGCATAAGTCCGCCGAATTGCAGATCGTCCAGCCTTTCCCCTTGCAAAAGCATATTTACTCCGTCTGCGCCTTGTCGGGCGTGCCTGAGGCGGATTTTTTACGCTTGCGGCGCTTTTTCTTCTTCTTTTCGCCGCCCTCGCCGCCTTCGCCGCCCGTTTGGGTCGCCTTTTCCTTCTTCGCCCTGTCGCCTATGGTGAATTTGAGCGGCTTGCCGTAAGCCACAGCCGGCAGGGACACGACTTTATCCAGTGAAAACTCCGCCGCAACGGGTTTTTCTTCTTCCGTTATATGTAACGTCTGCTCGAACTGCTCCAAGGTGATAAACGTCACGCGTTTGCAGAATTTTGCGTCCGCGCGTATGGCTTTTTCGCGCGTGCACGGCTCGTCGTCCGCCATGACAAGCACGTTGCAACGCATGGCGTTGCGCGTATATCTGCCGCCGAGTTCGAAGCACTTTTTTGCAAAATATCCGCACAAATCGGCGTTGTCGCGTTCGAATTTTCTGGACATGCAAAAGCGTTTGCCTTCCAGCTCCCCGCCCTGCGCGGGACGGAGCGTTTTGACGTACTCTTCCAAAAGCCGCTGTAAAAACCGCTTACTGCGCGTTACCGACACGCCGTTCATGGTTATTTCGAAGTTGTCTATCTCGCCCGTGCATTCGGGGTTGTCCGAAAGCAGACGGTAGAGGGATACGTGCTTTTGCGCGCATATCTTCCTGACGAACTCCATGGTAGCCCACGCGTCGTCGTCCGAGCGGTGGAGATGTTCGGGCTGAATGTCGAACTCCTCGCATATGCGCGCAAGCCCCACCTGCGAGCCGCTGCCGTTCTGCACGAATTTTTTGTATATAAGCTGGCTGTCGCCGAAGCGGTAATTTATGCAGGGGAACTTGTAGCGTTTGCATTGGTACGCCAGATGCTTTACGTCGTTCAATATGCTGTGACCCATGACAATCTGGTCGGGTTCTTCAAGCAGATTTTTTATCTCTTCGTAAAACTTGTCGAATTTGGGCTGGGAACGGAAATACTCTTCCGAATAGGCAAGCTCTATTTCCGGTCTGCCCTCTTTTCTTCTCAGGTAAAAGCGGGAGGCGGGATTCATGACGATATCGCGCTTTTCGAGTACGTTGAATTCTTCGTCGGTGATGACGTATCCGAACGAACAAATTTTTCCCTCTCCGTTAAAACAGTTGGAACATTCCACATCGTAAAAAAGGTATCGCATAACAGATACATTATAGTCTATGGCGGACGTAATGTCAAATAAAAGCCGCAATCGCCGCGGCGGAGCGCAAATATTCCGCGCGCGGTTTTGCGCTTGACTTTTCATATATCGTCTGATATAATGCATATATATGAATATGGCAAAAACGTGCCAAGAGTAGCGCAAACTATCCCGCAGAGAGGGGCGGTCGGCGGCTGGAAGCCGTCCCGGGTAAAAGGCGTGAAGTGCGGGCGCGTTGCCTTGCGGAGGAAATGCCGCACGGGATTGCCCGTTACAGCAAAGGCAAGGTGGGGCGAAAGCCCAATCAAAGTGGAACCGCGCGGACGCGTCTTTGAATACAAGGACGGTCCGTTTTTTTATGAGGTGGACATGGGCAAGATAAAGGACGATTTGAATGCCGCCATGGCAAAGGACCCGGCGGCGCGCAGCAAGCTGGAAGTGTTCTTCACTTACGGCGGATTCCGCGCGCTGTTCAGGCACAGGCGCGCACATTGGTTTTACAAGCACGGCTTCAAGCGGCTGGCGCAGATAATCTCCGCACGCACGCGCAAACTTACGGGTGTGGACATACACCCCGCCGCGGAGATAGAAGGCGGCGTGTTTATCGACCACGGCGTGGGCGTGGTGATAGGCGAAACGGCGGTCGTGGGGCGCGACGTACTGATATACCAGGGAGTGACGCTGGGCGGCACGGGCAAGGACACGGGCAAGCGCCACCCTACCATTGAAGAAGGCGTTATGCTCTCCGCCGGCGCGAAGGTGCTGGGTCCCATAACGGTGGGCGCGCACAGCAAGGTGGGCGCGGGAAGCGTGGTTTTGAAGGACGTACCGCCGCACTGCACCGTGGTGGGCGTACCGGGACGGATAGTCAAACAAAAGGATAAGCGCGTGGACGAACAGACCATACAGCAACTGCCCGACCCCGTGCAGGAAGAGATAAAGCGTCTGCGCGAGCGGCTTGACAGGCTGGAAGGCAGGGCGGCAAGCGCGGCAAAGCGGCAGGCGGACGAGGAATAAAGGAGGAGCATATGCTTAGAATATACAACACCCTGACAAGGCAGAAGGAAGATTTTACGCCCATACACGAGGGCAAGGCTTATATGTACAGCTGCGGACCGACCGTATATAACTATGCGCACATAGGCAATCTGCGCACATATATATTTATGGATTTGTTCCGCAGAACGCTCAGATACGACGGTTACAAGCTGAAAGGCGTGATGAACATAACGGACGTAGGACACCTGCTCTCCGACGGCGACACGGGCGAAGACAAGATGCAAAAGGCTTCCCGCGAGCAGAAAAAATCGCCCTGGGAGATAGCCGCCTACTACACGGACGTGTTTTTCACCGACCTTAAAAAGCTGAATATAGGAAAACCCGAGATAATCGCCAAAGCCACCGACCACATACAGGAGATGATAGACTACGTTCAGAAGCTGGTGGAAAAAGGCTACGGCTACGAGATAGACGACGGCATTTACTTCGACATAGGCAAATTCCCCGGTTACGGCAAACTGTCCCGTCTGAACCTGGAAGAACAGCAGGCGGGCGCGCGCGTGGAAGTGAACAGCCAAAAGCGCCACCCCGCGGACTTTGCGCTGTGGAAAAAGGCGGAGCCGGAGCACATTATGCAATGGCCCAGCCCCTGGGGAATGGGCTATCCCGGCTGGCACATAGAGTGCAGCGCGATGAGCCTTAAATATCTGGGCATGCCCTTCGACATTCACACGGGCGGCGTGGACCACATTCCCGTCCACCACGAAAACGAGATTGCGCAGAACGAAGCCCTTACCGGCAAAAAGAGCGTTAATTATTGGGTGCACGGCGAATTTATGCTGGTGAACAACGGCAAGATGAGCAAGTCTTTGGGCAACACCTACCGCATTTCCGATTTGGAAGAGCGCGGCTACAAGGCGCTTGACTTCCGCTATTTCTGCCTTAATACCCACTACCGCAAAAAGCTGAACTTCACGTTTGAAGGACTGGACGCGGCAAAGGCGGCGTATGCGCGTCTGCTTGCGCAGGTGTACAAGCACAAGACGGCGAAAGCAAGCGGCGATACCGCCCTTGCGGAAAAGTATCTCGAACAGTTCAGACAGGCGATAGACGACGACCTGAACGTCCCTCTCGCCCTGGGCATATTGTGGACGATGATGAAGGAAACGCCCGCAAAAGAATTGTATACCGCCGCCCTGGAATTCGACAAGGTGCTGGGGCTTGACCTTGACAAGGCGGAAGCGCCCAAGGAAGAGGAACAGAAGACGGAAGCGCCGCAGGAAGTTATCGCCCTGTGCGAAGAGCGCAAGGCGGCAAAAGCCGCAAAAGACTGGGCGAAGGCGGATAAACTGCGCGCGGATATAGCCGCAATGGGCTATACGGTTGTGGACACAAAGGACGGCTATAAGGTGACAAAGGCATAACCCGTCCCCGCCCTATTAAAAACGATAAAGCGCCGGATTCCGGCGCTTTTTTACTGCCGCGGCAAATTATACTTTCAAGTGCAACACTTTAACAAAAAAAAGAGTTCATACAAAAACTGCTGTATAATGAAGTTAGCAAAAAAATAAAAAGACAGGAGTTAATGTATGAACTATACACATCTTAGCATAGAAGAGCGCTGTTGTCTACGAAAATATTATAATGAAGGCAATAGTTTAAGAAAAATAGCAAAGCTGCTCGGACGTAACGTAAGCACTATATCCCGAGAGATAATGCGGAACAAGACGTATATGAACTGCAAGCCGGCATATTATCCGCATACGGCGCAAAAGAAGAGCAACTTGCGTAAGTCGTATTGTCACAGGGGTGTGTTTTGGGATAAAGCTACGCTCGAATACGCGGAATGAAAAGAAGGGCGCCGCAGACGGACGCCCTCCTTTTATATATGGAGTAACTTGTATGGATTATGATCTTAATTACGGGTATTATTACTTTCACCCTTACAGCCGCCGGGACATTGTCCGCAACCGCCGCCGCAGGTATGGTTTTCCGCGCTTTCGTCCTTTTTTACCGCATGGCAGGCGCTGCACCCTCCGCAGGCGGAACAGCCGCCTTTGCCGCGGGCTTTACGCCATATCGAAACGCCCGCAACGAGCGCCACGAACAATACCGCTATTACTATAACAACTATCTCTACAGGTTGCATATTCTCTCCTATCCCTCCCCCTCGACCATCCGCGCCCGAAGGCGCGGACAGCCGGGTAATGCCGATTTTCATCGGTTATTCTCATGCGCCGCGATTTGTTTTGATCGGGGTGGCTTCGCGCCGCATCAGGAGGCGTTTTGT
>ERZ1643251.5403-NODE-5403-length-10445-cov-5.512705_pt1 | contig 10445 bp, 11 predicted proteins | sample MGYA00579261_ERZ1643251 | MGnify/ENA primary metagenome ERZ1643251 (study PRJEB29033, sample SAMEA4952267) | chicken gut metagenome | biome: Broiler Chicken; feature: Gastrointestinal Tract; material: Caecum | place: Ireland | collected 2018 | study: Broiler...
ACCGCAAACTGCAGCTTGGCAAACGCTTCGTCCGACAGAAGCGTCTCGGCGTCGGCGGTGGAAACCAGCGCCAGGAAGTCACGGAATTCGGGGCTGTGCGGGCCGTTTGGCACGGGGGTGTGTGTTTCGGGTTGGGTTTTGTTCATAGGGTCTCCTTTCTCCCTCTTTTGGGGCGTGGGTTTGCGTGCGGAGTTCCACAACCATTGGTTGTTGCCTTGCGGCCAAAAAAATCCGCGTTCCCTTCTCGACGCGGACAGGCCTTCGGCCCCGGGGCGCCCGCCGCACCGCAGAGCCCTGCGCCAGGGATGCTGCGGCGCGGCTGCGGGCCGCCGGGTAGAACTACCCTTAGGTTACAGCATAGCACAAACAACCATTGGTTGTCAAGTACCCGTTTTGCCGAAAAATTCCTGAAAAAATTGGCGAGTTTTTTTGATTTTCCGATTGCATTTTACCTGCCCAACAGGTATAATGAAGCCATGGGGACGCGCGGGCTGCCTGCCAGGCGTGCCCGGCCTGCCATGCGGGCAGGTTTTTTGGAAGTTGCGAATTAGGAGTTAGAGGCGCCCGCAGGTCGCCGTGCAGAATCGCTAACCTCACCGCGATTGGGAAAGCGGTCCGATACACCTCCTCTTTTCTTTTTGCTTTCCTGGGTTGCCTCTAATTCCTAATTCCCAGCTCCCAACCCGTGCCCCCAAAGCCGCTGCCATGGCAAGAAAGGACGCTTTATGTGGTTTGACCAAGCCGTTGTGTACCAGATCTACCCGCTGGGGCTGTGCGGCGCGCCGCTGCAAAACGACGCCCAACCCGCCCACCGGCTGCGCCGCGTGCTGGACTGGGTGCCCCATATCCGGGCGCTCGGCGCCGACACCGTGCTCTTCAACCCTTTGTTTGAGAGCGACGCCCACGGCTATGACACCCGCGACTATAATAAGGTAGATACCCGCCTGGGCGACGCCGATGACCTCAAGGCCGTCTGCGGCGCCATCCACAAAGCCGGGATGCGGGTGATGCTGGACGGCGTTTTCAACCATGCCGGCCGCGGGTTCTGGGCGTTCCGTGACGTGCAGGAAAAAAAGTGGGACAGCCCGTATAAAGACTGGTTCCACCTGGATTTCGGCGGCAACACCCCCTACCAGGACGGTTTCTGGTACGAAGGCTGGGAAGGCTGCTATGAGCTTGTCAAGCTCAACCTGCACAACCCCGCCGTGCGCGAATATCTGTTTGACGCGATCGCCGGCTGGGTGCGGGATTATGACATCGACGGCCTGCGGCTGGATGTCGCCTATTGCCTTGACCTTGATTTCCTCGGCGCGCTGCGCGGCTTCACCGCCCAGCTCAAGCCGGATTTCGCCCTTGTGGGCGAGACGCTGCACGGCGATTACAACCGCTGGATGAACGACCACGCCTGCCATTCGGTCACCAACTATGAGTGCTACAAGGGGCTGTATTCCAGCTTCAACACCGGCAATATGCATGAGATTGCCTACAGCCTGAACCGGCAGTTCGGCGCGGAACCCTGGTGCCTGTACACCGGCAAACACCTTCTGAACTTTGCCGATAACCACGATGTGACCCGGGTTGCCAGCATTTTGCAGGACAAGAACGAACTGCGCCCGCTCTACGGGCTTTTGTTCGGTATGCCCGGCACGCCGGCCGTCTATTACGGCAGCGAGTGGGGCGCAACCGGCGAAAAGAAGGACGGCGACCCCGCCCTGCGCCCGGCCTTTGAAACGCCCGAAGAGAACGAGCTGACCGCCTGGATCACGGCGCTGGCCGGGGCCAGAACCGGCAGCGAGGCGCTGTGTTACGGTTCGTACCGCAACATCCTTGTGCAGCCCAAACAGCTGATTTTTGAGCGCCGCAGCCGGAACGACCGCGTGCTTGTGGCGATCAACGCCGACAGCGCCCCCTACCATGCCGATTTCAACGCCGAAGCCGGCTGCGCGGTGGACCTGATCACCGGCCGCCCGCATGATTTCGGCGGCGGCAGCGATCTGGCGCCCTATTCCTGCTATTTCTGGAAGACCGAGTAAAAAACCCGCACAAAAAACAAAACAAACACAAAGAATCGGGAACCCACAGCGATCGCGCTTTGCCGTGGGTTCCCGATTCTTTGTTACCCGGGGGGAATGTCGAATGTCACAGCCGCATTCCACCGTTGATGTTTTGCATAGACTTCAGCCTCGCCTGGCCGGCGAGCGCTTCGGCTTCGGCAGTATCGCGGCTTTCGCGGCGCAGGCCGTCCTTTTCGCCGGCTTTGCGTTCGGGGCGCAGGCCGCGCACCTGGCGGTCAAAATCCCGCTTGCGCAGCCACAGCGGCACCACAGGCGCCAGCACCAGTACAACAAGCAGCAGCAAGATACACAGCGTTTGGCATAGCGCGCCCTCCTCTGCCCCGGCTGCGGGGCTTTTGGGTGTATTTCTATGAATAGTATAGCGCCCGCACGTCGCTTTTGTCAATAGTATTCGTTCTCTTTTCTGTTTTGCCGGAATCCGGCGCACCCCTTTGTGCATCCCGACGAAACCCTGCCGGGCGTTTTTTTCAGGCGCGGCGGCGCTTGTCCAGGCGGATCTTGTCCGCAATCATTGCGATGAATTCCGAATTGGTCGGCTTGCCGCGCAGGCTGTGGATGGTGTAGCCAAAGTAACTGTTCAGCGTATCGACATCGCCGCGGTCCCACGCCACCTCGATCGCATGGCGGATCGCGCGCTCCACGCGGGAGGCCGTCGTGCCGTTGCGCTTGGCAATTTCCGGGTACAGCCGCTTGGTCACGGCGTTGATGTAATCGGGGTCGCCCACCGCCAGCAGGATCGCATCGCGCAGAAACTGGTAGCCCTTGATGTGGGCCGGCACCCCGACCTGGTGCAGGATCTCGGTCACGGTCAGCTCGTCGCTGTCCTGGGAAAGGGGCTGCGGGCGGTTGGTCGCCCCGGCCGCCTTGAGCACCCGGGCCACCAGCACCGTTTCGTCAAACGGTTTGACAAAGAAAAACGAAAAGCCGTTGTCCAGCAGTTCCTGCTCGATCTCCTCGCTCTGGAACGCGCCGGTCACAAAAAAGGTCGTGTGGCCGCCCGAATTGTTCTGCGCTTCATACCGCTGTTTGACCGTGATGGCGTCCTGTTCGGGCATAAAGGCATCCAGCAGCACGGCCTGCGGGTGCAGCTCAAGCAGCGCTTTCAGGGCCTGGGCGCCGTTCTTTTCACACACGGTCACCTCCACCCCTTTGGCTTCCAACGCCTGGCGGCACAGGGCTGTCGTCTGCGTGCTGGTATCGGTCATCAGAAAACGAATCTTCTCCATTGTGCTACACTCCTCATGATTCTTCGCGTGACCCGCGTGGTTCTCTCGACAATGGGGATTTTACCATATTTTACCATTTCTGGCAATAAGAAAATTATTACCGTTTTCGCCAGATTTCGCGCGCAATTTTCTTCGTGTTCGTATTTTCGTCAATTTTTATGTCTGTTTATCATATTATAACACACAATGTTGGCCCGGGCCGCCGGTTGCATTCCCAGCAAACTGGCAGCGCCGGGCCTTTGGCACAGCGGGTTTCAGCGCACGGCGGCGTCGGCGCGGGTCAGCATCGTATCGGCAAAGATGCCGTACCCGCAGGCAGGGTCGTTGACGAGCACATGGGTCAGCGCGCCGACAAGCCGGCCGTCCTGCAGAACCGGGCTGCCGCTCATCCCCTGCACAATGCCGCCGGTTGTTTGCAGCAGCGCGTCGTCCACCACCCGGATCAGCAGGTTTCGGTTGGGGTCGGCTGCGGTCAGGTTGACCCGTTCAATCTCAACCGCATACCGCCGCGGCGCGCCGCCGTCCACCGTGGCCAGGATCTCGGCCGGGCCGGGGGCGACCTCCTGCGGGTAGGCGATCGGCATCGCCGTGCCGCTGTGCGCCCCCTGCCAGCGGCCGTACACGCCGGTCGCGTCGTTCGCCGCAATCGTGCCGAGCGTATCGCCGGCAAATTCCCCCCGCAGCGCGCCGGGCGCGCCGGCGGCGCCTTTCTGCACGCCGGTGACGGCGACCGCCACAATCTCGCCCGAAAGCAGCGTGAAAGCCGTACCGGTGTCGGCGTCGCTGACCGCATGGCCAAGCCCGGCAAAGCTGCCGGCTTCGGGGTCGGTGAAGGTCAGGGTGCCGATGCCGGCCGAGGAATCCCGCACCCAGACCCCGGCGCGCCAGGTTCCGGTGTCGCGGTCGGCCACCGGGGCCAGGGTGGTTGTGCAGGTTTCGCCGTCCCGGGTGTAGACAATCTCGATCGCTGCGCTGCCGGCGGCCGCAATCGCGGCGGCGAGCTCCCCGTTGTTGCGCACCGGCTGCCCGCCGGCCGAGACAATCAGGTCGCCCAGCCGCAGGCCGGCTTCCTTGGCCGGGTTTTCGGTGCCCAGCGCGGTGTACTGGTCCGAAAAAGCGACGACAAGCGCGCCGTCCGCAAACATCTTGACCCCGAACGGGGTGCCCTGCACGCTGACGGTGCGGCGCGCCTGCTCCACCGTGCGCACCGTCTTGAGCGGCACCACCCCAAACAGCCGCAGCGTGCGGTTGGCGCTGGCATCGGCTTCGGCCGCGCCCACGGCGGCCGCAGCGCCCTGCGCGGCCGGCCCGGCCTGCACAAACGGCAGCGCGGCAATGCGCAGCTTTTCCCCCGGGGCCAGTGTGAAGGTATCGGGCAGGGCGGCGCGCAGCCCGCACCAGCCGGCCGCCAGCACGGCCAGCGCCAGCACGGCCGCCAGCCGCCGCACACCCCTGCGTGTTTTTCGCGGCATTGTCGCGCCCCCTTTCCCGCCCTGCGGCGTTTTTCAGGGACAGTATGCGCAGAAAACCCGCGAAAAACCGTCTGCCGCAAATTTCCACCCGCCCTGTCAAGACACAAACGTGTACTTTGCCGCTTTTTCTTTGTCAAGACACGTTTGTGTACCCGGCAAAATTTTTTCTGTCAAGACACAAACGTGTACTTCGCCGCCTTTTTTCTTTGTCAAGACACAAACGTGTACTTCGCCGCCTTTTTTCTTTGTCAAGACATATTTGTGTACGCCGGGGCCTTCCCTCTTGCGGCGCCTGTCAAGACACATTTGTGTACTTTTTGCACGCTTCCGCTTTGTCAAGACACATTTGTGTACTTTTTGCACGGCTCCGCTTTGTCAAGACACATTTGTGTACCTGCGGCGATTTCCCCTGTCAAGACACGTTTGTGTACTTTTTGCACGGCTTCGCTTTGTCAGGATAGCTTTGCCGCCTGTATAAAGGTAAAACAAAAAGTGCCCCTACCGCATTCACATGCGATAAGGGCACCCTGTTTGGTGCGGAAGATGGGACTTGAACCAAAATAGCGTTGATTGTACGATGAATTTTCGCTATTTGTGTGTGGTCAAGCGCATGCTTTATGGCTTCCCGTTCCTTGTGCGGAATGGAAGAAAGCCCGCTAAAACTTGGATGTGTGGTCAAAAGTGTGGTCATGCTTTTTGCAGAACTTGAAGGAATACCCCGTTTACTGCCTGGGCCGTTGTTTCGGCATCGCCGGTCAGGGTATGGCTGTATATGCCGAATGTGTCCATGTCCTCACTGTGACCAACCAACGGCTTAATTTCCCCGGCGGGCAACGTCTTGACCACACTAACAAATGTATGGCGCAGTTCATAGGGACTAACCGGGGTCAGGTCGTTCACATTGCAGTAGACCTTCCAACGCGTGTAATAGTATTGCTCTGATTTAATACAGAAAACGGAATCCTCCTGCCCCGTATATTGGCGCTGATCCTCAATTACACGTTTCGCCATTTCGGACATCACAAACGAGCGGACGGCATTCTGGTTTTTCCCCTGCGTTTCTTCTCCCTCAACATTGATTGCACGACTGACATTGACCGTAATGCCGTGAATATCTGCCCACCGCAGGCCAATTAGTTCCCCTGGACGCAACCCGCAAAGAACCTGAAACCGATAAGCATTGACGAAGCCATCGCGAATGATTTTCCCTTTATACGTGGTCGTATCCGTGTTGAACAGTTTGACCAAATCGTGGGGTTGTAAGACCTTTTTGCCTTTGAAGCGTGCTCCGGCCGGAATGTGCAAATCTTCGGGGGTGTATGTGGTTAATTTGCTTTTACGGCAGTATTTGCAGAATGAACGAAGGTCAGCACACAGCAGCATCAACGTCTTGCGGCTCTTGCCTGCTACATGAGCATTGTTAATGATGGCTTGTAACTGCTGGTCTGTTAGGGTATTGACGCGCTTCTTACCGATCACAGGCAACACCCAGCACCGCCAACGGCTCTCTAAGGGGCGGTAATTGGTGGCGCTGGTCGTTATCTCTATTTCATGTAACCAGCCCTTACAGACGTCCTCAACGCGGCCAGCGCGAGCCGCTATGCCATCATCCAACCAGGCATCGGCTTTAGCGTTGGCCTCCCTTTGCCCGGCTCTGCCTGGGGTGCCGCTATAGAACGATTTGCGCACACCGTCTTTCTGAACATTGATGCGCCATCGGTTGCCAATCCACACGGCTGTGTTTGTGCGTTTACCCATTTGTTATCCTCCCAACCAAGCTCTTGCAGTTTCGGTTTCTTTCAAGAATTTGTGATATTTTGTCAGATTTTCTACTGTCGGCTGTTGTCGTGCTAACAGCTCTAGAGGTGCATTTTCATCTTCAAATGCCAAAATAAAAGAATTATTGCCGAGTTGTGCAGAAACAGTTGAAGAAGCTTTCGTTCGGATTCTGTTGCGAATTCGTGTACAGTTCTGTGTAACATTTCGGACGGCCTGTTCGCAAGTGTGTTCCCCTTTTATTAGAGACCCACAGCAAGGACTGAGTCGGCGACAATATTGCTCCTTAAAGCTCTTGGTGGCAAACCATTTATTGCAATGCCGACAGCGAACAAGCTTGAACCCGTAGAATGCGTAGTAATAGAGAATGGAAATCAGTATTTGCGAGACGTTTTTCAATTTTTTAAATTGCATACTTTCTTTATCGAAAATGCTAACGGGCAGAAAATTTGATTTCATTCGATTCTGAATTCGCATTTCTTCAACTTCTTGAATGGATAGTGAAACCTTAGTTTGATTGACAAATTTTGAATTCAACATTAACATAGCACTTCCGGTTTCTCGTAACCCGCATAACGTACATTGCTTTGGTGGCTTCGACTTGACTACTTGTTCTTTAAACTTCAGCGTAAGGCCAGAATGGTGAACGACAGAGCGCACAATGTTGGCCGCATATTCATCAACATTCAAATCGCCAAATGTATTTTCTAAAAAGTAATAAAAAGTTCCGAAGGCTTCGCTTGTTTTTAATGTCCATTTTACTTGGACATTATTGTTTCTAATGACAGTTTGGTCTGCTGTTATGGAAATGTCGATCATGAGCATGGTCCCCTGGTTAAAAAAAATGTTTCCCTTCAATAAAATCATACCACAACATTTTTGCAAAGTCAAACAACATCAACAACAGTAAAATAAACGTAGAGACATCAAGGAGGCGTTAAAGGTGAAAGCGAACAATGATATTCGCGTTGCAGCAAATACTGCAAGGGTTAGGCTGTGGGAAATTGCCGATGCCATCGGGCTTAGTGATAGTAGCTTTTCCAGAAAACTGCGCAGGGAATTTTCTAATACGGAAAAAGTAAAAATTCTTGACGTCATAGAAAACCTGCGGCGACAGAAGGAGGAAAGTTAACGATGCACAAGCCGTTTTATCGCCTTCGCGTCCGCTTCGCCGAATGCGAACTCGGTCAGAATGAGGTGGCACGGCTCGCGGGCATCGCACCCAGCACAATGACCGCCCGGATGATGGGCCGCCAGCCATTCACTGCTTGGGAAATTCAGCGTATTGCCGCCGTTTTGGATATTTCCCCAGCGGACTATGGTAGCTTCTTCTTTGACCGGGTGAGCGAGGCTTCGTGACTATGGCTTTCAAAAATCCAAAAGAGGCCGAGTGCCTAGCGATGCGTATTCTGCCATATGCCCGGGAATGGCGGCAGCCTGGTGACCTAGTTTGTACTGACACCGACTTTGCAGCGCTTTTGCAAGCTCTTGGTCCGACCCCAATAACGGACGAAAGTGCGCTGCCCTTGCTGTACTTCCTTGCCCTTACCGCCAATGGAAACTCCATACAGGCCAAACGATGCAAGGGATTACTGGATGTCAGGCTCAACGCCATTGGAGACAATTCCCTCGAAATGGTCACGGCGTTTCAGACTGACCACGTCACCCGTCTCAACAAGGGTGCCGCGGCGTTTCAGGCGGACGCTGTCGTCACGCTGCGAAACCTCTGCCCGGCGGAACCAGAGGAAGTACAGCCCGCCGGGCTGGCGGTGCGCTCAATGGCGGATTTGCAAAAAGCCGATCTGCCGCCAGTCTACTTTGTGGTCGATGGACTCTTGCCGCAAGGGCTGGCGCTGCTGGCATCTCCGCCTAAGTTTGGCAAAAGCTGGGCTGTGCTTGATCTGTGCTGCGCTGTCGCCTCTGGCGGCTGGTTCATGGGAAAACACGCAAACCAAAGCCCGTGCCTGTATCTCGCGCTTGAGGACAGTGACAACCGTCTGCAATCGCGGCTCAACAAAGTTCTGAACGGCAAGGATGCTCCGCACGATTTCTATTATTGCACTGTGGCCCCCGGCCTTGCTAATGGCCTAATCGAGCAGCTTGAGGGCTTCATGCAGGGGCACCCAGACACTCGGCTTGTGATTGTGGACACATTCCAGAAAGTGCGCAGTGTCATTGGGGGAAAGGCCAACACATATGGCGTTGACTACGCCGATGCTGGTGCGCTGAAAGCCTTTGCGGATAAGCACGGCCTGTGCCTGCTGCTGGTACACCATCTGCGCAAGATGCAGGACGATTCCGACCCGTTCAACAGGATCTCAGGTACCAGTGGCATTTTGGGTGCGGCTGACACGGCGCTGGTTCTGACGCGGGATAAACGCGGTGACGCCGAGACGCTGCTGTCCATTACGGGGCGGGATGTTGACGAACAAGAGTTGGTTTGCCGTTTCAACAAGACTTCCTTCCGATGGGAAGTTATTGGAGACGCTGAGACCGTCGCAGCACAAAAGGCGCAGCAAGAGTATGAAGAAAGCCCAATTGTGCGAACCGCCATAAAATTAGTCAGCCAGGATGCACAGCACTGTTGGACAGGGACCTGCAAACAGTTTGACGATATTTGCAACCTTTGGTTTCACAGATCTGCCGCTGATTCAATGATGAAGTTGGCAAAAGAGTTTGTCAAGTATGCGCCGCTACTTCGAGAGCACGACGGCATTCTGTATGAAACGCACAGCAATGGAAGCGGAGGCCGGAAACACACATTTAGGCTTATCGCATGACCGTTGCCACCGTTGCTACCGTTGCAAACGCCTTTGTTATCAGGAAAAATGGTGCAACGGTACGGAGCATCAACCGTTGCTACCGTTGCAGAAGCGGTACTTGATTGGGAAGCGGTATGAGCCTGAAAAAGCATCTATTGGGGCACCTGTTGGTAATGCCAATGCAAGCAAAACAATGGTTGCCGATGGCAACCATTGTTTTGAACCGGAATCTAAAAGCACATTCTGCAACGGTTGCAACGGTACAAATCTTATACCGTTGCACGGAAAAAGGCTTAGTTACAGGCTTTTCAACGGCAGCAACGGTTGCAACGGTATAAAGCAGGAGACACATATGAACTACTGGACTTGCCCTTTATGTGGGGCCAACCTTGACCCTTGGGAGCGCTGCGACTGCCAACAGCAGGAGGGGCCGTTTGAATCAACGGGCGACAATACGCCAACCGCAGCATTTCTAAGTGTTTTACGTATTTACGACGAATAACCCGGCGGGACTACCGGAGAAAGGGGGTGATGCGCACGGGAAGATCACAAGCCCGCAAGGGAGCGGCGGCAGAGCGTGAGCTTGCGCGGGTGCTGTCTGCCTATGGTTACGATGTGCAGCGCGGCGGCGCTATGACCTATGGCACTGTGCCAGACTGCGTGGGCCTGCCTGGGGTACATATCGAATGCAAGCACGTGGAGCGGCTTAACATCGAGACGGCCATGCAACAGGCGATCCACGACGCCGCTAAATTTGGCGATGGAATCCCGGCTGTCTTTCATCGCCGGAACCGCACTGAATGGCTGGTCACAATGAGACTGGTCGACTGGATGCAGTTATATCAGGGAGGGGCACGAGATGGAACAGCAAGCGACCAACGCAGCATTGGCAGCCCTGGCTAAGACCGGCGACAGCTTCGCCCTGGGGCAGCTGTGGGAGATCAACAAGGGGCTACTGCGTTCCCTGTTCTGGAAATGGTATCCATCTCACAAGTCCCTTGCGGATGCACACGGTCTGAGCGCAGACGATTTCAAGCAGGAAGGCTTCTTTGCCGTCCAGTATGCCGCCGAGCATTATGACCCGGCACGAGGCAGCTTTGCAACAGCTCTCGGCTATGCGGCGCAGCGCCAGCT
>ERZ1643251.5408-NODE-5408-length-10440-cov-4.273664_pt1 | contig 10440 bp, 9 predicted proteins | sample MGYA00579261_ERZ1643251 | MGnify/ENA primary metagenome ERZ1643251 (study PRJEB29033, sample SAMEA4952267) | chicken gut metagenome | biome: Broiler Chicken; feature: Gastrointestinal Tract; material: Caecum | place: Ireland | collected 2018 | study: Broiler...
GACTTCAGCGAGAAGTGCTAATCTCGTTTGCATAAAGATTCCCCCACATTTGTGGGGGAATCTTTTTATTTTATAAAAATATACAAAATAGTGTATTGACAAAATATTGTTGTTTTATTATTATAAGTATATAATAAATATATAAAAAAAGGTGTGAGTATTATGGATCGTTTAGTAATGGCTTTGGTAATGCTTGTGTTTGCGGGGTTGTTGGGATTTGTGGCAGCGATGCTCTTGCTACAATTCAAAAAATTAAATGATTTGTTAAAGCGAGAGAAGGAAATGACAGCCAATACTATGGGACATGTGGTAGAATTGGTAACTGTACGCAGAAGAAACAGTACATTCCGCTGGAGAACACAATATCCTGTAATTGCCTATCGTGTAAATGGCGAAGAATATCGTTTTCATGTAGATTTTGCGGAACACTGGAGAGGAAAATATCAGGTGGGTGATGAATATCAAGTAGACTATGTTCCCACTGAGCCACAAGTTTGCCTTGTAAAAGATTTCTATAAGAAGATGAAAAGCAGCCGTACAGGGTCGGGAATTGTAGGTGCTATTTTGGCATTAATGACAATAAACATGCTTTGGGGCATATTAAATGTACTTATTTTTGGCACTGCTGCACTCTTATAAAAAAATCCTTCAGTTTTTTATAACTGAAGGATTTTTTATTGTGCTTATTTTGTATTTCTCCAACGACTGAGCTCTTGAGATTGCAAGGTGAAGATATCCTGACACAAATCCGATTCATCTTCATCGCTTAGCCCTATAAATTGACAGCCATACAAATGAAATTCTGGATTATCTACATCCTCTTGTATGCGCCGGACAATACAATTAAATGTGTAGGTGCGGCCTTCGGGCAATAGCTGTATTTCGGAAAGCACCAGCCGTTCACGGACAATGTACTTTAGATTGCTATGAAAGCACAAACCACCCAGACTAATATCTACCAATTCACAAAGGTGAGAAGCACCATGGAACTGTTCGGTCCATACACGTGCAATCATTGCGCCGCAATTTGCCCGTTGCCGGAATGTCTGGCGGGTTTCAGTGCGCATAACCTCTTTTTCTAGTCGGATTCGCCATACTTTATCTGTGGAACCAGAGATGGCACCCATAAATACTTGTACAGAGCCATCTTTGTTGAGGTGATGAAGCTGAATTTTTACAGAGTCTCCAAAATTCCTTGGTCTTGCAGGAATGGTGTCGTTGTGATAAAGTTCTACAAAAACCTCATGATTTGCTGCATTATAGCGAGAAAAAACCCCTACCATCAGCAGTTGATTTTCTAAAGATAGCACTTCACAAGAACATCCTACCCAAGAGTTCAAATCTGTTTGAATTGCATTTTTTTCTTGTGTGTTTTTTTCCATAACAAATTCCACCCATTCAACCTATAAAATGATACAACCTAGTACAGTAGTTGTTATATGTTACAAGTATAATAGTAACAAAATTGTCATGAAAACACAAGGCAATTTGTAGTATAATCCAGAAAAAAGTAGTGAATTTGGTAAAAACAGAAAAATTTGTGATTGTTAGGAATAATATACATATTTGGGACAAAAGGGTATGGTAGTAGGGTTGAAAACCACCTATAATAAAAGGAATACATAAATTAAAAAGGGGAGATGAAATTTTGAAAAAAAGCAGTAGAAAAAAAATAACTATTTTGGATATTGTTCTTTGGCTGGCAATTGCGGGAGTTGTGATTTCCGCTGGTGTACTGGGATGGAAATTGTGGGGATACCGACAAGGACAAAAAACATACCAGGACATCGAGGAGGTTTATACAGTGAAAAAAGAACCTCAACAAGCAGATGAACCAGAAGAAACTGTAATTGATATGCAAAAATTACATGAAGAATACCCTGATGCCATTGGTTGGCTGGAAATAGATGCTTTGGGTATTAGCTACCCTATTCTACAGGGGCCAGATAATGCATACTATCTCTATCGCTTACCAGATAAAACCTACAATGCTTCTGGAAGTTTGTTTTTGGATTATGCAAATGAGGGATGGAACGACTTGCATACTTTAGTATATGGACACAATATGAGAGATGGCAGTATGTTGGCAGGAATCTTGAAGTATATGGATGCAAGTTTTTACCAAGAGAATGGTGGAGAAGTATTACTACACACATTGGATGGTGTGTGGAAATATGAAATGATTTCCATTGCACAGGTTGCCCCAGACAGTGAAATTTATACCCTTGGTTTTGGGGATGATGAAAACTACTGGAACTTTATGGAACAGATAAAAGCCCTATCTGCTTATGATACTGGTGTAGAGCTGGTGAAAGGTTCCCCTATTATGACCTTGAGTACCTGCACAAAGGATGGAAAAAATCGCATTGTATTGAGTGCTATGCGTACAGAAAAAGTGGAAGGATAAAGAAAAGCCCTGTCAAATATTCTTTGACAGGGCTTTTGGTTTTTGGAAATATTATCCCATAGAAAGAATGGCACCTGTGGTGGCGTCAATCTCATATTCATAATCCATGCCAGCGGATTCAAATTCTACCTTATAGCATAGAGTACCATTTTCTCGTTCTAGCTCAATTTCTAGGTCATAGATGGAGGATTCTGCCAAACCAGCCTGTTGCAAAGCAATTTCTTTTGCTTGCTGTGCAGTAATGGAGGCTGTGGTAGCAGTAGAGGTACTATTATTTCGACGATTCTCTTTGTTAGAACGCAAAACCTCTCCAGTATAGGCTTCAATCCAATATTCGTACTCTGCCTCGGAATTTTCAAAGTCTACGTCAAAAATAGTATGGCCATTCTTTTGGTCTAAATCAATGGACAAGTCCCATACAGATTCGGCGGTCAGGCCAGCATGATTCAATGCAGTAGACTTGGCTTGCTCGGCAGTGAGCATAGTTCCAGTGTTGGTGGTAGATTGTGCAGTGGGTTGAGAAACAGGTTGAGAAGCCGGCTGAGAAGAGGGGGCAGAAGCTGCATCAGGCTGTGCAGTAGCTGTAGGAGTAGGAACAGGAGTGGGGACAGGAGTAGAAACAGGAGCTTTGTCCTCACGAGAGAACTTGACAACCTCTCCATTAGCAGCGTCAATGTCGTATTCATACTCTACTGTTCCAGACATGAACTCAATTTCATATACCATACGGCCCATTTCATAGTCAAAATCATATCTGGAGAATACTACAGAGGAAACATCTACGCCTGCATGTTGGAAAGCAGCAGTTTTTGCAGCCTCTATGCCAATGTATCCATTGCTGGAAGCGGAGCCATTGGAGGTAAGATTGTTGGAGGGAACTGCTTGCTGAGATGCCAGCAAGTTTAGTTCATTTACAGACAAGCCTACTAAATCCTCAAAACGGAGATGGTCGCTGTTTTGTACAAGGGAGTCAATTAGAGTAGCTTTGCCCAAAGAAATTCCATATTCATCAGCTTTTGCTTGTAGGGGATTGTTGGAATAGCTTACTGTTTGGGAGATAACAGCACCATTTACCTGCGCAGAGTTAAGGGCAGAGGTAACCTGCTGAGAAACAGAGTTTTGCAATTGTTGTGCTCGTGTGGTGTTGTCATCCTCTACAGTTACCAGGATGGAATTTGCTAACTCGTCTACATATCCATGCCGCAGCAGAGAACCCACAATGGCATTGACTGCAACAGTCAGGTCAGTATTTTTCAAATCCATTTCTGCAAGGATGGTTTCGCCATCGGCATTGATAGCTTTTGCATCAATTACACGGGATTTGTCGTTTACATCCAGCTGTACGCTGGGGTTTACATCCAAAGAGATAACAGAGGCAATCGCCAAAGATTGGCTTTGTATCCGGGTAAAAACACCCACACCAACAACAAGAAGAGCAAAGCAGGCTGCAACAGCCACAACTATGGGAAGGCGCAAAGTGCGTTTTTTCGGTTCATTCATAACAATCACAGTTCCTTTCTGGGGCTGGCAACGGCAGAGAACCTTGTCGAAGTTGTCAGCACTGGCATGCTCCAATGCTTGGGCCAACTGGCGTTTTAGTTCGGAAGATTTCAAATGGGTTCATCTCCTTCCAGCATAAGTTTTAATTTTTTAAGAGCACGGTGGTACTTGGACAAGACAGTGGGCAAGGGAATTTGTAGCAAGGCTGCAATTTCTCTGTGCTTTAGCCCTGTGATAACATGCAAGAACAAAACACGTCTTTCGTCATCTTTTAGTACCTGTAGGGCAATGGATAAAACATGTCGGTCATCTGCTGTAAGAGTAGGGCAGTCCAGCGCAAAGGCTGGATGGTTGTCCTCCTCTGGCAAGGGCTGGGTGCGAAACTGCTGCCGTAGCCGCATAAGGCAAAGATTTTTACAGATGGCTAAAATCCAGCGGATGGGATGGCCTTGCCGCTGATAGCGGTGGGCATTTTCCCAAATGCGTACAAAGGTGTCTTGTGTAACATCCTCGGCATCTTGTCCATTTTTTAAATAGGAAAGAGCAAAGGCATACACCGCCGTCCGGGTACGGCGATAGAGTTCCGCCAAAGAGTCCCGGTCTTGGGCGGAAATTTGCTGCAATAGCTGGTGCAGGATGTCGGGGTCCTGCAAATTTTGCTGCTCACAAGGAATAGTGGCAAACAAACAAAGCATATCAATTCGCTCCCGTCAATACTGTAATGCACAAAGAAACTATTTTATTGCATAAAAATAAAAAAATATTTATTTTTAAAGTTTTTGTAATTTCTTTATAAAATTTTTGTCTAAAAATACTCCTTGTCTTAGTTTACTTCCTAAAAGCAAGAATCGTCAAGAGGAAGTTCTATTTGCCAAAATATGCAATTTCCAATACAATAGAGATAATCTAGCAAAATAAGCGAGGCGAGCAAAGATTGAAATTGGTGTTAGCAGTGTACAATTCCAAATATATTCATTCCAGTTTAGCACCTTGGTGTTTGGCAGCAGGAATGAATACCTATGCACCAGAGATTCCATGGGCAGTAAAAGAGGGAACTATCAATCAGCCAATGGAACAACTGGTAGGAAAAATTGCAAAGGAAACCCCTGATATAGTTGGATTTAGTGTTTATATTTGGAATAAAGAGATTACTTTGCAAGCAGTGCAAGTACTAAAACAACAAAACAAAAACTGTATTGTTGTTTTAGGAGGCCCAGAAGTAAGCTACAATGCAAAAGAAATATTGGAGCAATATCTAGAGGTAGACTATATCCTGTCAGGAGAGGGAGAAGAAAGTTTGCCAGCCTTTTGCAAAGCATATTATGAAGGAAGAAACCCTGCAAAGGAAAATATTGCTGGACTGTGCACAAGGGAGCAACCACAAACTCCACCAGCTATCTTGCAAATGGAACCACCAAATCCTTACTTACCAGAATATTTTTCTGCATTAAAAGGAAGAATTGCTTATATTGAAACCACACGAGGATGCCCCTATCGTTGTGCCTTTTGCCTTTCTGGTCGGTGTGGCCCTGTGCGCTGCTTTGATTTAAAAAATAGTTTAGAAAAAATAGAAAAATTAGCAAACAGTGGTGCAAAAACCGTCAAGTTTGTAGACCGCACTTTCAATGCAAATCCTGCCCGCGCCACAGCTATCTGGAGTTGGATTTTGCAAGAATATGGGAAGTCACTGCCAACTGGTGTATGTTTCCACTTTGAAATTGCAGGAGATATTTTAAAAGAGGAGCATTTTACCATTTTAGAGAAATTTCCGGTGGGGGCAGTACAGTTGGAAATTGGTTTGCAAAGTTTCCATGAACCAACTTTGCAAGCAATCCATAGAAAAACAAATTGTGAAAAGCTAAAAAACAATATTCGACGTTTGATGGATATGAAAAACATCCATATTCATATTGATTTAATCGCAGGGTTGCCCCTGGAAACCTTAGAAATTTTTTCTCACAGTTTTGATACAGCCTTTTCCCTTCGGCCACAAATGTTGCAGCTTGGTTTTTTAAAGCTGCTGCATGGTGCGGATATGCGAGAGAAAAAAGGGGAGTATCCTTGCCATTTTGACACTACACCACCCTATCAGGTAATAGATACTCCATGGATTTCCAAAGAGGAATTGGAGAAGATTCATAAAGTGGAAGATGCTACCGAAAGATTGTATAATTCTGGTAGATTTTTACGAACAGTAGAATATTTGCTGCAATCTACCCAATTATCACCTTTTTGGTTATTTTATGAGTTGGCAATAGAACCCCATAGCACCATGGGTCTGGATGACTATACAGCCTTTATACAAAATAAAGCCGAAAAACTGCCTTTTGTAGAAAAGGAAACATTGCGGGATGTACTTTGTATTGACCGTTTGGAAAGCAACGGTACAGGGAAGTTACCATCTTGTTTGCAGCGAAAAGACCCAAACATAAAAAAATACAGGCAGGTGCTAAAAGAAAAATTCCCTACAAAGCAAGGAGAAAAAAGAGGTATTGCCATTTTATATGGACAAGACTCTGTAGCTTGGGTAGACTATGGACAAGCTGCCCATGCTGTTACAGCAAGGCGAGCTGCTACCATTCTACCTTTGAAGGAAATTCTTGAGGAAATATGAAATTTTATTAAATTGTAGTTCGTATTATGGGTAAGTGGAGATGTGCCGCTTGAATCAGGGCAAGGGATAGAGTATAATGAAAAGAACAGAGTAAAAAAACATAGGAGTTTTTGGGGAGATACCAGCCCATCCACTTCCATTTTTGAAAAAAGCTGGTATATTGCCCATAAGATTGCCCAAAGAAACAGGGAGGATATAGAGTCTTGTCCAGTTACAACGAGTTTAAAGCACAAACAAAGCGGCGTCGCCGCAGAAGAAACGCCCGTCGGTTGGTGCTCTTGATTATCACAGTGGTTGTGATTTGTGCCTTGGCATGGGTGATTACATGGATTATGGATAAAGTTGACCCACAGGAAACCAAAGAGGAAAGTTCTTCCCAAAGTCAACAGCAAGAGCAATCAGGGGAAAGCCAGCAGCCAGAGGATGGGCAAAGCCAACAAGCACAGCCAGCCGGTTGGAATGTGGTAGGTCCTTTGCCTGCAACCATTGACCAGACTATTGTAAACCCAGATTATCGGATGATTGCACTCCCAGAAAATGGACGGGTGGACACAAGCTATTTTGCAAATGCTTTGTTTATTGGAGATTCTGTATCTCAAGGTTGGGTTGTTTATGATAATCCTATCAAAGATATTGGAAACTTCTGTGCCTATAAGGGTGCAGGCCCTGATGGTGTGGTAAATAATGCACAAATGCCCTTGCCGGATGGAACGAGAGTGCCCATGCAGGACCATATTGCTCAGACATTGGCTGAAAAACAACCAGAGCATATTTATATTTTGTTTGGTGCAAACTCCTTGAAGGCATTGACAGTGGAAAACTTTATTACCTATTATGGAAAAATGCTGGATTGGCTAAAAACTGTTTGCCGCCCAGATGCCCAGATTTATATTCAATCTATGACCCCGGTAACCGCTGCCTATGAGGCAGGGGATGCAAGATATAGCCAAGCGAACCTGTATGCAGTGAATAACGCATTGGCACAGATGGCCTATGAAAGAGGTTTGTATTTTGTGGATTTGACTGAGGTATTGGCAGGAGATGATGGATATACCATTCCAGAGTATAGTGCCCCCGATGGAATCCACTTGCAGGGAGCAGGCTATCGGGCATGGTTGGATTATTTAGCAGGACACACTGCGTATAGCCCAACAGCTCCTTATCTGGAGGGTTCCCCCTATTACAAAGAACCGCAAAACTCGTAAAAAAGCAGCAGCCCCATAAATTTGAGGCTGCTGTTTTTGCAGGTAATAAAATCATAGTAGAAAGATATGGATAAATCTGTTAAAATAAAACAAAGCATGAAAGAGGAGTGCAAACCATGGAAAAACTGTTGATATTGGGTGCCGGAGGCTTTGGCAAAGTTGTTTGCGAAATTGCTGAAGAACTGGGTTATGATGTATCTTTTTTGGATGATGCTGCACGAGGCCCCAAGGTAGTGGGTCGGTGCATGGATTATGAAGGCTTATATGGCGAATATACCAAGGCAGTGGTTGCCTTTGGAAACAATCGTTTACGTCTGCGCTGGATTAACCAGCTTTTGGAGGCAGGCTATGAAGTGCCTGTATTGGTGCATCCCACAGCATGGGTAAGCCCTTCCGTGCAGATGGGAGAAGGCTGTCTTGTGCTGCAACAGGCTACTGTAAACACAAAATGTCAACTGGGCAAAGGTTGCTTGATTAACTGTGGTGCTATTGTAGACCATGACAACCGTCTGGAAGATGGCGTCCATATTTGTTTGGGTGCAGTAATCAAAGCAAATTGTTGCATTAAACCCTTGCAGAAAATTGAGGCAGGTACTGTTATTTTCTCTACCAGAAGAAAAATTGACGGTGTAGACAACCTAATGTTGGAAGATGCTTTGTATGCCTTTGGTTTCGGCAATACTTGCAGCTATGTCAAGCCTTTTGGTGCAGGCCATATCAACGAAACCTATGCGGTGTATATGCCGGAAAATGGCAAAGATGAGCTGACCTATATTTTACAGCGGGTAAATATCAATGTATTTAAAAAGCCCAAAGAGGTTATGGAAAATATTGTAGGCGTTACTGAGTTTTTGCGCAAACGAATTTTGGCAGAGGGTGGCGACCCCAATCGGGAAACTTTAAGCTATATCCGCACAAAAGCAGGAGAAAACTTCTTTGAGGACAGCGAGGGAAAGCCTTGGCGGTGTTACAATTATATTGAGGATTCCGTTTGCTATCAGGCAGTAGAAGAGCCAGAGCAGTTCTATGAGTCTGCCCGTTCTTTTGGTCAATTTTTACAACAGCTTTGTGATTATCCTGCGGATACCCTCCATGAAACCATTCCCCGTTTCCATGATACCGAAAGCCGCTTCCAAGATTTTGAGAAAGCACTAGAACGGGATGTGAAAGACCGTGCTGCAAAGTGTGGGAAAGAGATTGCATTTGTACAGCAACGGAAGCAGGATTGTGCTGTGTTGATGAATTGGCTTCGCAGCGGCAGCCTACCTTTGCGTGTTACCCACAATGACACAAAACTAAACAATATCCTTTTTGATGAAAAGACAGGAAAAGGTTTGTGTATCATTGATTTGGATACCATTATGCCGGGTCTTGCTGCCAACGATTTTGGAGATTCCATCCGATTTGGGGCAAGTACCGCAGCAGAAGATGAAAAAGATTTAAATAAAGTGCATTTTGACATTAACCTCTATGAATTATATACAAAAGGATATTTGGAAACAGCGGGAACTGTACTGACCCAGCAAGAAAAGGAAAGCCTTGCATGGGGGGCACGTATTATCACATTGGAATGTGGAATCCGCTTCCTAACGGATTATCTGCAAGGAGATACCTATTTTAAAACCGAGCGTCCAGAGCATAACCTAGACCGTGCCCGTACACAGTTTAAGCTGGTGCAGGAAATGGAAGAACAGTTTGATAAAATGCAAGAAATTATTGCAAAATACAGCACAGTAAAAGAGGGTTGAGAAATATGAAATTGATGATTGCATCGGATTTGCATGGCTCCGCTGCATGGGTACGGCGGCTTATGCGAGAATATCATAGGATTCAGCCTGATAGATTGGTATTGTTGGGAGATTTGCTATACCATGGCCCCCGAAATGACCTGCCAGATGAGTATGCACCCAAAGAAGTGATTGCAATGCTTAATGGCATTAAAGAGGAAATTGTAGCAGTGCGGGGAAACTGCGAGGCAGAAGTAGACCAGATGGTTCTGGAATTTCCTGTTATGTCGGATTATGCCCAGATGGTGCTGGAGGATGGGCGCACCTTGTTCTTGACCCATGGGCATCTATTTACCCCGGACACCATGCCACCTCTCAAAAAGGGAAGCGTTTTTGCCTTTGGCCATGTTCATGTAAAACATGGAGAATGGAAAGAGGATGTTGCTGTAATCAACCCTGGTTCTGTTTCCATTCCCAAAGATGGCAGCCATAGCTATATGGTCTATGAAAAGGGAGTATTTACTGCCTACAACTTGGAAACAGGGGAAGAAATTAGCCGATTTGATATCGGGATGTTTTAAAGGATTTTGATAAGAGATAGAAAGCCAACTTTTTACAAGTTGGCTTTCTATGGGTTTGCCATGAGAAAAAGGACAATTTATGCAAGTATGAGGTGATTTATGCAGTTCAACTCCTTTCAGTATATTTTTTTGCTGTTTATAACAGTGGGAATATACTATCTTCTTCCTTTACTAGGGCAAAAACTATTGCTTGTGATTGTAAGTTTTGGATTTTATATGGCATGGAATGTGAAATATTCTCTCTTAATGGCAACAGTGATTTTGCTTACATATTTTGCAGCAATTTTTATGATAAAAAAGCCGCAGTATAAACGGCTGCTGTTTTTTGGGTCTTTGTTGAGTGTATTGGGATTATTGTTTTATTTTAAATATTTTAAGTTTTTTCTGGATACACTCAATCAGGTAG
>ERZ1643251.5409-NODE-5409-length-10438-cov-9.764134_pt1 | contig 10438 bp, 7 predicted proteins | sample MGYA00579261_ERZ1643251 | MGnify/ENA primary metagenome ERZ1643251 (study PRJEB29033, sample SAMEA4952267) | chicken gut metagenome | biome: Broiler Chicken; feature: Gastrointestinal Tract; material: Caecum | place: Ireland | collected 2018 | study: Broiler...
AAAGGCCATTACGGCAGATTTACCGAAGCCGACGGGGCGGTCAAGTACATCGATCCCCGCAAAGAATAAGGAGGTGCGCTACAATGAGTATCACGTTTGAAGGTTACGAAAGAAGAATCAAACAGATCCAGCCCGTCATGGACAAGTACGGCATCAAGGATTTTGAGGACGCTAAGCGCATCTGCAACGAGAAAGGTTTTGACGCTTACGACATCGTCAAGAGCGTTCAGCCCATCGCCTTTGAAAACGCAGGCTGGGCTTACACCCTCGGCGCCGCCATCGCCATCAAAAAAGGCTGCAAAAAAGCTGCTGACGCGGCGGAAGCCATCGGCGAAGGCCTGCAGGCTTTCTGCATCCCCGGCTCCGTTGCCGACCAGCGTAAAGTAGGCCTCGGCCACGGCAACCTCGCCGCTATGCTGCTCCGCGAAGAGACCGAGTGCTTCTGCTTCCTCGCAGGTCACGAATCCTTCGCCGCTGCCGAAGGCGCCATCGGTATTGCAAAGAACGCGAACAAAGTCCGTAAAAATCCCCTGCGCGTTATCCTCAACGGCCTGGGCAAAGACGCGGCGTATATCATTTCCCGCATCAACGGCTTCACTTACGTGCAGACCAAGTACGATTACTACACCGGCAAGGTGACCATCGTCAAGGAAACCCCTTACTCCAACGGCGAGCGCGCAAAAGTGCGCTGCTACGGCACGGACGACGTCAACGAAGGCGTTGCCATCATGATCATGGAGAAAGTTGACGTTTCCATCACGGGTAACTCCACCAACCCCACCAGGTTCCAGCACCCCGTTGCAGGCACCTACAAGAAATGGGCTGTGGAAAACGGCAAGAAATACTTCTCCGTTGCATCGGGCGGCGGCACGGGCAGAACCCTCCACCCCGACAACATGGCGGCAGGCCCCGCAAGCTACGGCATGACCGATACGATGGGCCGTATGCACTCCGACGCACAGTTTGCAGGATCTTCCTCCGTCCCCGCACACGTGGAGATGATGGGCCTGATCGGTATGGGCAACAACCCGATGGTCGGCGCATCCGTCGCTGTGGCGGTTGCCGTGCAGGAAGGCATGACCAAGTAATACAATACTTTCCCGAAAGATCGCGGGGCGGCGGAATTTTTCGCCGCCCCGTTTTTTTGAAAAAGGAACAGGCTGCAAATCTGCAGCCTGTTCCTTTTCAAACGTTTGGCTGCGGATGCCAACAGCTCGGTTATGAGTTTATCAACTTCGGCAATATTTCAAAAGAAGCGGGGCCGCGCAAATTGCGCGGCCCCGCATTTTCTGTTTTTGCAAAAGATCAGTTGGGAACGACGGTCCAGGTATTTCCATCCTTGACAATCCTGTATCCGCTTTCAAGGATAGAATTCTGATTGAAAGTTCCGTCAATGGCATCATCGGCTCCTCCGCCTCCGGTATATGTACCGCCGGACAGGCTCACTCTTCCGTAATACGGATTTTTTTGGAACCAAAGTCCGCTTCGGATATTGGTGGAGAAGGTTCCGCCGCTGATGACAAGCTCTGCATTCGGATTACTGTACCAAATCGCATCCCTGCCGCCTCCTGCGGATGAAGGAGCTATCGAACTGAAGTTTCCGCCGCTGATTTCAATGCTTACGGCAGTCGTGCTGTTTTCTACAGCGATGGCACAAGTGTAACCTTCCACTATGAGAGCATCGTCCTCCGTCGGAGCAAACGTAATGTCCGCATATTCGTAAATACTGAACCCGGCCTGACCGTTTACACGAATGCTGCCGCCATAAAAGTTTGCATGTGCCATCTCGGCCTCGCTTTCTCCCATGACAAAAGCTCCGCTGCCCGAAGTATTTATATTGCCGAATGTTCCGTCGTACACATTGACGGTACCGCCGAATATTTTAAAACTGTAAGAGGCTGCCGGCCCTGCTATATTGCCTCCTCCGTTTGCACTATATGCGTCTGCCCCCAGGAAACTCCCTCCGTAAATATTTACGTTGCCGCTTTTGACAAGAATCCCTTCTCCGTGCTTGGCTTCAAAGGATCCTCCCCAAATAGTCAGAGTTCCGTTATTGACTTCTACAGCATGGCCGCCTGTCTTGCTTTGTTTGTACTGCCAGTTCTTGTCTGCTCCTTGCAACAGCGTAATGTACCCGCTGTTATTATAGGGATGTACGGAACTCCAGCTGTACTGATAATCCCCTCTCTCAAAAAGTTGATTTCCTTGTGTGAGAATGGAAGGCCCCGTATGCTCGGTTTCACTGCCAAATACGACTGACGCAGGATTGCTTTCAAAGCCGCCGACATATAAGCCTCCGCCGCATTGATTGGTGATTGTTCCGCCTGCCAGGAACACAGAGGAACTTGCTTGCTCGCTGGAAAGAACCCTTACAGCAAAGCTTTTGATCACAAAATTCCTATATAGCGTTGAACCGTTGTCCGAGACATATTGGTTGTCGTTCTGAATCCCTGTATGCGTGACATTAAAAATGCCGTTTGCAGACAGCGAACCGCCCTCGACAAACACCCCGTCGTAAGACACGGTGGCATTTGTTTGATTAAAACGATAGGATTCGCTGATCGTACTGGTAATATTTGCCTCACTTCCTTCGTTCAGCGTCAGCGATCCACCCGTAATATAGATACCCGTTGTCTGTGCGGACGTGATCGTCAGAGACTTTGTGATCTTGACGAAATCGGTATCCGATTCCCCGCGCAGGGCGATGCCGTAGCTTTGGGAATCGATCACCGCCGTATCGAGAGTGATCGTACCTTGATTGACGTACAATCCGCCGCCGTCTGCCATCGCATTTACGGAGATGTTCAGGTTTGTTGCCGAGAAGGAAGCGCCGCTCTGCGCACTGCTTCCCTGCGCGCCCGAACCGTCCACGCGCACGGCATAGCTCTTGACCATGCTGGAAAAAGTTTCGTTCTGGTCATTGGCAAGCCCCGAAAAATTGACTGTAAACGTGCTGTTTGCGGTCAGCGAGCCGTTTTCCACAAACACGCCGTCGTAAGAATTTTTGGAAAGATCGGTGCCTTCGCAGAATGTATAGCCGGCATCGATCGTCGAATTGACGGTCGTTTCGCCGTTGAGAGTCAGAGACCCGCCCGTAATGTAAATACCCGTGGTCTTGCGCGAGGTGAGCGTAAGCGTGGTATTGATGGTGACGTTGTCGCCGCTTTCGCCGCGCATGGCAATGCCGAAGCCCCGCGCGTCGATCTCTGCGGTATCCAGCGTGATGGAACCGTCCTTGACGTACAATCCGCCGCCGTCTGCCATCGCATTTACGGAGATGTTCAGGTTTGTTGCCGAGAAGGAAGCGCCGCTCTGCGCACTGCTTCCCTGCGCGCCCGAACCGTCCACGCGCACGGCGTAGCTCTTGATCTTGCTGTCGATCAGGCCCGAGCCCGACGACGTGTTTTCCACGCCCGTATGCTGCACCGTGATTTCCCCTTTCGAGACGAGCGAACCGCCGTTGATGTACACGCCGTTGTTGATATTGACGTTTGTATCTTTGATCCCCGTGCTTCCGCCGCTGGTATCCACCACCCACGAACAGGAAGGATCGATCTCGCTTGTAATATTGACGATGGAATTTTCGTCGACGGAGACTTCCCCGTCGTACACATAGATGGCGGTGCCGCGCGTGGTAGTGATATTGATGGTCTCCTGTTCGGTATGTTTGAAACAGATGTCTCCGCCGCCGACCGTGATGCCCAGCCCGTTGGAAGAGACGGTTGCCTCTTTTACGTTAAAGTTGATACTGCCCCCGACGGTACTGATGGCGGTGCTGGAAAGTTTTTTTCCGTCCTCTCCGTCCGTCGCCATTTTGACGGTACAGCGGAACGTATCGCCGTTGAGGTTGATGGAGCCGCCCTCGGAATAGATGCCCGAAGAATAGGAACCGATGACGTTGAAGGAAGTATTTCCGTCGCAGACGACGCTGCCGCCGCCCACCGCGTAGATGCCCGTATTGTACAAAATGCCCGCGGCGTCGCTCGGGTCGTCCTGACCCGCAATGCCCAGCTTTTCGGAATAGAAATCCATTGTGACGTTGCGGACGCTGACGGAAGCGTTTTTCCCTTCTGCAGTGATGCCGCTCATGCCCGAACCGTACAGCGAGAAATGGATCTCGGAAGTTGCGGAGACGGTGAGCGAACCGCCCGAAACGCGGATGGCCGAACCGTTGGCGTTGCGCGTATTGGATGTGAGAGCGAAATCGGCGGCATTTTTGATGAAAGACGCATCGGAAACGACCATTCTTCCGCCGGAAACGCCGATTGTGTCGCCCGCTTCCGAATAGAAATTGCCGCTGGAAACGCGCAGATACTGCTCTTCTATATTGACGTCGGCGGAGTAATCGCACTGCACGCAGACGCCCCTGCCGTACGCGTAGAATTTGCCCGCTTCGATGGCCATATATCCGCCCGAAGCGTTGACGCAGTAGGTATCCCTCTCCCCGAAGTAGGAGCGATAGGTGCCGCCGCGCACAAACAGGTTTCCGCTTTCCATTTCAATGGCGGAAAAAGGTTTTTTCGTCGTTGCGACCGCGCTCTTGACGCCGTTATACACGTAGACTTTGATCTGAACGGTGGAATCCGACGGCTTCTGCGTCTGTGCGTAGTCGAACGTGTCGCGGTTGAGATAATAGGTGTAGTAGTACTTTGCACTTCCCTCCACGGCGATGGTCGCATTTTCGACGGTGGGATCCTCCAGCGTGAAATACAGATACGTATCCGCGGGAATATAGGTATTGCTATTGTAACCTTCGGAAAAATACATATTCCCGTTGACGGAACGGTTGACGCCGTCTACGTTAGTCACCGACGGAATAATGACGGGCATGGAAGCATTGCCGATCGTTGTATTCTCGTCAATGTAGAGGGTGTCTACGCTGTACTCCTTCTTGATCGTTGCGCCCTTTGAAGTCGAGTTGGAAGAAGCATCGTAGTACTCACTCTTATGTATTCCCTCGCCGCTGCGGGGGCCGCTTTCAAACTCTCCCGCCGAGACGGTGAGGGAGCCGCCGCTGATGCGCAGCACGCTGCCGACGGGGTTATAAAAGCTGCCCGTCTGTTCCTCGGACGTGTCGATGATGGTGAGCTTGACGCCCTGCGTGACGTTGAGGAGCGGTTCGCGGTTGTTCCTTTGGATCTCGTGGCCGTTGAGGTCGATGACGAGGTCGGAATTGACGTCGCTGATCCCGCCCGAAATGACGAGCGGGTTATCCACTTCGTCCTTGATCTTGATGTTGTTGTAGCCGTTTTCGATGGCGGTGAAAAACTCGTCCACCGTCTCGATCTCCACCTGATTGGAGACGATGTAATTGAGATCGCCCGAATAAATGCCTTCCGACTCCGCTTCCTGCGTGTATCTGCCCAGTGTGAGGGACACGGTGAGCATGGAGAGAATGGCGAGCGAAAGGAGAACGGGAAGGAAGATGCTCCTGATCTTTGCAGTCATATCACACCTCCGATTCCGACGCCTGCACAAACAGCGCTTTGAAGTTCACTTCGTAACTTTTGGAAAGCACCTGATAGGCGTTCAGTCCTTCCGTAAACGGATGCGCGACGATATTTGTCAGATCGATTTTTTGGTTCTGATCGCACGTACCCGTGCTGAAATTTCCGCTGAACGTATTGCTTGTCTTGTCAAAGACGATGGCGGAACCTTGCGCGGGGGTGATGGGATGCACGTAATTTTCCGTGGAATCCTCTGTGATGGGTGCGACGTGGAAAAGCTTGATATTATAGCCTCCTTCGTTATTGTACAGGCACTGTATGCGCACCGTGGTGGATTTGGGAGACTCCCCTTCCGCCGTAGCTTGCGCCGCAAATTGCGTTGTCTGATCGAAATGATACCCCAAAACTCTGGCGCCGTTGTAGTAATACGCCTCGCCCGCTTCGGGGGGAGAACTGATGAGAACGGAGTTGTTATCCACGGGAACATTCCCTGCCTCGTCCGTCGTTGCGAGAACGGCTTTTACGTCTTGCCCGCCCGACCAATGCGCATCAAAATCCGAGCCTTCCAAGCGCTTTGTGAGGGTGAGATAGACGATATACATTTTTGTGAGCGGCTGACCTGCGGGGAATTCCATGGACGGAAGGTACAGATCGATCGTGTAAAATTCCGTTTCCCGAACGAGGTCGAGGAAAAGCTGGGGCGCGTAGTCGTTTTCGTTTTTGCCGCGCTGGAATCCCAGCGAATACTGCGCCTCCTTGGTGCTTGCCGTGATCGTAAAGGAAAGCCCCGAACCGCCCTGGTTGACCGCAGAAATGGTGCGCGGCGAAGCGGATTCCGCCAGCGAACCGCTGACCGAAAGTTCCTCGTCCGCCGCGTTGTGCACGCCGCTGTCATAATAATTTTTAAAAGAGCTTGTGTCGATGACTGTCTCCGCATTGGCCGTGTCCGCTTCCCTTTTCGCGATGAGTTCGTCCAGAACGATTTCGGGCGTATAGGAAGTGACCGTGCCTTCCGCGATGTTCATGGTGCCGATCTGGAGCGCGAGGTGCCTTGCCATCTCGGCGGGCAGGTACACGCGCAGGTGCGCCCTCACCGCCACGTCGCTGGTGACGTCACCCTTGAAATTGCTGATCGAATAGCGCAAAGTGCGCGCCGTGCTGGCGGCGCTGTTGTTGTTCAGCCAGTAATTGACGTTTGGAATGGACGTTGCGGAAATTTCGTCCACCTCGTACGAACAATGAAAGCGCGAGAGCGGCGCCGAGCTGTCCCCCGACGTCGTCATGGAGTAGCGGGAAAAGGTGACCCCCGTAAACAGCAGACTGACAACAAGCAGATAGCTTAAATATCTTATAATGGGAATTTTTTTCTTTTCACTCATCTTTCTTCCTGAACACCTCCGTACCGATGTCCGCCAGAACCCAGAGGGCGATGCCGCCGCCGATCACGCAGACAAGTCCGAGCGGGCTTTGCAGAAAGGAAACGACGTTTCCGAATCCCTTCCACACCGCCACGACCTTGCCTACCACCGCCGACTTGGGAACGCTGAAATCGTCCGCCGTGTCGTTTGCGTCCCCTTTTGTCGCATACGTATCGCCGGAAACGAGGATGATGCGGTGTGTGATATAGGCGCCGCTTTCGCCGTCGTAAAAGGTGATGACGTCCCCGACGGCATATTCTTTCTGCGATTTGGTGATGATGAAATCGCCCACGTCGATCTCATCCGCCATACTGCCCGAAACGACGGTTGCACAGGCAAATCCGAACGTAACGGGCATTCCGTTTTTAAACAGCGTACGGGCAATCAGTATATAAGCGTTGTACACCACCAACACCCCGATCACGACGAGAAGAAGTGTACGTATCACTGTTTTTATCACCTTATATACTTTACCCATATTATCATGCCCGCACGCTGACTTGCGCCGATAAAGAAATAGTAAGCGTGTACACGGCGGAATTCTGCCCCGCAACCGTGTCCGCTTCGTCGTTGTCCTGCCAGAACCATTCCAGCTCGAACACCGTGGACGACTGCGCCTCTACGGTGAGTCCTTCCAGGCCGAGCTCGTCGGCAGTGACGTAGTCCTGCGTACCCGAAATATACGCGCCGTCCCGCTTTAAGCGGTACAAAATTGCAATACCGTACTCATTTTCCTCGCTGAACGACAGAGAGTAATCCAGCGTGTTTTTATTTTTGTTGGCAAAGGTGAAGCGGTAGCTGCCCTTCATGCCGGGCGCGACCTTGTTGTCGCCAAACGTTTCGTTGAAGAAAATGGGCAGATCTTCGGAATCTTCCCAACTGGTCCCGTCCTCCGACGCGATGAAAATGACGGGCGCGTAGTCCGTGTTTTCCGACCGCGTAAGGAAATAGGCGCTGAGAATGACGGTGAGCAGCGTGACGAGCACCAAAAACAGCACGAGAGCGAGGATCCAGAACCGCTCAGGTCTGCGCAGGGTGGCTATGTACTTGTTGGAAAGGGACAAGACGTTGTCGTTTTTGTCCACATAGCCCGTGCGCGATTCGCCCGAATAGACAAATACGTTTGTCTCTTCCTTGACGAATGTGCCCTGTTCGTTGCCCTCTTCGTCCTGCCAGACGCCCTTGCGGACTTTACCGATGCGCTCGCCCTGCTTGTTGAAGACGGTAGCTCTGCGCGGCAGGCGCACGTCGATCTGTTCGGGTTCGCCTATGTCCTCCGCCGCCGCGGCTTCCGTTTCCGCGGGAACGGGTACATAGACGGTACGGATTTCCGTGGTTTCCTGTACCGCCTTTTTGTGCCTGGGCTTTTTAAAGATATTTGCCTGATCTTTTACGACGTACTCCTCGTCCCGCACAAAACCGTTGAGGAGGAGAAGTTCGCCGATGAGTTCCTCGGCATACTTTTCCTGTCTGTCCGAGGAGAGTTTTATCATAAAAGGAAATTTTGCGTAGCGCACAACTTCCGAATAGTCTTTATGATGATATTTTTCTACATTGTAAAGCTTGGGATCGAGCGCCAGGAACAGGCGAATGTAACCGCCCACCAGGCAAACTTTCCCCAAAACTTTTCTGCCCGCGTAAAAGGTTTCCCCGCTGCGGGAAATGCGCGACCGAACATTTTTTGGTTTACGTTCCGCCGTTTTGTAAGCAAGGAATGCGTTTTTGACAGCATCGTAACGCCTGCCCGCAATGTAACCTGCCTCCCCCATCCGTTCGGCAAACGAACGATTGGAGCGCTCCGCCGCCGTCGGAATGTTTGACGGCGCCGCTTCCTGCGCGGGCTGGGGTGATTCCGACACTTTCCTTTCTTCGTTTTCCGTTTCCATACGAAACACCGCCTTATCTGCTCTTTTCTCTTTGCCTTAAAATTTTTACAGAACAATATTCCCGCATAACTACATTCTGCCGCGCCCGACGCCCACACTGCTGTGGGCGCGGCAGTCGATATAGTTATGCAAGGTTTGAATTATGCGTTGGGAAGCTCGGTATTCTGGACAGCCTTATAGGAAATAGGATACGACACAGACGTAACGTTTTCACCGATCCAGGTATCGCGCACATCCGCCTCCGCACCAGTAGCACTTGCAGTATCGCTCGTCCAAATTACCTCAGCGTAAATATACACGACTCCATTTGTTGCATCAAGCGTAATTGGTGTTGAGCCGCTTGTAATTGCATTCGTAGCACTATCTGCGCCTTCGCTAGTACCATACCACAGTTTGATGCTGAACACTTCTTTAACTTCTTCTGCCGTAGGATCGCTAAACGTGGTTCCTGCGGTAACCTCGACTTCCCCTGCCGTAACGGTGACCAATGCGCCCACGTCTCCGGTATTGCTGATTGTAGCAACAAGCAGTTTCCCTGTAGTATTTGAACGCGTAGTCCCTGCCGTATATTCGTCACCAACAGAAGTTTTATAGTCGTATTTGGACGGGGAAAGCTTTTCTGCAAAATTAACACTCGTTCCACCTTCATTAGCACCGCCTTCAATATCAATCGCCCATTTAGCAACGTTCAGCGTAGCCTTGCCGTCTCCTTTGCTGGTGTAGCGGGCGAAGGTACTTCCGAGGAAGCAGCAGCTGATCAGCGTAAGGATCAGCACCAACAACAACATTTTTGAAACAACATTTTTTCTCTTTGTCATTTCAAACCTCCCATCTTGTTTTGTTTCTATGTAAATTCGCTCTGTGTGTGGTACAAAGCAAAATTTACTCCCCTTTCTTTTCGGAAATTGTTCCGCTTTCCGATTGCGGCGGTTGGGTCTCCTCCTGCTGTCTGTCTTTTTGTTCCGAGCCTTCCTGAATGCCCTGTTTTTCCACCAGTGCGCGCAGGCGCTCGATTTCTGCATCCTTTTCCTGCAATTCGGCGCTCTTGTCCGACTTTGCCCGTTTGTTGAAGATCATCACGCGCGAAACGTCGTACGCGATATAAAGTAAAACGGGAATGCCCACAAACACGAGAATGCCGACAGGCGTCTGCATGAACATGGCAAAATCGCCAAGTCCGCCGACGCTTCCCACGCATTTTCCCACCACATTTTCCAACACGATCGCTCCGTCCGTCGTATTGTTTGCGTCGCCCTGCGTTACCAGGGAAACGATTTTGCCGCTTTCATCGCGGAACGCGGAGACAATTCTGTGCGTTACAAACGCGCCCGAGGTGCGGAAAGTGATGACGTCCCCCTCCGCAAGCGTCTGTTTTTCGTCCTCGTCCAGAAGTTTTACAAAAATGAGGGCGCCTTTGGCAAAGCTGTCCTCCCTGTTGCCGTCCATCGAACCAGAGGTTACGGCAAGCGGCGCAACGCCGAACACGTCGGGCGGCGTGTCGGGGTGAATGCTCCCCTTTACGATGAGCGTAAGGTTTACGATCAGTACAGGCAAAAGCAGTACGATGAGAACGATCATTATGATCATGCTGATTTTGTCAATTTTCCGTTTTTTCTCTTCCATAAGTCGTCCTTTTCGCATTCATACTCTTAACAATATGCAGCTTGTCCCAAAAAAGTACACAAAT
>ERZ1643251.5411-NODE-5411-length-10436-cov-4.282632_pt1 | contig 10436 bp, 8 predicted proteins | sample MGYA00579261_ERZ1643251 | MGnify/ENA primary metagenome ERZ1643251 (study PRJEB29033, sample SAMEA4952267) | chicken gut metagenome | biome: Broiler Chicken; feature: Gastrointestinal Tract; material: Caecum | place: Ireland | collected 2018 | study: Broiler...
GTATGAAATCGAAAAAGCCGAAAAGGACGGGCACGGCACCGTGGTTACCGTTTATCTCAAAGACGACTCCGAAGAGGAAAAATACGGCAAGTACGTCGAAGAGTACGAAATAAGGGAACTGGTGAAGAAATATTCCGATTATATCCGCTATCCGATAAGAATGGAGGTTACCCGTTACCGCACCGAGGACGGCAAGGAGGAAGAATACAAGGAAACCGAAACGCTTAACTCCATGGTGCCTTTGTGGAAAAAGAACAAAAAGGAAGTGACTAAGGAAGAGTACGATCGTTTTTACAAGGATACCTTTTACGATTACGAGGAGCCTCTTCTTACCATACACGCTTCGGCGGAAGGCGCTGTCGAGTACAAGGCGTTATTGTTTGTTCCGTCGCATCCGCAATACAATTATTACACCAAAAATTACGAAAAAGGGCTTCGTCTTTACACCAACGGCGTGCTTATAACCGACCTTTGCAAGGATCTTTTGCCGGATTATTTCAGTTTCGTCAAGGGATTGGTGGACAGCGAACTTACCCTGAACATTTCCCGTGAAACGGTGCAGTACGACCGTCAGCTCAAACTTATCGCTCAGAATATCGAAAAGAAAATCAAGAGCGAACTTACCAACCTTCTGGAAAACGACAGGGAAAAATACGAAAAGTTCTTCACGGCTTTCGGGTTGCAGTTAAAGTACGGTATCTACGACAACTGGGGCGCCAACAAGGATAAACTTCAGGATCTCGTGTTGTTCCGCTCTCTGAAAAAAGATAAATTCGTCACGCTTGGCGAGTATGTAGCCGAAATGCCGGAAAATCAGAAGTACATTTATTATTCCACCGGTGCGTCTGTGGAAAGCATAAAGGCTTTGCCGCAGTGCGAAAAGGTGACCGAGGAAGGATTCGACGTGCTGTGTATGACCGACAGTATCGACGAATTTGCCATAAGGTTTATGTTCAATTACAAGGAAAAGGAGTTCCGTTCGGTGGCGTCGGAGGATATCGGGATAGACGACAGCGTGGAAGAGAGTGCGGAAGACAAGGAGGTCACCGATTTTCTGAAAGAAGCGTTGGACGGAAAAGTAGGAAAGGTAAAACTTTCCTCCCGTCTGAAAACTCATCCCGTCTGTCTGACCAGCGAAGGGGAACTGACCATCGAAATGGAAAAGGTCATCAACAGTATGCCCAACGCTCCCAAGGATAAAATAAAAGCCGAAAAAGTGTTGGAAATAAACGCGTTGCACCCGGTTTTCGAGACGGTAAAGAAACTTTACGCCGAGGACAAAGACAGGCTGAAAATGCTTGCGGAAGTGCTGTACGACCAAGCGCTTTTAATCGAAGGCGTCGCCGTGGAGAACCCCACTCGTCTTGCCGATCTCGTCTGCAAACTGATAGGTTGAGTCGAAATATTTTTTTTCAATAAAACAAGTCGCACGAAAGTGCGGCTTTTTTTACGATTTTTTCCAAAAAGCGACAAGCAAAATAGGCACGAAAGGAATTATGTTGACTTAATAATTATATCGTGATAAAATTTATTAAATATAATTTTAGGGAAAAAAAGAATATGACGGGCATAGTTATCGCTATGAAACAGGAAGCCGAACCCTTCCTTTCGGAAAACGTAATCGATAAAGAAACGCTTTACGGAGTGGAATTTTATAAAGTTTCCTTCAACGGACGGAGGGCCGTTATCGCCCTTTGCGGAATAGGGAAAGTCAACGCGTCGTTCGGCACGGCGCTTCTTATATCCCGTTACAATCCCGATACGATAATAAGCGTCGGCGTCAGCGGAGGACTGGGGAAAGACGTTCGGATCCTCGACCTGGTGGCGGCGGAAAACGCCGTTCAGTACGACGTGGACACTTCTCCGTTGGGAGACCCGGTGGGTTTTGTAAGCACCGTGGAAAGAATTTTCTTTCCCGCCGATAAGGACTTGTTTGCGTTGTTGCAAAAGTCCTGCAACGCCAAAAAAGGCGTCGCCGCCTGCGGAGAAAAATTCGTAGCGGACAAGGAAACCAAAGACAACATAGTCGCCCTTTTCGGAGCAAGTTGCTGCGATATGGAGAGCGCCGCCGTGGCGCAATGCGCTTTCAGAGCGGGGAAAAAGTTCCTTTGTCTTCGTTGTATTTCCGACGACGAGTACGGCGACCCGCCTGCCGATTTCAACGCATTTTTGCATTCCGCTTCGGAAAAACTCTTTTCCGCTATTAAATCCTTTATGGAGGAACTGCCCGCAGAGGACGACAAGGGCATATTTTACCAATGAAAAAAATCACTTTCGATAAAAAGAAAATCAAACGCTTCTTCAGAGAACACGGAATTACCGCAATTCCGATGCTTATCGATATTTTCATTTTCTTCTGTATGTTCAGTCTGGCGTATTACCTCGACAGTCTGAATATCGTGCCTTCTCCGTCGGGGTACGGGGCGACGATGCTCCTTGCTTTACCCTGTATCGCAACCACCATACTTTTGATGTATTTTGCCAACGTTTACCGCATTGTATGGCGTTATGCGGGGACTATGGAACTTCTCCGTCTGATAGTGGTAGGCGTGTGCAGTCTTGCGTTCGGACTTTTATACAGAGGACTCTTTACTTTCGCAGGACACCTCTATAACGTTCCGAATCCGTTGGTTTTCAACGCTTATATGCTGTTTTTCTTTATGGCGGCGCTTTACAGGGTCTCGTTAAGGCTGATTATCGCAGCCCGTTACAGGTTCCGTTTCAAGAACGCCGTCAAGAAACCCGCTAACAGAGTCATAGTTTACGGAGCCGGATATACCGGAGCGGCTCTCGTAAAACGTTTACTGGAAAATCCTTCCGACGGCTACGAACCCGTGGCGATCATCGACGACGACAAACTCAAGGAAGGTAATCTCATCAGCAACATTCCCGTGGAAGGCGACCGTAACGAAATAAAAAGGGTTATCGAAAAATATAAAGCAAACGTAATAGCGATAGCCATCACCAATCTTTCCAAACCCGAATTGAGGAGTATATTCGACTACATAAAGCAATTCGACGTCAGGATAATGATAACGTCGGCTTTCCGAGACGCTCAAAGCGAACTCAATTCCGACGTAATAAGCATAAGAAATATAAAAATCGAGGACCTTCTGCACAGAGACGAGCATACTATGGACAAGGAACTGGTGGACGGCTTCATAAAAGACAAAGTGATTATGGTTACGGGGGGCGCGGGAAGCATAGGGAGCGAACTCTGTCGTCAGGCGTTGAAATACGGGTGCAAACACCTGGTTATTTTCGATCATCACGAAAACGGAATGTTCGAATTCAACGAAGAACTGAAAAAGATTCACGACCGCAAGAGATATTCTCTGGAAATGGGGTCGGTAAGGGATAAAGGAAAACTCAAGGAAGTCATGGACTTCTACCGTCCCGACGTGGTTTTCCACGCCGCCGCTTACAAACACGTTCCGATGATGGAAATTTCCGCCGACGAGAGCGTCAAAAACAACGTTTTCGGCACCAAGAACGTGCTGGAACAATGCAACGCAAGCGGAGTTAAAAAGTTTATACTTATTTCCACCGATAAAGCCATCAACCCGGCTAACGTTATGGGGGCGACGAAGAGGGTGGCGGAACTATGCTTGCAGAGCGCGTCCAAAACTTTCACGACCCAGGTGGCGGCGGTGCGTTTCGGGAACGTGTTGGGTTCCAGCGGAAGCGTTATCCCCACCTTTATAAAGCAAATCAACGCAGGCGGACCCGTCACGGTCACCGACAAGGAAATGAAACGGTATTTTATGACCATACCCGAAGCGGTTACGTTGGTTTTGCAGGCGGGGGCTTTAGCGAAGGGGGGAGAAGTTTTCGTCCTCGATATGGGCGAGCCGGTTTATATCTACGACCTTGCAAGCGACCTTATCCGTATGTCGGGACTTATTCCGAATAAGGATATCGAAATAAAAATCAGCGGTCTCCGTCCCGGGGAAAAGCTTTTCGAGGAATTGCAGTACGGCAACGAAAACGTGGACAAGACTTCGCATAAGGATATATTTATCTGTAAACTCAGCGAGGTTGACGACGCGAGATTGAACGAATCGTTGGAAAAACTAAGACAGGCGAGCGCGGCAGGGGATAAAGATCTTACGGAAACTTATCTTTTCGAACTCGTACCGAGCGAGTATCGAAAGGACCATATGAACAAAAAAGCCAAGATTTAGGAGAAAGTATGAAACATTTCGGAACCGACGGAATCCGCTGTAAAGCGGAGGAATTTACCGAAGAATATCTGAGGAAAATAGCTTTAGGTATAGCCTATCTTTCCGACTGCCGCAAGGTAGTTATCGGACGAGACCCCAGAGTCAGCGGAAAAAGAATAGAAAAGACGATTACCAAAGTATTGAGCGAAAACGGTGTGGAAGTTCTGCTTGCGGGAATGATCCCCACGCCGTGTCTTGCTTTTCTGACGGCTTTGTACCGTTGCGACTACGGCATAATGCTTTCGGCAAGCCACAACCCTCCCGAATACAACGGAATAAAACTTTTCGCTTCCGACGGGAGCAAGGTGTCAAAAGCAACGGAACAGGCGGTGGAAGACTCTATCGAAAGAGGGATAATGCTTTTACGTTATCTAAAGGCACCGGTAAGCGAAATCGACGGAAAAGAGCATTACATAAAATATCTTCTCGACAGAATAAAACCCGATCTTAAAGGACAAAAAATCCTCCTCGACACGGCGCACGGCGCAACGAGCGAGATAGCGTCGCTTTCAATACCGAAACCGACGGCGTAAACATAAATTGCGGCTGCGGCGCCACCGTGCCGAAATTCTTACTGGAAAAATGCCGTGACGCGGACTACGACATAGCCTTCACTTACGACGGAGACGGCGACAGAGTGATGTGCGTTCAGGACGGGAAAATTTTTAACGGAGACCACCTTATGTACGTCCATTGCAAAGATATGATGACGAGGGGCGAATTAGTCGAAAACACCATGGTGGGCACCGTAATGAGTAATTTAGGCACCGAAAAAGCCTGTAAGGCGGCGGGCATAAATCTCGTACGCACTGCTGTAGGCGACAAGTGCGTATATAGGGAAATGGTAAAGAAAGGGTATAACGTGGGCGGCGAAGAAAGCGGACATATGATATTTTCCGATTATCTGAAGACCGGCGACGGAATCCTTGCTTCTCTTCTGACGGCTTGCCTCAATACGAAAAAGCGAGTCTCCGAGGCAGACGACATCGTCGAGTGTCCCTCGGTCAGCGACTGCATAATCTGCGACAAGGAAGCGATAGCGAAATTCAACGTAAGCGAGGAAATAAAGAAGTTTCTTTCTTCCGTTCCTTCGGAATACCGCATAGTGGTGCGTCCCAGCGGAACCGAACCCAAAATCAGAATTCTCGTGGAAGCAGAACAGACGGAGAAAGCCTCTGCGTTCGCTTCGGAAATAAAAAAATATATAGAGGAGAGAGTATTATGAAAATATACAGAATAAAAGAAGAGCGTTTTCCGCATCTGACCGTAGCGGGCAGAACGCTTAAGGGCGTACAGGACTATTTTCTGAAAGACGTTACCGAAATCGAGAAAATCGAAGACGCCGTAGCGCCTGCGGAAGGTTACTATTGCGTTATTTATAACGACACTCCGTTATTGAACGAAAAATTTCTCGCTCAGCTTGCCGCAGAGTGCGAAGCGTTGAAGGTATCGTACAATCTGGGCGACGGATTCATTACCAAGGCGGGTTTTGAGGGAAGTTTCAAAAAATGCGACCACCGATACGCATTTCAGCTTAAGAGTCTTGCCGACGTAAGTTTTGTCAGCGCTCGGTTGAAAGAGTACGTTTTAGAGAAATTTGCGGACAGAAACGTGGTAATATACGACCCTGCCACCACCTATATCGATTTGGACGTGGAGATAGGAGAAGGGGCGATTATTCATCCTATGGTGACGTTGAGCGGAAAGACCCGTATCGGAAAAAACGCCGTTATTTTCTCGGGGACGGAACTTATCGACACCGAAGTCGGGGAAAACGTGGATATCCGTTCCAGTTACGCAATAGAAACCAAAATAGGAAACAACACTACCGTAGGTCCTTTCGCCTGTCTGCGTAAAGGAGCCAACATCGGCGCTTACTGCCGCGTGGGCGACTTCGTGGAAGTCAAGAACAGTAATATTGCCGACGGCGTGAAAATGGCTCATCTTGCCTATGTGGGCGACAGCGACGTAGGCGAAAACACCAATATCGGGTGCGGTTCGGTATTCGCTAACTACAACGGAGTTTCCAAACAACGCTGTATGGTGGGAAGCAACGTCTTTATCGGCGCAAATACCAACCTTGTAGCGCCCGTAACCGTGCATAACGGGGCGTTTATCGCCGCGGGCAGTACCATAACCAAGGATATACCAGAAGGAAACTTCTGCATAGCCCGTTCCCGTCAGGTATTCAAGGAAAACTGGGAGAGAAAATAATGTCTGCACGGCTTTCGGCGGAGATAGCGGAAGCGTTCCGCACCGAAGGGAATGTCCTTTCCTGCGTTCCGATGGGCAACGGTCATATCAACAAGACTTTTCTTTTCACCACCGATAAAGCCCGTTATACCTTACAGAAAATAAACGATAAGGTTTTTCCCGACGTGGAAAAAATGATGTCCAACGTCGTCAAAGTCACCCGTCACATTGCCGAAAAACGGTTTACCGTATCCCCCGTCCCGACCAAAGACGGGAGATATTTTTATAAGGATAAGACGGGAGGCTTTTACCGACTGATGACATTCTGCGACGGTAAAGTGTGCGAAAAGGTGACAAGCGCTCAAGAAATGTATCTTGTGGGGAAAGGTTTCGGACGGTTTCAGGCCGATCTTAACGATTTTTCCGAAGAACTTTTTACGGTAATAGAAAATTTCCACGATACTTCGGCAAGGCTTAAAAGATTTTTGTCGGTTTACGGAAACTGTTCGGACAGAAAGGAAAAAGTTGCCGACCTTTGTAAAGAGTATTCGGAATTTTTCTTTCTTGCACCGTTGATTTGCCGACCTCTTTCCGAAGGGCGTATTCCCGAAAGAGTAACCCATAACGACACCAAAATAAACAACCTCGTCCTCGACGAAAAAACCGACGAACCCGTCTGCGTGATCGATCTCGACACCGTGATGAAAGGAAGTTTGTTGTACGACTTCGGGGATGCGGTGCGTTCGGGCGGAACGACGGCGGCGGAAGACGAAAAAGACTTGGAAAAGATAGAATTTTCCTTATCGTATTTCGAGGCATTCTGTCAAGGGTTTCTGTCCGAAACCAAAGACTCGATAACTTCGTCGGAAAAAGAACTGCTTTCTTTAAGCCCGATGGTAATGACTTTCGAATGCGGATTGCGGTTTTTGACAGATTATCTGGAAGGAGACGTGTATTTTCCGGTGTCATATCCGGAACACAATCTGGTGAGAGCGGCGGCGCAGATGGCGTTACTTAAGGATATGGAACGCAAGAAACAACAAACGGAGAAGATAATAAATGGATTTTTCGCAAGATAAAACCTTTCCCGTAGGCAGGACTTTCGTCAAGCATTTTCTTTCGGACAGCCGCAGCGGAACCAAGTCGAACCGAACCAAGTTTTACGTTTCCTACGACGAAGAGAATCTGTATTTCCGCTTCGATTGCAGGGAGGAATTTTTCCGTCCCGAGCATAATGAATTCAATGCCCCCTTATACGAAGGGGATATAGTCGAACTTATGCTTACGTTAGGGGAAAAAAACAAATATCTTGAAGTGGAAGTCAATCAAAATAACGCTTTATACCTCGCCCTGATTACAAATTCCGACGGGAAAGGCGATATTTCGATAAATCTCCTCGGAGAAAATTTTATAAAAAGTGCGGTAAGCGTTAACCAAACGGGTTGGACGTGTGATATAATTATACCGATAGAAAAGCTGACGGAAAAAGGGTGGGACGCGGAAAACGCTTTCTTCAACGCCCACAGGCAGGATTTCGACGAAAAAGGGTACCTCAATCTGTATTCTCTCAATCCGCCTTTAAGCGACACCTTTCACGTAACGGACGCTTTTTTGCAAATGAAATTCAATTAAGGAGGAGTTCTCTATGAAAATACTCGTCACCGGGGGAGCCGGATATATAGCGAGCCACACCAACGTATTGCTTCTGGAAAGAGGATATGAGGTGGTAGCTTTGGACAATTTGGTGAACAGTTCCGCCGAAAGTATAAAAAGAGTGGAAAAACTCACCGGTAAAAAAATAACCTTCTATGAGGGAGACTGTCGGGACAAGGAGATGTTGGACAGGATTTTTACCGAAAACGATATTTATGCCGTTATACATTTTGCGGGGTTGAAAGCGGTGGGCGAAAGCTGTGCTCTCCCTGTACTTTATTACGAAAACAATCTTATGGCGAACCTCGCTTTAGTGGAAATTATGGCAAAACACAACTGTAAAAGGCTGGTGTTTTCCTCCTCGGCTACGGTTTACGGCACGCCGAAAGAATTGCCTTTGGTGGAAAATATGCCTACAGGCGAAGTGACCAACCCTTACGGCGCCACCAAACTTATGGGCGAAAGGATCTTTTCCGACGTCTATGCCGCGGATAAGGACTGGCATATTATGCTTTTGCGTTATTTCAATCCCGTAGGAGCGCACGAAAGCGGCACGATAGGGGAAAATCCCAGAGGTATCCCCAATAACCTTATGCCCTTTATCACCCAGGTTGCGGTAGGAAAACTCAAGTCCTTGAAAGTGTTCGGTAACGACTATCCCACTCCCGACGGCACGGGCGTAAGAGATTATATACACGTGGTGGATCTTGCCGACGCGCATATAAAGGCGTTGGAACACATCGAGGAATACGGAGTGGAAGTTTTCAATATCGGTACGGGCAAAGGCTATTCCGTTCTCGATATGGTCAAAGCCTTCGAAGAAGCCAGCGGAAGAAAAATTCCTTACGAAATAGTCCCCAGACGCCCGGGAGACGTAGCCGCCTGCTACGCCGACGGTAGTAAGGCTAAAGAGAAATTAGGTTTCGTCGCGCAGAAAGACTTGCTCGATATGTGCCGAGACAGCTGGAGATGGCAGTCCGCCAACCCCGACGGCTACGGCGAATAATACCGTTTTATTAAGAAAACGACAGAAAAAAGGACGGATTTTTCCGTCTTTTTTAATGTATAACTAAAAATATTTAATTAAACATTTAACTCAAAAACACTTGTGTTTCCCTTTTTATAAGGGTATAATAGCGATATGAAAAAGTATGAAATTACCGGAATGACCTGCTCCGCCTGTTCGGCGAGGGTGGAAAAAGAAGTCAAAAAGTTAGAAGGCGTAAAAAAGGCGGAAGTCAATCTTCTGACCCGTTCTTTGGTATTGGACGGGGATATATCCGACGAAACCGTAATTTGTGCGGTGCAAAAGGCAGGTTACGGGGCGAAAGTCGCCGACGGGGAAGATTTTACGGTAAAAAAAGAAAAGGACGCAACTTTTACCAGGCTGAAGTGGAGCATAGGGTTTTTAGTTCCGCTGTTTATCATTGCGATGGGTCCCATGATGGGAATACCCCTCGATTTTCTGACGGACATTCCTTTGCTTTACGCAGGGATACAGATTTGCCTTGCTCTGCCCGTTCTTATTATAAATAAGGATTATTTCGTATCGGGCTTCAAAGCTCTTTTCAAGGGCGCGCCGAATATGAGTACCCTTATCGCAACGGGCAGCGGAGCGTCGTTTTTGTACGGGCTTTTCGCTTACGCTATGATAATTTACGGAACCGTAAACGGAAACGACTCTTTAATTTCCGAATACGTCGGCAATCTCTATTTCGACGGGTCGGCGATGATACTTACGCTTATAACCCTCGGCAAATACCTGGAAAACCGCTCCAAAGGCAAAACCGCTTCGGCTATCGAGAAACTTTTACGTCTTGCGCCCGATGAGGCTACGGTGGTGACCGCAGAAGGGGAAACGATACGTCCTTTGAAGGAAATAGCGGTAGGGGACGTGGTACTGGTACGCAGCGGAGAGAGGATACCGTTGGACGGAACGGTCACCGAAGGACTGGCGGCGGTGGACGAAGCGAGCATAACGGGAGAGAGTATTCCCGTAGACGTTTGCGAAGGCGGAAAAGTCGTCAGCGGAACGCTCGTGACGAGCGGATATATTAAATTCAGGGTTGAAGCGGTAGGCGAAGACACAGTCCTCAATAAAATAGTAAGGCTGGTGGAGGAAGCGTCGTCCTCGAAAGCTCCGGTAAGCCGTCTTGCCGACAAGATAAGCGGAATATTCGTGCCGACGGTCATGGCGATAAGCCTGGTCTGTTTCGTCGCCTGGCTGATAGCGGGGTATCAGTTTACCTTTGCGCTGAAGATAGCGGTCAGCGTACTGGTCATTTCCTGCCCGTGCGCGTTGGGACTGGCTACGCCCGTTGCCATAATGGTAGGTACGGGAAAGGGAGCCGAACAGGGTATCCTTAT
>ERZ1643251.5414-NODE-5414-length-10434-cov-9.206282_pt1 | contig 10434 bp, 9 predicted proteins | sample MGYA00579261_ERZ1643251 | MGnify/ENA primary metagenome ERZ1643251 (study PRJEB29033, sample SAMEA4952267) | chicken gut metagenome | biome: Broiler Chicken; feature: Gastrointestinal Tract; material: Caecum | place: Ireland | collected 2018 | study: Broiler...
GCGATATAAAACGCCTCTTTGATGATCCGCCCCAGATCTTCCCTGTTCCGCACAGTCACCCCGTACTTTGTGATGCTCCGGGTAATGCCCACGATATCCACTTCCTGGAACGCGTCGTTCCCGATCAGGTGCTTCGCCACCTGCCCGGTAAAACATACAAGCGGGACACTGTCATAATTCGCCGTCGCAAGGCCTGTGACCAGATTGGTCGCTCCCGGACCGCTTGTGACAAGGCAGACCCCCACCTTACCCGTAGTCCTCGCATACGCGTCCGCCTCATGGACCAACGCCTGCTCGTGGCGCGGGAGGATGACGCGGATATCATCCTGCTTATACAGTTCATCGCTGATATCAATGGTGCACGCCCCTGGGTAGCCGAAGATCGTGTCCACTCCTTCCTCTTTCAAAGCCCTTACCAGTAATTTGTTCCCTGTGATCTTTCTCAATTTCCCTGCCTCCTTTTCCCGTATAAGACCTTTACGCCGACTGTATCCATACGTCTGTCCATATCCGTACACAGCCGTGTACAGTGCAGTGTAAAAGAAAACCCTGAGCATACAATGCTCAGGGCGAATGTACCATCCGTGTTACCACCTAAATTCAGAGAATCCTCTCTGCACTCTGCCGGTACGGGAATGCCTCTGCATCCGATACCGTTTCCCAGTAACGCGGGAACCACGTTGGAGCCTACTTGGCGCTCTGCCGTTCAGTCCACTGCTCGAAGGCTACCTTCCATAACTTCTTCACGGAGATTCACACCTGCCATCTCCTCTCTTTGCATCGGAAACTATGTACTCCTCCTTGTCACTGCATTTGATGTATGGTCTTAAAACTGAAATTTAAGTACATTATAGTGTGTATAATTATCATTGTCAATCGCATTTTCTTGATCTTTTTTAAGGGTCAGACCCCTCTTAACAGGGGTCTGACCCCTTTTGCCAAAGCTGTCAGAATATTCTACTCTTTTTCCAGACTTTCCCCATCCTCAGAATACCCATGAAAACAATCCGCATAACTGTCCCCGTCGATCACAAGATACCCGTTATAGCTCACTGTATGCTCTGTCCCATCCTTCATCGTGACATACAGTGTCCTGGACATCCCCGTCATTGGCTCCGGGTCTCTGATATACCTTCCGGTACTCTGGTTGATCAGGCTGACAACGTCCTCAAACGCCTCTTCCTCAAAGCTCCGGTACCTCTCTTCTTCTGACGATGGCATGACGGTCATCTTGATCTGCGCCACATCGGATGCTTCCAGAGTGCGCGCCCAGGTCATGCTCTCCCGCCGGGACGGGATCTTCCAGTAAGCCAGGATACCTATGAGGACGAGTAAAACGAGGGAAACGGCTGTGAACACTGCAATGCGCATCTTCTTATCTGTTCTTTTTCCCATAACGCATCCTCCTTCCTCTTCCGGATAAACTCCGGTCATTTTCTGCCGCTGTATCTTTTTCTGTATCTATATATCAGAGTCTCTGAAAGAAGATTTTGTTGCATGCCGGGCAAAGCCGGATTTTCTATTTTGTACCCCGGTTCTTCACAGTCCCGAAAATGGTATACAGGAGAAGCGCCGCTATATTCGCCATGACTACGCTCGCTCCCGCAGGAGTCGCCCATACATAGGAAACCGTGATCCCGATGACCAGGCATACGACAGAGATCACAGCAGAATTGATGATAACGCTTTTAAATGTCCTGCACACCCGCATGGATGTGAGCGCCGGGAAAATGATGAGACTTGAGATCAGGAGCGCCCCCATCATCCGCATCCCCAGCACGATGGTGACCGCCGTCAGGATCGCGATCAGCGTGTTGTACAGGTCCGCCTTCACACCGGTGGCCTGGGCAAATGTCTCGTCAAATGTAATAGCAAAGATCTTGTGGTAAAAAAATACATACAGCGCCAGCACGATCGCCGCCAGGGCCACGCTCAGCCTGACGTCCCCTTCGCTCATGGCAAGGATGCTCCCGAACATATAGTTGTACACATCTGTGTTCATTCCTGTTGTCATGGAGATCACCATGACGCCCACTGCAAGCGAGCTGGTGGAGATCAGCGCGATCGCCGCGTCGCCTTTGATCCGGCTGTTCCCCCGGATGCGCAGGAGCAGGACCGCCGCAACGATGACCACCGGGATCGCCACGGCAAGAGGAGCCGCGTTCAGCGCCGCCGCCACGGCGAGGGCGCCGAATCCCACATGGGAAAGCCCGTCCCCGATCATGGAATAGCGTTTCAGCACAAGGCTCACTCCCAGAAGGGAGGAGCACAGCGCCACGAGCGCCCCTACAATGAACGCCCGCACCATGAACGGATAGGAAAACATCTCGATCACATTTTCAAGCATGGCGTTCACCTCCGTTTTCTGCTTTATCCGCTCCTTCCAGGAATCTCCTTCCGATCCGGCTCTTCCTGTATTCCTCCGCTGTCCCGAAGAAAAGCATCTTCTCCTGGAGGTGCAGGATGTGGCTTGCGTCCTCCACCGCGCTCTCGATATCATGGGAGACCATCACCACCGCGATGCCGGACTCCCGGTTGATCCTGCGGATGAGCTGATAAAACTCTGCCGTCACGATGGGATCGAGCCCGGTCACAGGCTCATCCAGCAGGAGCATTGTCTTTGTGGCACAGAGCGCGCGCGCAAGAAGAGCCCTCTGTTTCTGTCCCCCGGACAGGTCCCGGTAGCACTGCTTTGCCAGATCCCGGATCCCCAGCAGCTCCATTTTCTCTTCTGCCGCCTTTTTGTCCGCGTTTGTATAAAAAGGCTTAAGCCCGCGGCTGTTCAGCCTCCCTGAGAGGACCACCTCGTACACGCTGGCCGGAAAATCCTTCTGCGTGTCTGTCTGCTGAGGCAGGTATCCGATCTCGTTTTTCTTCAGCCCATCTCCGTAGATGATACGCCCCTTTTCTACATTTTTCAGCCCGAGAAGGCTCTTCACAAGGGTGCTCTTCCCGGAACCATTTTCTCCGACGATACAGAGATAATCCCCTGCGCCGATGGAAAAATCCAGGTCGCGCACTACTGTCTGCCCCTCATATCCGATGGAAACATCCTCACATCTGATCAGCGCCATCCGTTCAAAACCTCCTTCAGCGTCTCCACGTTTTTCTGCATCATACTCAGATAAGTCTCTCCGCTCTCAAAATCTTCCGCCGACAGATTGTGGCAGCTGTAAAATACTTTCACCTCTGTCCCAGTCGCCTCTGCGATGGCATTAGCAATATCGTCATTGCTCAGCTCCATCTTCAGTACAGCGGGAACCTTCTCCTCTTTCACCTTGTCGATCAGGAATGCCATCGTCGCAGCGCTCGGCTCAGTGTCGCCCGCACATCCCGGGAACGCGGCATAATAGTCCAGACCATACTCGTCCGCAAAATACCGGAACGGGAAGCGGTCGCCAAAGATCAGGAGCTTTCTCCGGGCATGGTCCGCCACATCGCGGAATTCCTGGTCCAGCTTCGCCAGCTCTTCCTCATATGCCGCCGCATTCTCCTCATAAACCGCTTCGCCGGACGGATCTGCCTGGATCAGGATTTCTTTGATCCTCTCCACGATCAGAGCGGCGTTTACCGGAGAGGTCCACACATGCTCGTCGATCTCATGGACAGAATGTGTATCCTCCCCTGCTTCCCCGCCGTCAGGATCCGCGTCATCCTCCTCATGGTCATCATGGTCATGGCCGGGGGATTCTTTCATCCCCTCAACATGCTCCTCTTCAACAGTATCCACGCAGTCGATCATCCGAAGCGTCAGGCGGTCTCCTTCCGGCATGGAGCTTAAGATATCCTCCACCCAGACGTCATTTTCCCCGCCTGTGTAGATAAAAACATCGCTCTCCTGTATCGCAATGATATCCTGGGGAGTCGGCTCATAGGAATGGCTCTCCTCCCCGGGTTTTAAGAGCATTTTCAGCTCCACACGGTCTCCCGCGATCTCCCGGACAAAGTCATAAGGCGGAAAGATCGTGGTCACCACGCTGATTTTTTCTTCTGACTGCCCGGTTTCTCCGCTCTGCTGGTCACTGCTCTGCTGCCCGCTGCCCTGCTGATCGCTATTTTGCTGTCCGCCGCCCTGCTGCCCGCTGTCTTTCTGCGTGCTGCAGGCGGTAAGGAGCGACACGGACGCGAGCACTGCCACAGACAGGAGCATAACTGATTTAAGCCAGCTGAATATCCGAGTCGGCTTAATGTATCTCTTTATCTTCTTATTTTCTCTCATATTTCGTAAAACGGAACTCCAGGTCAAAGCAAGTCTGCTCTTCCCCTTCCTCCGTCATCTCCCATTCTTCCATCTCATCCAGGTTCGGGAAAAATGTGTCCGCCTGGAACGCACGGTCGATCTTGGTCACAAAAACCGTGTCGCAGAAGGGAAGCATCATCCGGTAAACGCTCTCCCCGCCGATCACATACACTCTTTCCGTATCGTATTTCTTCAGTTCCTCCAACAGCTCATCCTGTGAGTGCACGATCACCGCGTCCTTCACCTGATAACTCTGATTCCCCGTGAGCACGATGTTTACGCGGTTCTTAAGCGGAAGCCCGTTGGGGAAACTCTCCAGTGTCTTACGCCCCATTACCACCACATTTCCTGTCGTCGTCTCCCTGAAAAACTTCATATCCGAAGGAATGCTGACAAGCAGTTTGTTCTGATATCCGATCCCCCAGTTTTTATCTGCTGATAATATTGCTTTCATAATATTTCCTTTCTTTCTCTGGCTCTTCACTTCCCGGATCATAACGATTTTCTTCCGGCGGCTTTATTCTTCATTTAAATCCGCCTACACCGCGACCGGGATATTTTTGATCTGCGGATGAGTCTCATAATGGTCCAGCCTCACGTCATCCGGCGTAAAGTCATAGAAGTCTTTGATCTCCGGGTTCAGCCAGAATGTCGGCGCCGGAAGAGGCTCCCTTGAGATCAGCTCCTCGATCATGGGCACATGTCTGTCATAGATATGTGCGTCCGCCATCACATGGACAAACTCTCCGGGCTTCATGCCGCACACCTGCGCCAGCATGTAGATCAGCACCGCATACTGGCAGACATTCCAGTTATTCGCAGTCAGGACGTCCTGGGATCTCTGGTTCAGGATACCGTTCAGAGTCAGGACATCACTGTCTTTCTCCTTCGTCACGTTAAACGTCATGCTGTACGCGCACGGATACAGGTTCATCTCGTGCAGGTCCTGATGCACATAGATATTCGTCATGATGCGGCGGCTGTACGGGTTATTCTTCAGATCATAGATCACCCGGTCCGTCTGGTCCATCATCCCTTCCTTATACTGATGCTTCACACCCATCTGATAACCGTATGCCTTGCCGATAGAACCGCTCTCATCCGCCCAGCTGTCCCAGATATGGCTCTTTAATTCATTCACATTATTGGACTTCTTCTGCCAGATCCACAGAAGCTCGTCCACACAGCTCTTGATCGCCGTCCGACGCAGCGTCAGCGCCGGGAACTCCTTTGACAGGTCATACCGGTTGACCACTCCGAACTTCTTGATCGTATACGCGGAAGTGCCGTCCTCCCAGACAGGGCGCACCTTCTCCCCTTCTGTACTCGTGCCATTCTCAATAATATCTCTGCACATGTCAATAAAAACTTTATCTGCGTAGCTCATAATATTCTCCTTTTTCTGACAATTCTCCCCAAAGGGGTCAGACCCCTCTTAACAGGGGTCTGACCCCTTTTCCTCAAATCGTCTGTCAATCATCACGGATCTGCAATATTGTACAACAACTTTTCCAAATATCTCCGCAGCGCCTCCACTTCCCGCTTTGTCATCCCGCGGGTCAGTTCCCGGTCCAGCTTTCTCCTGTCCGATTCCATCCGTCTCTGGATATCATATGCCTTTTCCGTAAGATAGATATTTTTCTTCCTTTTATCATTTGCATTGGGCACGCACAGGATATACCCTTTCTCGTCCAGTCTCTTTAAGATCCCGGTCACAGTCGGGTTTTTGAGGTTCAGATTCTTCTCTACATCCCGCTGGCTCACTTCCTCTTTGCCCGTATGGAACAGGTAATCAAGCACCGCGCACTGTGAGGACGTGATCCCTGTGTCACGCAGCCGCTCATTCAATTCTTTTTCAAATACATTATTGATCTGCTTGATCAAAAAGCCCATTGGCCTGCCGCGCCGCTCCATTTTCCTCTCTCCGTATCTTCTTATAGCTGATTATCTCTGATTTCCAATCAGTCCTCAGTATAGCATAGAATGCTCCCGCAAAAAAGCCCTGTAAATGATGATTATCTTCAACATCCTGTGTTCTTAATACATCTGATCAGTAAATGCTGTAAAATACTATATCGGACATACGAAAAAGCACCTGCATCTCTTCTGAGATATCAGGTGCTTATTTCAGAGCGACAGACGGGGTTCGAACCCGCGACCCCGACCTTGGCAAGGTCGTACTCTACCAACTGAGCCACTGTCGCATTTCCTGTGTTCCTGACTGGAACAATAGATACTATACTATAAGGTCCAGAAAATGTCAACAGCTTTTTTTAAAGTTTTTTAATTTTTTTCAACACCCTTACAGCCGCTTCAGCGCGGGATAAAATCCCACAAATTTCCGATACTGCCTCTCATATTTTTCAACAAGCTCTTCTTCCGGTTCCACGGTAGAAATAACCTTCACCAATTTCTCTGCCGCCATTTCAACAGAGGGGAACACACCACATCCCACTGCCGCCAGGATCGCTGCCCCGTACCCCGGGCCCTCCTCGCTCTCGATCAGATCCACTTTCATATCCATGACATTCGCTATGATCTTCCGCCACAGCGGGCTTCTGGCGCCGCCCCCACAGAGCATAGTCCTCTTCGGCGCCGCGCCGATACTCCTCGCCGCCTCCAGCGAATCCCGCAGGCCGAAAGCGACGCCCTCCAGAACAGCAAGAGTCATGTCCGCCCGGGTAGTATCCATACTCATGCCGATAAATGCAGCTCTTGCGTCCGGATCATTATGCGGAGAGCGCTCGCCCATCAGATAGGGGAGAAAAAACACCTGATTCTCTCCGAGCCCGGCTGCATCCTCCTGCTCCCCTGCATAATCTTTTGTCTTCAGTATCTCATCCATCCACCATTTATTGCAGGACGCCGCACTGAGCATACATCCCATGAGATGATAATGTCCATCCGCGTGTGCAAACGAATGAAGCGCGTTATTTTCATCCACACCGAACTTCCCCTGCGAAATAAACAGCGTGCCGGAAGTACCCAGAGAGAGATTACATTTTCCGTCTCCCACAGTCCCCGTACCCACTGCCGCGGCAGCATTGTCCCCTGCCCCGGCAATGATCTTCACGTCTTCCGGCAGCCCCAGCTCTGCTGCCTCTTCCGGCTTCAATGTCCCCACAGGCTCCCAGCTCTCATACAGCCCGGGGAGCTGCTCCCGCGCGATCCCGCAGAGCCTGAGCATCTCCCCTGACCAGCATTTATGTTCCACATCGAGAAGGAGCGTGCCTGATGCATCAGAATAGTCTGTACAGAACACTCCGGAAAGCCGGTATGCAAGATAGTCTTTCGGAAGCATGATCTTTCTGATCCGCGCAAAATTTTCGGGTTCATTTTCTTTCATCCATAGTATCTTTGGAGCAGTAAACCCTGCAAATGCAATATTCCCGGTATATTTTGAGAGCTTCACCTTCCCGACAACATTGTTCAGATACTCTGTCTGATCTGCTGAACGCCCGTCATTCCACAGGATGGCAGGACGGATCACCCTGTCATCCTCATCCAGCGCCACGAGCCCGTGCATCTGTCCGCCGAAACTGATCCCACTGATCCGGCTTTTCTCACATTCCGAAGTCAGTTCCTTTATCCCTTCCACAGTCTGCGCATACCAGTCTTCCGGGTTCTGCTCCGCCCATCCCGGCCTGGGAAAATACAGCGGGTACTCCCTTGACACGGTCTTATGTATTTTTCCATCCTCATCCATCAGCAGCAGCTTTACTGCTGACGTCCCCAGATCTATCCCTATAAACAGCATGTCATTGCCTCACCGTTATGATATCCCTGTTTCTCTGTATCCTATCCCCACGGATTTTCCGTCGGATACCTCACGCCCTTCGGCTGATTGTATCCGATCTCTCCGACTGGGACACCGATATATTTAAATACTTCAAACAACGCTTTCCCGTGGTGTCCGAACGCCACCGCGCCATGGTGCGGATAGTTCTTCTCGATCAGCACATGGCGGTAAAAGCGCCCCATCTCCGGGATCGCGAACACGCCGATGGAGCCGAATGATCTGGTCTTCACGGGCAGCACCTCGCCCTGGGCCACGTACGCGCGCAGGATATTATCCGATGTGCTCTGCAGGCGGTAAAATGTAATGTCTCCCGGGATGATATCGCCTTCCAGCGTCCCCTGCGTCACTTCCTCCGGCAGGGTCCTCGCCATGATCAGCTGGTACCCCATCTCGCAGGAGCAGAGCTTGGAAGAAGCAGTGTTGCCGCAGTGGAATCCCATAAAGATATCCTTCTGCGTATATGGGAACTTCCCTTCGATGCTCTCTTTAAACATATCCGACGGGACAGTATTGTTGATGTCAAGCAGCGTCACCGCGTCCTGGCTTACGACAGTTCCGATGAACTCGCTTAAGCACCCGTAAATATCCACTTCGCAGGATACCGGGATCCCCCGCGCTGCCAGACGGCTGTTCACATAGCACGGCACGAACCCGAACTGTGTCTGGAACGCAGGCCAGCATTTCCCCGCGATCGCCACGTATTTCCGGTATCCCCTGTGTTCCCCCACCCAGTCTGTGAGCGTAAGCTCATACTGGGCGAGCTTTTGCAGGATCTCCGGCTTTTTATTGCCTTCTCCGAGCTCCTCTTCCATCTCTTTTACAATAGCCGATATCCTTTCATCTCCCGCATGTCTGTTAAACGCCTCAAAGAGATCCAGCTCTGAGTTTTCCTCGATCTCCGCCCCGATATTGTAAAGCTGCTGGATTGGAGCGTTGCACGCGAGGAAATTCAGCGGGCGGGGGCCGAAGCTGATGATCTTCAGGCTGTTCAGCCCGATCACAGCCCTGGCGATGGGCTCAAACTCATGGATCATATCCGCGCATTCCTCTGCGGTCCCGACCGGATACTCAGGTATGTACGCCTTTATGCCCCGAAGCTTCAGGTTGTAGCTTGCGTTGAGCATCCCGCAGTATGCGTCCCCGCGTCCCTGTATTAAGTCGTCCTGAGTCTCCTCCGCCGCGGCGATAAACATCTTCGGTCCGTCAAAATGCTTTGCCAGCAGTGTCTCTGAGATCTCCGGTCCGAAATTCCCCAGATATACGACCAGCGCATTGCATCCTTCCGTCTTGATATCCTCCAGCGCCTGTACCATATGGATCTCGCTCTCTACGATACAGACCGGACATTCATAGACAGTCCCCTCTCCGTATTTCTTCGTGTACGCATCGATCAGCGCCCTTCTCCTGTTCACGGACAGGCTCTCCGGGAAACAGTCCCTGCTGACCGCCACGACTCCGATCTTTAATTCCGGCATATTGTTCATGTTATGCTCCTCCCTTTCTCTGACTTTGCATTTCCATGCACCTATAATGTCATTTTATCAACTTATCCTACGCTTTACGACCGAATAATTAGCCTTTTTATGCCCATTTCTTATCTTTTCAAGGATTTCCGTTTTCTTTCCTCCCTGTATTCGCTTGGCAGAATCCCATACTTCTTCCGAAATGCCCGGGCAAGCGCCTTGCTGCCTGAAAATCCATTGCGGATCGCAGCCTCTGTGATACTGTACTCCCTGCTTTCAAGATCTTTCACCGCATGTCCAAGACGGATATTCTGCACATGATCTTTAAATGTGATCCCTGCGTACTTCTGAAACATGCGCGACAGGTAAGTAGGGGAATATCCGAACTCTTCCGCCACTTTCTCAAGACTGAGACTGTTCCTGTAATTTTCTTTCATATAAGAAGTGATCCCGGACAGCCTGTCCAGTGTTTTATTTTTCCTCACATAATCCTGCCCGGTCTCAGGCAGCCGGTAATCTTTTACCAGATAATATAGGATATCATAAAATACGCTCATCATCTTCATATCATACCCGCATGTCTTTTCCTCATATAGCTGGTACAATTCTCTCATCAGTTCCATGAACCTCTCATCCCGCTTCCCTGGCTCGTGTGTGAACCAGATAAACTGCTCGCCGGTAAAATAATCTTCGAACATCTCCAGCGGGATCTGGAGAACGATTGTTTCATTCGCCAGAGGAGAGTCCACGGAATGCACCTCATTGGAATTCACGATCAGGAATTCTCCTGCGCTCAAATGCCAGATCCTGTTATCAATATAGAATTCAAGCTCTCCGCTACACACGGCAAAAATCTCTACCGAGCGGTGCCAGTGCCTGTCTCTCCGGTAATTCCCGTCCCTTCCTTCAAAAATAAAAAGCTTAAAAGGAAA